>Ga0209291_1001626_pt1 | contig 19675 bp, 16 predicted proteins | sample GOMGulsemesocosm_FD_184633 | JGI IMG/M metagenome (GOLD analysis project Ga0209291, IMG submission 184633) | Methane-oxidizing microbial communities from mesocosms in the Gulf of Mexico - GOM9B Gulf of Mexico (SPAdes) (version 2) | ecosystem: Environmental > Aquatic > Marine > Cold seeps...
ATTATTTTTAATGAAGAGATCTTTGAGTGGTTTGTTTGGGTGCATAAGCAGGAAGATACATGCTTATGCCTATTGTGGATACTTAAATATACAGGATGTTAGTTGCCGCCGCAGGCGGCCTATGTTCAGCCCTGTTACCTATTTTCCTCATGTTATATCGAACTTCTCGACAACATTTAAATATTGTTGTTTGTAATTTAATGTATAGATAATATGCACTGGTCGGCTGTAACGGTGTTGCCCATATTAGGGCAACGAATCGACTATTGGTATTGATGAAATCAGTGATAAGAAAGCTCATCATGATTATCTTGCTATTGTCAGAACTAAGTCAAAATCAGGGGGCGTTATCTGTCATAGCGGTACTCGTTAACGCTTTAACCTGTGTTAGGTTTTGTTTTGAGAGTTCAGGAATTTTTCAGAATTATCCTTTTGGGTATAATTCTGGCGGAGCTTGGCCAGATATTAATATTAAGGAACACAATGAAAGATTGGTATATCCTTTATCTAAATCCTGGTATAGCAAATGCAATGAAAGCTGAGCAGGTTTTATCTAATATGGGGGTACATGTATTTCTACCCATGATATCCAAACGCCAAAAGCGTTCAGGCAGAGTAGGTTCATTTAGGATAAAAAAAGAGTTACTTTTCCCTGGCTATATGTTTGTTAAGTTTGACTTCGAGCTTATTTTTATAGTCGATGTCGAGAGTTGTACCGGTACTAATCGTCTTTTGCGCTTTGGAGGTAAAATCGCCACCATATCGGACAGTATCATTGAAAATATACGATTGCAGGTTGAGGAGATGAACAGCAGGCTTCTTAATAGTCAATCATCAAGCAACTCAAGATCTCCCATGACACAAAGCTGTAGAAATCATCTGGAAAAAATCGCAAGCGAACCCAGTGCCGCAACTCGCGGTGTACTGTTTCATGCCTTTTTAGAAGCGACCTCTACTCTAAATCAATAATCGGTATGAGACGGCGAAACGTCAATGCTTACTAGCTAAATATGATGGCTTAACTCATCTAACTAACGACTCACTGAGAACCAACTCACCACCAAGATTTGTGATAGGGCAAATCTATATATACCTAAGTGACTTTAAGATGCAGATTCAGTGACAAGCTCCCGAAGGGCGAGTTGATTTGGATAGCATACTTTGTTTACAATTTTTGATTTAGAACCACTAGCTCTTCAAATTGTCGCCTTGTCCGCAAACCAAATCACTCTCGCTGAACCAAGCATCTCGAGGTTACTGGGTATATCACCCGCACAATTGTTTTTTATATTCAACACAGTCACTTTTGACCAATTTAAGGAGACATTATGTCTAACACTACAGCAGATGCTATTGCAGCAGAATACCCTATTCCGACTTATCGTTTTGTCGTGTCTTTAGGGAATGAAAAAGTATCTTTTAAATCGGTCTCCGGTTTAGATATTAAATACGAATCAATTGAGTACAAAGATGGCACAGGTGGCGTATTTCGCATGCCTGGTCAGGTGCAAGCGGCCAATATCACTCTATCGAAAGGCGTGTTCAAAGGCAAAAACGCCCTGTATGAGTGGTTGAGCACCATTTCACTTAATGCGGTTGAAAAGCGCGACCTGATGATCAGTCTTACTGACGAAACGGGTAGCGAACTACTGGCTTCATGGAGCGTGATTAACGCTTTCCCTACAAGCCTTACAGCCCCTTCTTTTGATGCCACAAGTAATGACATTGCGGTGCAGGAAATTGCGCTTATTGCAGACAGCATTACTGTTATCACTCACTAATTTTAAGGATTTATCATGACAATTACCACTTCATACCCTGGTGTTTACATTGAAGAACAGAACCGCCTGAGCCTGTCAGTATCACACAGCAATACCGCAGTACCGGCTTTTGCCATTGACGCAGAAGCAGCATGTATGTTGCAAATTCCCCAAACGGGTAAACGTATCGATAGCTATATGGATTATCAAAAACTGCTGCCAAATAGTTTTATGTGCATAGCAAAAGATACTGAAAGTGTAGAAACTGTCCTAAAAGACATAGGGATTGATGCCGCGGCCAATTTTACTGTTCAGGCTGAAGCTGACATAACTTTTACCCTTTATTTAGGAAGTAAAAAAGGAACAGATGAGAAAAATACACATACTGTTCCTAAGGACGTAGCTGCTGATGAGGCGGATCGTTTCACTGTTACATCAGGCGCAGTTAATCCAGCTCGATTTACCCTGAACTTTACTCAAGGGAGCAAAAAGGTTGAGCTTATCTTTCTAGTAACTAAGACCGGTAAGCTAGAACCTTCGATCAATGACTGTATGCGCGCCTATTTTAACAATGGCGGCGGTACTTGCTACTTGATCGAAACAAGTCATTTATTAAAAGAAGTGCCAAAGCATGATGATATTACTCTATTGGTCGCTGCCGGTCAGAATATCGATAGTGCTGCAGGCCTTCTTGCGCAAGGCAACAACCTGTTCGCGATTCTTGATGGTCCGGAAGCTGAAATTGCCAGCGACAGCGACGATGTAACTTGGAACGTCATGGGCAATTCTCAATATGCTGCGGTGTACTATCCTTGGTTAACTGCGGATTGGGCCGTAGGTAATATTCCTCCGAGTGCGGCTATCGCCGGTGCATATTGTAAAAATGACAGTACTATGGGGGTATGGAAAGCGCCAGCTAACATGACATTAGTTGGGGTAAGTCCTCAGTTTAAAGTCTCTGATACTCAGCAAGGCAAGTTCACCAAGGGCTCAGGCAAGGCACTTAATATGATCCGCCGATTCAATAACGGTACGCCGACCATTTGGGGAGCGCGCACCCTGGATGATTCACCACAGTGGCGTTATGTGCCTGTGCGTCGTCTGTTCAATAGCGCTGAGAAAGACATCAAAGATGCGATGAAAGTCGCGATGTTTGAGCCTAACAGCCAACCAACGTGGGAAGCCGTTCGTACTTCCGTCACCAATTATCTCACCAAACTATGGAAAAACGGTGCGCTGATGGGGACAAAACCAGAGGAGGCATTCTTTGTCCAGGTGGGTAAAGGCATCACCATGGATCAGGAGCAAATCAATAACGGCGAGATGATTGTTAAAGTGGGTATGGCGGCGGTTCGCCCTGCTGAATTTATTATTCTGCAATTTACTCAAGATGTTGCTCAATAACGCTTAGTGTTTACACGGCGAGGAAGACTTGGTCTTCCTCGCTTTTACTCCCCCACTTGTGAGCAACAAGAGGTAAAATGTGGAAAATCAACAATTAGGTGTGCGCATAGAGCACTCAACCATTATCCCACGAGAAGCTCCACAAACCGCCGTCCCGCTATTTATTGGTTATACCAGAAATAAGCATGACGGCCTAGTCGAAATCACTTCGTTTGATAACTTCTCGTCGATTTTTTTCAGAGACGAACTACAATCAGAGAGTTCAAATTTTTATTACTCGGTCAAACATTTTTTTGACAATGGCGGTCAAGGTGGCTTTGTCTTCTCTCTAGGGACGATCCCAAAATGTATTAGTTGGTCTAATATCGGCTCCCAGCTCGATGCCTTAATCCCCAAAATTGAAGCGGAAGAACGTATTACTTTATTGGCCTTTCCCGAAATTAGTTACTTTAAAAAAATAGATGATTGGCAGCGAGCCTGGGAAACCTTGCTCACTGCATGTCAGGTACGCTCTGGTCTATTTGCTATCTTAGATACACCTGAGAACCTCAGCGACGTTCGAGAGTTATTGAACAAAGAGATACTTGGCGACAATTTCGGTGCGGCATACTGGCCACATCTGGAGACCACCTATTTAGGTGAAAACGAGAAGAATATCAAAGTACCACCTTCGGCAGCGGTTATCGCGGCGATTCAAAAAATTGACCAAGACAAAGGCCTGTGGTGCGCGCCAGCCAATGTGACATTGGCGCAGGTTATTGGTCCCTCATCGTCTCATTACGATTTGATTGAACAGTCAGGTCAAAGAGCGGTGAACCTCATTCGTAGATTTCCCGGACGAGGAACCAAAATTTGGGGTTGCCGTACCCTGTCCAAGGGCCCTCAACTCGTCTCTCGATATGTGCAGACTCGTCGCCTGCTTTCTTACTGTGAGCAGCAACTGAGTCTTTTGGCTCAACAGTTTGTGTTTGAGCCCAATAATGAGCTGACCTGGCACAAGTTGAAAGGACTGGTTGATAACTGGTTACATAAACTCTGGCATCAGGGCGCTTTGTCTGGAGAAGACGAAGGGCAAGCTTACCAAGTGAAATTGGGCCTGGGAGAAACAATGCATCAAGACGATATCTTAGCTGGACGTATGATAATGACGATTAAGATATCACCCATAGCGCCAGCAGAATTTATCGAATTAAATTTACTGTTTAATATGAATTCCCGCTGATATCTCTCACCAATTTGACATTTGAGGTAACCATCAATGGATATTATCAATGAGTTATTTACTCCCTCGGTATCCCACCGATTTGCTACCTGTTTCATGTTTAACGGGTTTCCGAGCCCGTTAGATATATCGTTCCAGAAGATATCTGGACTCAGTCGAACATTAAAGACCACACCGCTGAGCCAAGGTGGGGAGAACACCCGCAATTACCATTTAGCCGATAAAATCGAACACGGCTCTCTGGTTCTGGAGCGAGGCGTGATGACCCCAACCCCGCTGACGGTACAGTTTGACCGTGTTTTGCGCGGCGAAACCGTTTTATATGCCGATGTGGTTATTTTGCTGCTCAACCACCTGAATGTTCCTGTGTCTAGTTGGACAATTAGCAAGGCGTTACCCGTGAGTTGGCAAGCGGGTGATCTGAATGCGAATTCAAATGCCATTTTAATCAACCGTTTAGAGTTACGTTACCAAAATATGCGCATGATGGGGATAAAAGCATGACCATTGAGATCAGGGAGTTAGTGATCCAGGCTTGTGTCTCCGATACTCCTTCAGTAAAAACCATCACCCAAATCAAGCATGATGAGCAACGTATGCTAGATATGATCCGTAAACAGGTCAAAGAAGAGATGAAAGATGTGCACAGGAGGGACCGATGGAAACTTTAAATAAACTGAAAATCACCGCATATCGGGACCGAGAGCAGAAAACAAGGCCTGTGGGGAGAACCGAAGCCATGTATAACCCCGACTCGCTGTCTTTCTCTTACCACACAAAATACCACGCGGATACGTTTTTAAATCGGGAAGATAAAAGTAACCGCTACGACAGCACTCCCCCCAGTGATCTTAGCTTAGTCTTGATGTTTGATGCCAGAATGCCGGGTAATGATATCCCGCTAGGGAAACGGCTTAGCGACTTAAAAACACTATGCTACACCCCGGATAGCAAGACGGGAGAGCCGCTCTTTTTATCCGTAAGCTGGGGGCGGTTTACTATGGGTGAAGGTGAGCTCCGCGACTATAAAGGCAGAGTCAAAGGTTTCATAGTCACATTCACTTCCTTTGAGCGAGACGGCACCCCTTTGAGAGCCAAGGTGGAGCTGACTCTGATCGAAGACACGAGTTTTACATTACAGCGGGCTCAACTTCGTAAATAATCCGCGCCACCAATTTCTACGCCACCAACAACTGTTCGCTCCGCCATTCGAGTAAACGTTTGGCATCCCCCCCACGCGATGACGGAGGGGGGGGCGCGGAGAAATTAATGAATGACGATAGAGTTCGAGAGTGCTTCATTTAGACTTTCTACCTTGGTATTTATTCCATGGAAGCGCGAATGCAGGCTGAGCAGCCGGAATAAGGTTTGATGAATAAAATGGGTGAACGGCGTCTAAAAACACTAAGGTTAAATCAATGCTAGGTCAAAATAAAATGCTCACTAAACTTAAAATAGCAGCGTATCGGGATAGGGAGCGGACACCACGCAAAAAGGTGGGAGAGCTCGATGTTATGTACAATCCAGATACCCTGACTCTCTCTTATCATAATGAGTATCGTACCGATGATTATTGTAGTGACATCAAGAGTAACACTTTCTATCGAAGCCATGCTGGTGCGCTGAATTTAACCTTGATAATTGATGCCAAAATGCCCGAAAATAGGAACGGGGTGGCAGATCAAATTAAGCAATTAAAGACGCTTTGCTACCGGTTAGATACAGGAACACTTGAACCCCGTTTTCTATCGGTGAGTTGGGGCAAGTTATCCATGGGAATAGAAAAACTTTATACTGGAAGAATTAAAGATTTTTCAGTTAACTATACGGCCTTTGACCGAGATGGTTCTCCCTTGAGGGCTGAGATTAACCTTACCCTAATTGAAGACTCTAAGTTTCAGCAAAAGGAAGACATTAAAGAAGACATAAAGAAGGCAGATAGTAACGTCCCGAACTCAATTGAGGTCTATGTTGGAGGAACACAACTGCAACAACTTAGCCTCATGCGCATGACCAGCACGCAACGAGTCAACGGGATCCCCGTCGCGCAATTACAGCTGTCCATGCCGGGAGGTTGGCAAGATAGCATAGCCTCTGAAGTCACCCTCTGTAACACAGGCGCGGAAGTTAAAATTTCTTCGGTTAAAAGCAATGAATTTCTGTTTAAGGGCATCATTACCGCTCATTCGCTCGACATCAGCAAGGGCGATAAGGTATTAACCCTCAAGTTACAACACCCCCTGATTCGTTTAGACAATAGAAGTCATTCTCAAGTCTTTTTTGAGAAAAATGATAAACAGATCATCTCGAATCTTTGTCGCGGTCCTGATATCGGAACCATCCATTATTCAGGCAATATACAGAAAAAAATGCAACAATTTTGTCATGAGCAAAAAGTGCAGTTTCGCTGCACTGATTGGCATTTTATCCGCAGTTGCCTCGATGCCAACGGAGCCTGGCTGGTTGCCAACCCCGATAAGATTGAGGTTATTGCCCCGCAGCTTAGCAATCCGCAGCCCGATCATCAGTTGCATGCCCAAAAGGGGGATAAGGTTTATAATGCGAGTTGGACATTTACAGCGACTGACCAGCCAAAAGCGTTAGAGATGTCGTCATGGGACATCAAACTACAAAAGTTGCAAACCCAAAAAGCATCCGCCCCGTCGCTTGGCTATAAGGCGCTAGAGGTCAGTGCGAAGCGAGCACTAACCCCAAAAAGCTGGTCGACCCACTACAGCACGCCGAAAGATAAACGTGAAATCAAAGCATGGGCTGACAGCGCGCTGGTTAATTTTTATCTGGCACAAGCACAAGGCGAATTCGAGCTGGCGGGAACAACAAAATATAGGCTCGGGCAAGCCATTGCTTTTTCTGGCTTTGGCACTAACGTCGACGGTACCGCTATCATTACCTCTGTTGCCCATACCATCATGTCTTCGGAGTGGAAAACGCAAATCACCATCGGTAGCGGGGGTCTTGCTGACTCGTTAACCCCATTACCGTCAACCAGCGGCATGCATATGGCAACGGTGGCTAAATATAAACAGGATCTGAAATCATTCGATCGAATTGGTGTGCACGTCCACGCGCTCGGCGCTGATAATCAGAAAAATAAGCTATGGGCGCGATTTGCCATGCCTTATGCCAGCAAACAGAGTGGCTTGTATTGTTACCCTGAGCCTGGGGACGAAGTGGTGATCGGTTTTATTGAAGAGAACCCATGCTATCCGGTTATTTTAGGTGCCCTGCATAACCCGATAAATAAACCAGCACTCACACCGGATATGGCGCAAAAAGGTTGGAAGATTAACCAGGGCGATGCCGAATTGGGCATGCTGCTTAACGTCGATGAAAAAACACTGGTGCTTAACTCAGGAAAGCAAAGCATCGAGATTAACGATACGGATAAAAATAATAAGGTTGCTATCCAAAGTTCAGATTTAGTCACTATCACCAGTGATAAAGACACTTCTATCACAGGTACAGATTCAGTCACTATCACCAGTGATAAAGACACTTCTATCACAGGTAAAGATTCAGTCACTATCACAAGTGATAAAGACACTTCTATCACAGGTAAAGATTCAGTCACTATCACCGGCAAAGCGATTAGCTTGAATAAGCAATAATAGGAGACAATGATGAGTAAGAAATTAACCCTTGGTTGGGCTTTCCCACCAGAATTTACACTAGATGGCGTGAAAATGACCTCATCTCTGCAAGAGGATGTCGAGCAAAGCCTCTCCATCTTATTTCAGACCCTATCGGGTGAGCGGGTGATGTTCGATCATTATGGCAGCGACTTACACTCATGCCTGTTTGCCAACATCGACAGTGCACTTATCTCTGATATAGAAACGATGATTTACGAGGCCGTGTTGCGATATGAGTCTCGTGTGAAGATCATCGATATTAGTATTCAGCCTGACAGTACATCAGTCTCTAAGCTTAGCATCAGTTTACAGTATCGACTCAGTAACAGCGAGCTGGTGCATTCATGGCAAGGTGCTATGGATATGTATGATGGTCAGGGGTTACGAGTATGAGTGGTAATGTCATCGTAGGTGGGGATACTGTTACATTTAATTTCCCTGCTGGAGTGACGACAGTATTACCATTCTCAACGATCATTAAAGGAACCGGGCTGCAACTATCGGTGGTTCACCGGTTTGCATTAAGGGTGACGAAAAGGATGTCGAGTTACCTTGTACCTATACAGCAGGCTCTTATACGATTCCTGGTGCAGCCACACTAAGAATTAAAGCATTGGCCGAAGATCAGATCGCAAGCTATGTCTCTGATGACAAGCACTTGATCCTCAAGGGAGCTAGTACATTTACGGCCGTGTTGGAAGTGACTGCGGGAGCAACATCATTAAATCCTAATGACCTACAAGATAAGACGCCTTCTTATGAAGGGAGTGGGCATTTTACACCTGCCAAAACTTGGGTAACCGTAAACTAACGGTTTTTTAAGTCGTCCACTCTCATCATTTTATTCAACCTCTAGGCATCACCGAGTGTGATGCCTAAGCCTATAATGGATACTTTTATTATGGTTAATAGACACCATCTAGTTGGCATCGACACAGATCCCGGCTTTCAACTCGATAACCGAACGGTACAAGATAAGCTGCAATACCTCTATGATTATGCAGCTAATATTCCATTTGATAACACTATTATTTCAGTGCCTCGTTCAGATATTGATATAACGGTCAGTGGTTATTATAGCGATTCCACAAATTCAATAGAGAATATGTTTGATAGTACAATGGATTGGGCTTCGGAAGAATCAACTCACCCCAATGTAGAATTCGTGTTTAAGAGACCTATTCAAGGAATAGATATTACATTCAGAGACTCACCATACTCTGATGATATCACTATCACGTTACTGGACGAACAGGGGAGAACGCTAAAAGTAGATAACATAAATTCAAGCCCATTACGTTTTGATAGCGTTCTTGTTACTGGTTTTGGGAACTTACGGAGTTTCGAATATCAGGCTGATTTCGCTAGTATTAATAATGTGACAAAAGTGAGAATAGAGAGAAATCTATCGTCAGCTTCATATTTGTGCGTGGCTAAGGTTGCGTTTTCCGCTTACACGACTACTTGGGCCGATGTGCTTTTTAACGACCTATCCGTCGCTGAATTGGCAGAGCGATACCAAAACCCCTCTTTCTCGAAAGGAGAGTTAGCCCCGCACCAAGCGTTTTTGTTCGCCTTCCTGAAAATGCTGGAAACGCCGCAAGCATTGATGAACGCCTTCCCTGCGATGCATCGTGACTTGTATTACCGAGAGCTACTCGGTTTAAAACCGCGAGAAGCTCAGCCATCACAGGTGGCGGTGTCGGTTCAATTAGAGGATACGGTTTCAGAGGTCATGGTACCCAAAGGCAGCTTGCTGCTAGCGGGGCAAGATGAAAACGGGTCCGATATTGAATATCGCCTAGATCAAGATTTGTTGGCGAATAAGAATACCTTCTCTGCACTTTACACGGATAAAAACGAAAATGGCTCTAATTTAGAGACTGTATTCGACAAGAATGGGGACCCAGATAAAGCCACGTGGCGTGGTGGTACATTAGAGAATGAATACGTTTTTATCGGTATCGAAGATCTTAAACAGGGAGACACATTAGCACTTTTTTGGGATCTCAATACTACCGATAAAAGCAGCGTACAGTGGAGTTATCTTGACGCTCCTAAGGCGGCTACACCTTCAGTTGATAATTGGCAACCTCTGGATTTATCTTTAGTTGATAACACCAATGGCCTCTCACGAAGTGGCACATGGTCTGTTGTATGGCCAGGTTCTGAGAGACGCACCAGTGAACGTGTATTTGATACTAGCAGGGCGTGGATAAGGGGATGTTTAACGTCTGAGTCTATAACTTTAAACGGGCTCTTAACCAACGCCACCACTGCAACGCTATCGAATGCCAGTCAATTGACGGATACGGTAACCGGCCAAGCATTGCCGTCAGAAAGCATTACTGCGCTGGCGACAGATATCCAAGGTGTGTCAGCAGTCGTCCAGCCTTGGCAATCATGGGGAGGTAAAGCGCCGGAGACAGGCTCAGAGTTTAACACTCGGGTTGCACACCTGTTATCGCATCGCGAACGCGCCGTCTCTTACGTTGATATTATCTCATTAAGCAAGGATAACTTTGCGTATTTGTTTGATGTTACCCCTATTCCAAATAAAAAAGTTGATGGGGTGGGCGCAGAAAAACAAACGTTAGTCCTGGTCCCTCGTGCCGGTAGTAGTAAAGTTGGCAATTTTAATCAGCCAATACTGTGTCAACAGAAACTGGATGAGGTGCTGGGCTACCTAACAGCACGCGTCTCAGTATGGACTGTTCTTCAAGTGGTTAATCCCAAATATACTAAGGTGGAGCTAGTTTGTACGGTCGACTTCAAAATGGGGGTTAACCCTGAATATGCCAAAGCCCAGTTAACAGAGTCACTCATTCAACATTATATGCCCTGGGTGTCAGATCAAGAGCTAGGCCCTGAGGTCGCCAATAAATTTGACTATTACGATCTCTTAGCACACATTCAGCAGCACCCATTGGTCGATGATCTCCAGAGCCTGACTCTGAATAGAGAAGAAAACTCAGTATCGGGACTTGATCACCAAGTGCTGGTGTTCGATGCGGACATGATCATCATTAACAAAAAAAATAAGGGGTAAGTTATGGATAATAAAGATTCACCAATATTAGAGACAAGTATTGAGAGCCTTTGGAACCAAGCACTGCAAACATTGCGGGACTTTTCTGGTCAAACCTGGTCTGATACTGATGAGCATGATCCCGGTATCACTTTACTCGAGGTAGTGACGGCTAAAGCCGCAGAGCTTGCAAAACGACAGACTCGTCCCCTCAATGATCTTCTTATCCCTTCCCCAAAAACGCGAACTGAGCAGGAGAAAATGGCGGTTTTTCCTGCTCAGTTCGGGCCTCAAAACGTGCTGACGTGTAGCCCCGTCACTCTGGACGATTACCGCAGAGTGCTACTTGACTTGCACAGTCAAGAGGATTGCTTTAACGGCGAATTTGAGAAAAACTTCTTTTTCTTCTTTTCTGATGTATATATCGAAAAAGAGATGGAAAGTAATCGCTATAAGTATTACTACGATTATCAGGAGTATCTCTTTACCTTTAGAAATACGGGGAATAACCTTACAGAGTGTGTCCTGGAAGGCAACTACGTCTTGTATTTAGTTCCTAGCGAGAAACTACAGCAGAACAAAAAGCTTCTTGAACAAGCTAAAAAGAAACTCTTAGAATATTTACCGACGATAGAAAATATAGGTGAAAAATTCAGCGATATTCATTGGCTATCTAATGAGCCTAAGGAGTTGGCACTCAAGATTGAAGTGGCTGACTATATTAGTCCAATCGACTTGAATCGTGTTGCCAAAATTTATGCCGAGATTTATCAAGTTATCAAAGACTTTGCCTGTCCACCCGTCGAGCGTTATTCGACACGAGATCTGAGAATGCAAGGTTTAACCAATGAGGAGATTTATCGCGGACCTTTCCTCAAACATGGCTGGATACCTGAACTTATATCAACGAAGGATTATAAGTTGCCTTATAAGGCATATTTGAGTCACTTATTAACTGACATTCGGGCGATCAAGGGCGTAAAAAAGATCATAATGCTCACACCTCCCGGCTTGGTATTGAATGTTAGCGCATTTAAATACCTATCTTTTGGTACTTCTGTTGACGCTATTCTTAAAAATGTCAGTTTGTTAACAAAAGGCAAGGTGAGTTTAGAGCAAGAGCTTGCACGCATAAAGCAATACATTTCTACACCACAATTGATTAACAATAACGAAGAATCAGCAGTTCGGGGGCAGTATCTCAATGATGTTGGCTATGCGCCAGTGACAGAGGTGATCCCCGCTTGTTATAACTTGTCGGTGCCTGTACCCAGTGACTCAACAAAACACCTACATCAGTTTTTACTGCCAATCGAGCAAGTGCTTGCTAATGAGAACGCACGATTGAGTAACTTACATGGGATGTTGGGTTTTGATCAAACAGGTCGAAAAAGAGGCGATACAGATTTCTGGGGCAACAAATGGCCCTTCGCGGACTCGAATAAGGTGCATAAGAATTATAAAAATGCGCTTGAAGTGTTCAGTTGTGCTAGAAATAAGGACTATGCGCAAACGGTAGCTAGCCTCCAATACCTAATGGGGTATTTTAATGAGGCGAAAGGCCCAAATGTGTTTTCAAAATCCGAGGAGGATTATATAACAAGCCTGCGCAATCAGTTGGTAAATCTTCCAGATAATCAATATCACAGGGCTGCCTACAAAAACATCGCGGAGCGTATTGCTGGCAAAATCGGAATTGACTCTAGTGATATTAATATTGTTGAGACTCGACGGGCTCTGCCACTCACGCCTGGTGACGATAGCTTTGGTGAGCATGTTATAGGAACAGTTGATGAAGTGGACGGTAGGCTTAAACTACTCCTTACAGCTGTGAATACTGACTTTAAAGCAGGGATGTTGCTAAAGTTAGAATACGAAGTGAGTGTAGAGGGGACCTTCCTCCCTATTGATCTCCTTATGATAGATGAGGTTAGCGGTAGTGACATTTTCATCGTGATTGTCGATACCTCTTTAGTTGTTCACAAGACTGACATTATCAACAGTCGCGTAGTCAAGGTTTCTGCCTCGACGACATTTTTAGCGGATGTCCCTTTTAGGCTTATTAAGGAAGGTACCGACCAGGGCGATGTTGGTGATGGTCAATACAAGGTGACTTGTACTGATTTTCCGGCTCTTGCCGAAATTGGAGATGAGATAATTTTCTCTGCTAAGTCTGGCAAAAGATCAAGAGAGCCGCTTATGTGTGAAATTGCTGACATAGATCGATTCCAACACACGCTGACACTCTCTGACTCTGATATTACTGCAAATGACATTAAAGAGAGTCAGTACTGGTACTTAAAACAAGCTGACCGGACAGAACGCTTTTCCTTTATGGTAAGTATTGTCCTTAATAAACAAGTTTTAAATGAGGGGGATAAGGACAAATGGAAAGAGGTTGAAGATTGGATCAAAGAAATACTGTACTCCGATCTGCCAAGTCATTGTCAGGCGCTTATCCATTGGTTGGAGGTGGACACATTTCGTCGTTTAACTCCAAAGCTAAAGGATTGGATGGAGGACGGCAGCCCGATTGGAACCACTTCTTATGAAATCCTCGAAACCCTGACCCTCGGGCGAAAGCCATTGCCGCTGGATGGGATAGGCTACTCATTGATTGTGACGCAAGAGCAAGCAGAAATTATAGACAACGAACCCGACGAGGATGTCAAGCAAGGCTACATCAATGGGCACGACATATTCCAGGTAAACCGAGAATTACAGTAACCAACATAAGTGCCAGCGAAATAACCAAGTTTACTATCCAGCATAGGGATATAACTATGCTGGCTTACTTATTCAATTGAAAAAGGTAAAATTATGAAAAAGAACACAACCAAGCAACCTAAGCTTGCCGAAGATTCTATTATTGCTAGTTTAAAGGCAAAATTCAGAGTTGGAGAAGTGCCGAAGGCTGAGGATTTCGGGGATTTAATTGAATTATCTGCGCAAGTTAGGGCGGTTGACTCGTCTGGCCTCGACCTTAATGATGTGACGGGTGAGTTAAGCGTTAATTATGGCACAGTGTCAGAGACGTTGGCTGGCTCGGTCGCGGACACGGGTCTTACCGGTACTGGTAATACGTTAGTGGTTGATTATGGCATAGTGTCAACGAAGTTGGCTGGCACGGCCGCGGACACGGGTCTTACCGGTACTGGTAATACGTTAGTGGTTGATTATGGCACAGTGTCAACAAAGTTGGCTGGCACGGCCGCGGACACGGGTCTTACCGGTACTGGTAATACGTTAGTGGTTGATTATGGCACAGTGTCAACGAAGTTGGCTGGCAAGGGTCTTACCTCTCTTAGTAATAAGTTAGATGTTAATTATGATGAGATCATTAAAAACATCACTGATAAAGTCTGGATGAAAATGATGGCGAAATTACATAATGCTACTCATTACGTTGAACATCATGATTTTGTCGTATTTTTGCGTTCTGTAGAATCAGCCGGTGCTCCACACACAAGGGCCTACTTTTATACTTTAACCTCTAGGTTTATGGGGGTAGATTCGACAAACGTCACTCTAGGTGGTGATCGAGCCACCAGATTTAATGGCGAGTTTGACGATTGGCATGGATGGGACCACATTACCGTTGCCGAGTGGCGTAGACCTATCATTGGGTTGGGACCCCTTAAAGTAGTAATGGTATCACCAAGTTACAAATATGTAACAATTGAAAGAAATTTAAAACTAATCAATGAATTATAGATAACTAATTTGTGGTGGAAATATGTCCCATAAAGTCTTGGTACCTACTCACCGAGTAGACAAACTTCGTATCTTCCTCTCTCTACCAGCCAATCATGCCGATCATTTTAGTCAATGTTGCAGTCAACTGTTTCATACTGAGCTAAAAAAACTGTTCGACCGCGTATTGTCGAGGCTCGATACTGGTGGCAAAACGCTGCGCGTGGTCAAGCCGCTGGTTATCGACTTGGGGGAGTTACCCGCTTGCGCTTTCGAGCATACCTTTTCTCAACGGCTGAAGGTGCAGCTAGAGCGCAAGCTGCGGCAATTACTGTCAGAGTTGGATATTGGCTGTCCCCCTGAAGGGGTGACACACCATATCGCCACAGAAGGCTTAGAGGAGCTTAAATCTGTTGAAAATATCGATGAGCTGTTGAGAATAAACCCTGAATTTACGTTAGGTAAACTGGCACTAGCTTGCCTCGAATACAGTGGGTCCAGCCAGCTGCATCGTAACCTACCATCCTCAAGGCTCAAGGAACTGTGCCAAAAGTGGGTTCCGGTATTGGTTGTTAAAGGAAGACTAACCCCTGCTACATTGCAGCTTTGTGCACTGTACTATTGTCAGGTGCTGCTCAAACTCAAAGTCAAACTTACTGAGCTTGGAATTGTTCAGTCGGCTTATACATCCTATGAGCAACAAGTATTAATAAAACTGTTTAAAGAGGCATTTCAGTTTACTGATCATATGAAAATTAAGGCTAATTGGTTAACGGAGCTATGGCGAAATGAAAAGGTGCGTGAGTGCGTTCAGCCGCAGCTTTCTGTACCGCAGATAGCCTTGCTCAATAAAGGGATAGCCAAAGATAATCCACGGGTCAGCATCCCCGATGCGGTACCACAAACAGCCTTGCTCAATAAAGGGATAGCCAAAGATAATCCACGGGTCAGCATCCCCGATGCGGTACCACAAACAGCCTTGCTCAATAAAGGGATAGCCAAAGATAATCCACGGGTCAGCATCCCCGATGCGGTACCACAAACAGCCTTGCTCAATAAAGGGATAGCCAAAGATAATCCACGGGTCAGCATCCCCGATGCGGTACCACAAACAGCCTTGCTCAATAAAGGGATAACCAAAGATAATCCACGGGTCAGCATCCCCGATGCGGTACCACAAACAGCCTTGCTCTATAAAGGGATAGCCAAAGATAATCCACGGGTCAGCATCCCCGATGCAGGTTTGAGTTTATTGTGGCCCTTCTTACCCGGTTTATTCCGGCAGCTTGAATTGATACAAGACAATGCATTTTTGAACCGTGATATGCAGCTGAAGGCCGCATCGTGTATAGCGTGGCTCAGTCAGCAACATCGCGAGCAAAATTCTTGTTCACCCATTGTTCTATTGATGTGTGGTCTGGCGGGGGAGGCGTCGTCTGAGTCTGCTGTATTGGACGAGGCGACACAAGCGTTTTTAGCTCGTTGGTTGGAGGGTCTGCCTAGGGCATTGCCAGGGACATGGCAAAAGCTCTGCTCTGGGGATATTCAACAATGGTTCCTGCAACGTCCTGGTTGGCTATCAACTGATGACGAGGAGCCTGTGCTGTATATCGCTCCCGATAGCTTTGATGTGTTACTCAACGACTGGCCCTGGCCTATTAATATGATCGCCCTGCCTTGGCTGGAAATGCCGATCAAGATTTTATGGGCCAAGCCCGAATAACAAGACTGTTTAGTATTCAAGGCTATTATATTTCAATACACCATTCCATGACGAGTAGAGAGACACTTTTATGATAACCCTAATGCCGCCCCCTGTATCCTATGACGACCAGCTGGATCTATTCAGCGCGATTGAGCAGATTGACCTGTGCCTGCAAAGTTACACGCATCAGCGTCGGCCAGCACTCGAACAACACGTGCTTGAAGAATTTCTATTGGACGAAGAGGGCATTTTACAACACACTGCGCAGCCTAAAGGGATGCCGCACTGGATGCGGACATCCTCGTTTATGGGAGTCTGCGAGCTCTCTGATGCAAAGTCCTCTCAAGGTCGATTGTCGACTCTGATAGAGTGCTTTAAACTGAGTGCATTTGAAGTCAATATTCTGTTACTTGGGCTACTGACTCACATGGACAGTCGTTACCATTCATTGTTTGCTGCCTTACAACATTTTGAAGATAGAAATAATCCAGCCATTGAACTGGCGTTACAGCTGTTTGGCGGCTCGGCAGATGAACAGTCAGAGCGACAAGGTGATTTTTTACCCGATGCTACCTTACTTCGACATGAACTCATCAGCGTTTACAAGAGCAATAAGCAGCAAGGCGAGGGATGGGCACAATCCTTATTTCAAACCACAGCTGAAGTCTTTCATTATCTGATTGGGCATTACTCTTTAACGCCTTTACTCGCGGATTGTGCCAAGTGGCATCCGGTGAATTCAAATCAACATCTTTGCCCCCGGAATGTTCGCGATGGGCTGCAAGCTCAACTGCGCAACCAACAAGATAACCTACTGCCTATCGTCATGTTAAAAGGCCCCCTAGGCAGTGGTCGCCTTGAGGCGGTAGTTACCGGGGCGGCCGCGCAAAACATCATGGTATTGGAGCTGGATGTGGCTAAGTTGCCAAGAGGGAGGCGTGACGCCAAGACAGCGTTAAATCAAGCGTTGCGCGAAGTCAGAATGCGAGGCGCTATTCTGGTGGTTCGTAGTTGGGACGAATTTGCCGATTCGCGCAAAGAGCTACTGACCGACTGGGTAGCCTTGGCGAATCAGCCTCACGTTCGTATTGTCGGGCTATGTGAGCAACATAGCGCTCGGGTGGTGATACCCAATATGCCGCAGATTGCGCTAGAGATGCCGATCCTTTCTTACCAGGAAAAGCGGCAGACTTTACAACAAGCGCTAGTCGCTGAGGATTATGCCAGTGTAGATACTAGCCGCTTGTGTCGTCGCTTCTCTTTTAATCAGGCATCATTACCGCACATACTGCAGGAGGCAAGATGTTATCGCTCTTTGAGGGATCAAAACAGCTTGGTTAGCAGTGAAGATTTGAACAAGGCTTTTCGGCTTAATTCACAGAAGAATTTCGGTAAATTGGCGCAGCGGATTGAACCCATGCGCTCTTTTGAAGACCTGATTGTGGGCGATGAGCTAAAAGAGCAGCTACAAGAGTTACTGGTGGCGATCCAGCAGCGAGATCATGTGTTGACGTCAGGCTTTGCAGATAAAGTCGGCTATGGCACTGGGGTCAGTGCGCTGTTTCACGGTGATTCCGGTTTGGGCAAAACCATGGCTGCAGAGGTGATTGCCGGTCTGCTTGGCGTGGATCTGATCAAAGTCGATTTAGCCAATGTGGTGGATAAATACATAGGTGAAACCGAGAAGCATCTGGCACGTATCTTTGATCTGGCCGAAGCCGATTCAGGCGTATTGTTTTTTGATGAAGCCGATGCACTCTTTGGTAAACGCTCTGAAGCGAGTGATTCAAAAGATAGGCACGCTAACATTGAAGTGGCGTATCTATTACAAAGACTGGAGCGCTACCCCGGCTTAGTGATTCTCGCGACGAATAATCGAAGCCACCTCGATGAGGCGTTCAGCCGACGATTTACCTTCATTACACAATTTAAAGCGCCTGATGCAAATACTCGTGAGGCACTATGGAAAAGTATTTGGCCCGAGGGGTGCAAGCTTGATCCGAATCTTGACTTGCATGCCTTAGCGGCGCGTACCCAGCTGACCGGTGCCAATATTCGCAATATTTCCTTGTTGTCTGCGTACTTTTCAGCTGGTGAAGATGCGCCACATATTAGTGAACATCACATCCTGCGAGCCATGCAGCGTGAATTAACCAAAATTGGTCGCCTTGCAATCTAAACCTTAAAGAGGAAAGTACATATGAATTCATCTTTTCAATCAGTTCAGAAAAAAACGTCTAATACAGACATTCTTGGTCTCAATGAGGTACTGAAAGTTGTCTTGACTGACTACGTGGCAGATGGGGTTGGCATTAGTTTTGACATCCCCGATCCAGAGAAACTAGGTGACCAGCCGACGATTAATGTATTTCTATACGATGTTCACGAGGATCTGCAGTTAAATACCTCGCAATCTCGAGAGTATAACTACGCGACGCAAACATTTTCACCCGGTCATGTCAATCTGTGTTGTAACTACATCATAACCTATTGGGATAAAGTGGAAGGCGACGCAAGAACTGCTACAGACAACCAACCAATGACAATAATGAATCAAATGATCAATGCTCTGATCAATAACCGTACCTTAGCAGGTTTTCCTGAGGCCAGAACGCGCGTCATGCCGCCAAGGGAAGAGCTCAATAGTCTAGGTAATTTTTGGCAAGCTCTCGGAAATAAGCCGCGCATGGTGCTGAACTACTCGGTAACACTACCTATCGCGTTAGCCGCTCCAACCGAAGATTTGAAACCTGTTACAAAAACAAAGGTGACGTTAGGGGTGAAACGACTTACCTAAATTACCTTAGATACCAAAGAGATAATATCTTCTACTGAACTTTTAGAGCATAAGAAAGGCTTGATTATCGATGGCAGCACCGATAGTTACTTTGAAACTCGAAGGTAAGGAATTTCAATGTTCCTTACCTTAAATATAGGCTTATGTTTAAGGGGTATTTTGAGCTGTAATGGCAGTCATATATTTTTACATTGATGTACGAACACTAAAAAATCGAAAAATCACCCGAAAAATACCTATTTTACAGAATTTAGATACACTGCTCCCGTGTCAGCTAAATTATTAACATTCTTTTAGCGCCCATTATCATTGATGTACTTAATTCTGAAAGCGATGTGCCCGCCCTATATTCAGCGTAAATGAGTCTGCTTTGACATAATATGCATTCGAACGGGTCTATTTTCACGTATGCC
>Ga0209291_1001627_pt1 | contig 19661 bp, 14 predicted proteins | sample GOMGulsemesocosm_FD_184633 | JGI IMG/M metagenome (GOLD analysis project Ga0209291, IMG submission 184633) | Methane-oxidizing microbial communities from mesocosms in the Gulf of Mexico - GOM9B Gulf of Mexico (SPAdes) (version 2) | ecosystem: Environmental > Aquatic > Marine > Cold seeps...
GAATATCAGTAGCTACATTTCCCACTAATGTCACTTTCACCCCATCCACTAGACGAGTGATTTTCCAATCGGAAGAGGATGCTCTATTTGATAACCCGCCAGCTATTGCTATAGCTTTATCTAAAGTTAAATCATCCTGGTAAGGATAACCTCCTGGACGCTTAACTTGTCCATGGATAAAGAATGGCCGATACATAGCGATCGAAACAGATACTTGAGGATCAACTAAATAATCGCCCAATAAACCTTCTTTTATTAAATTTTCTAATTCTTTAGTTGATAAACCGATTGCCTGAATATCATCTAAGAAAGGAAATGATATAAAACCAGATTTATCAATTTTTACATCTGTTGTTAAGTCCGCTTCGCCGTAGACAACAATATGTATTTTGTCACCAGGACCTAGTTCATAATCACTCGCAAGACTAAGAGAGCTACAGGAAATCATCAATAAAGTTGTAAATAAATGTAAAAAACGCATGTTTTTTATCCAAGTTTAAATAATAACACTAAAGCCTAGTGATAAGCTATGGGTCTGATGGGTTAGCTCATCCTCACTTGCGTCAAGTTCTTTGAAAATGAAACCTGCAAATAGCGTTAGCCATTCATTTCGTTGATATTTAAGTTTCACCTCTGAATAAAAATAGTCCTCATCATCCGTTTTCCCCGTGTAAACGATCTCTTCTGTTTTATAACCTATGGCAGTAGATACCTGAAAATAATCAGTAAATTGGTTAGATATTTCCAAATTAGTACTATCAACAACACGGTAGCTATCAACTATTCGGTTTGCTGTTTCAAACGCTCGTAGTGTGTTTATATTTACTTGCATAAACTTGGTTGGTCGCCAATTAACAGCAACACGCCATTTAAAACCACTGTCTTTGGCTAAGCTTTTATCGTCAAAACTTAATTCATGATAACCCGCTAGAGCTTGAAATTTGGTAATAGCAGTCGATTGCCATTTGACTCCGATCAGTGCCGCATATTTACTTTGATTGATCGAGCTATGATGCTTAAAGTCGGATTGAGTATAATCTAAGTCGATGGCAAAATAGGTTTTTCCAGAGAGTAAATAATCAAATTCCCCCTTAGCAGAAGTATCTTTTCGATCAAGTAATTGGCTGTGCTCTCGTCGTGTTTTATAGCGAAAGTCTTGCTGTCCTACAGAGAGCTTAAGTTTCGCTATTGAACCTTCTTGCCCGTATAAATACCCGAGGTTTGTTGAGACTGTCTTTTTATCATCACCCGTCATTAGTGATTCAGCATCCCCTAAAGATAAATTTGTTCCTCGGTATTCATAGGCTTCAGACCATTTTATTTCTGCAAAGAGTGTTTTATTGTTATCGAGCTTAAAAAAATACTTAGGTTCTAATAACAGATCGCTATGATCATCTTCCTTGAAATCTGTAAACTTATAATGACTAACTTTTCCGTTGAGTTGTACTAAATGACGAGACATTTGGCTTTGTAGGAATACCGACGGTTCAACTTTAAAGTATCCGGTACTTTGTTTGTTATCAGATTGGTTAAGAAAATTACTTATTTGACCATATTCAGATGAGAGTTTAGTCGTTAATTTGTTACCACTTTCAAGGGTAAAGTCTGTTTGGGCATGAGCAAAGAAGCAGCCACCAAAGCCAATCAGGAAAATAACAAAATAACTCAACAATACACGAAATGCCGCCATGTGAATTTTAAGCCTTACTTACAAGTACCAAGATACCCTTAATATGCCCTAAAATTCACTAATATGAAACATTTCTGCTACATTGAGACCGTTAAACAGAGAATAAAAATGCAGATAAAAAAACATCACTGTAAAGTGATGTTCTTCAATTACGTAAACATTGTGTTACTTAATTATCACTAACTAATCGCTAAGTTGATTAATACATCGTCTATTTAGCTCTAAATGTACCAATATTCAATGTCGTTAAATATCCTTGATGAATACTTTAGACTTCCTTTGAAAATTATACATTTTCTGTTTTCCAGCAGGCAGCTTGGCTATAGGTTGTTCAATAAATCCTTGTTCTTGAAACCAATGACCGCTTACTGTCGTTAAAACGAAAAGTGAGTCTAAATCCTGTAATTTAGCTTCTTTTGCTAATTCATCCATAAGACGGCCACCACGATTACCTTTTCTATAATCAGGATGAATGGCGACACAAGCAATTTCACCTGAATTAGCTTCTGGGTATGGGTAAAGCGCAGCACAAGCGATAATGACATCTTCCTTTTTTAGCACAGTAAAACGCTCGATTTCCACTTCCAATAATTCCCTTGAACGTTTAACCAATACACCTTCAGCTTCAAGTGGAGCAAGTAAATCTAAAATACCACCTACGTCATCAATAGTTGCAGTGCTTATTTGCTCTTTATGATCTTTAGCTATTAATGTGCCAGCACCGTCACGGGTGAACAACTCTTGTAATAATGCGCTGTCACTTTGATAGCTCACACAATGACAACGTTCCACACCATTTTCGCCGCTTTGAATAATAGCTCGTAATAAAAGCTGACGAACATGACAATCTTTTTCATCAAGCAGGTTTTTTACGGTACGAACACTACAGCTACGAATTAACTTACCCGATTTATCAAGTAAACCATCATCTTCGGTTAGTGTAATTAGTTTGTCTGCTTTTAACGCAATAGCGGTTTGAGCGGCAACATCTTCTAAAGCCAAGTTAAATACTTCACCCGTTGGTGAGTAACCAATAGGAGAAAGTAAGACGATAGAGCCGTAATCAAGTTGCATATTAATACCGTCAGAGTCTATTCGTCTGACACTACCAGTATATTTATAATCTATACCTTCACGCACACCCATTGGCTTTGCAATGACAAAATTACCTGTGCTTACTCGTATTTGAGAGCCGTGCATCGGTGAGTTTACTAGACCGGTAGAAAGTAACGCTTCAATATGTAAACGCAACGACCCCGTTGCGTCTTTTACTGCAACTAATGTTTGAGCATCAGTCACTCTAATATTTTTTTCAATATTCTTTTCGATATTACGCTGGGTCATGCGCTCTTCAATTTGCGGTCTTGCTCCATGTACAACCACGAGTTTTACACCCAAGCTACGCAATAACGAAATATCATGAATAATATTGGCAAAATTAGGGTGAGAAACAGCTTCTCCACCAAACATTAACACCACAGTTTTACCGCGATGGGCATTAATATAAGGTGCTGCACTTCTAAACCATTTAACGTTATTTATATTATTATCCATGATACTACTTTTCTATTTCTGGTGACTTTAATTCAACTAGACGTTTGTTTTTACATTGCCCGAACGATCAACAATGTATTCCATAGCTACTTCATCCGCAGGATCTTTATGCGGACTAGGCTCACTGTCTTCAATAATATTTTCAGCTAATGAGCTTTTTTCAATTAAAGTAAAACCTAAACCAGAGAAATACTGTGGAATATAAGTTAATACAATAATTTGCTGTAATTCCATTTGATGCGCAAATTCGAGTAAGTATTGCACGAGCGCTTCACCTTGACCTTGTTTTTGCGCAGACTCTTCAATAACTACTGAGCGTATTTCAGCCAGTCCTGTCTGGTAAATATAAAGCGAAGCAGAGCCAACCACTTTGCCTTCAATTTCTGCAACCACAAAGTTTTGGATGTCGTGAATAATATTGTCACGAGTACGTGATAATATTTCACCTTTTTCAGCCCAAAAGCTTGTTAAAGTAAAGATACAATCGACATCAGACATTCTCGCTCGGCGCACTGACATTGCCGCGGCTTTTTGTGCATTCAAGCGCTGTTTAACTTGTTTTAATGCGCCTTTGATTTGTTGCTTACCTGGAGCGCCAACAACGTTTTCGTTCAGGATTTTTCTCTCGTTTGATTGAATATTCGCAAGTGCTTTTTCAACCTGACCACGTGAGGTTCCGCCAAGCGCTTCACGCTTATCTAGCGTCGACTCAATAGATAAATGTTGATAAACATCTTGGCCAATTTTATCATTGTATTCTTGTAACTGCGTTAACGTTAAGTCTTCTAACGGTACACCTTTATCGATTGCAGCAAGTACCACTTCACCGACAATGTGATGTGCTTCACGAAAGGGAATATCTTTGCTGACCAGATAATCGGCTAGTTCGGTAGCGTTTGCATAACCTTGTTGTGCCGCGGCTAATGTACGTGAGCGATTTACCTTTAAACCGTCTGCAACCAGCACCGCCATTTCCATACATTCTTGCCACGTATCAAGGGCATCAAAAAGACCTTCTTTGTCTTCTTGCATGTCTTTGTTATAAGCAAGCGCTAGTGCTTTCATGGTCGTTAACATGCCAGTAAGGGAGCCAAAAACTCGACCGGCCTTACCGCGAATTAATTCACAGGCATCAGGATTTTTCTTTTGCGGCATAAGTGAGGAACCCGAACTCACTAAATCACTCATTTCAACAAAGCCCGCTTCACCCGAGTTATAAAAAATTAAATCTTCGGCAAAACGTGATAAATGCATCATAGAGATACTGGCAGAAGCCAGTAATTCAATAACGTGATCCCGATCAGAAACAGCATCTAGACTGTTCAAGGTCGCCGTTCTAAAACCTAAATTATGCGCCAATTTATTTCTATCAATGGGGTAAGCTGTGCCCGCTAAAGCGCCTGAGCCTAGTGGCGAAACATCTAAGCGATAAAGCGCGTCTTTTAAGCGGCCAATGTCACGGTTAAACATTTCAACATACGCTAAACACCAGTGACCAAATGTTATCGGTTGAGCACGTTGTAAATGGGTATAACCCGGCAATACTGTGTCTTTTTCGCGCTCAGCCAAATTCATCATCGCTTGTTGTAAATTAACTAAGGCAAATAATAATTCCCCGCCCGTTTCTTTACACCAAAGCTTAAGATCTGTGGCGACTTGATCATTGCGACTACGGCCGGTATGGAGCTTCTTCCCTAAGTCACCGGTTTTTTCGATCAGTGCAATTTCAACCCAGCTATGAATATCTTCAGCATCAGAGCCTAAAATCTGCTGCGGATTTTCTTCAACCGACACTTTCAGTTCATTAAGTGCCGCGGTTAACTCGGTTAACTCGTTATCATTAATGATACCGACAGAGTGAATAGCACCCGCCCACGCAATAGAACCAACAATATCTTGCACTGCCATACGGTAATCTACCGGCAAGGAATCATTGAATTTCTTAAACTGTAAACTTGGTTGCCCTTTAAAACGTCCGCCCCATAAAGCCATGACTATTTCTCCTGAGCTTTTTGGCTTAACGCTGTGATACGGCTTGATAAGCTGAATAAACGAATAAAACCTTCCGCATGTTTTTGGTCGTAAACGTCATCTGCACCAAATGTTGCAAAAGCTTCAGAATATAAAGAGTTCGGAGAACGACGTTGAGTCACTTGTGCCATACCTTTATACAATTTAACCACCACGTCACCGGTTAACTGTTCAGCAAAAGAAGCGGCACCAGCAAGTTGTGATTTCGCTAATGGTGTAAACCAACGGCCATCGTAAATTACATGAGAAAATTCATGACCAATAGACTCACGATATTTTAAAGACTCTTTATCTAAAATAAGCGTTTCTAAACCTTTGTAAGCCGCCATTAAGATAGTGCCGCCTGGCGTTTCGTAACAACCACGAGACTTCATACCCACTAAACGGTTTTCTACAATATCGATACGACCAACACCATGTGCTGCGCCTTTATCGTTCAAATACATCAATGCTTCATGTGCACCTGGGGAATTTTCAGTGCCATCACCAGAGAAGTCTTTACCATCGACGGCAACTAATTCACCTTTTTCGAAACTTAGCTGCACACGCTCAGCTTCATCAGGTGCATCCATAGGATCAACAGTCATGGTCCACACTTCTTTTGAAGGTTCACACCAAGGGTCTTCTAACTCACCGCCTTCGTGTGATATGTGCCATGAGTTAGCATCACGGCTATAAATTTTAGTCAGTGAAGCGGCACAAGGAATGTCACGCTCAGCTAAATAATCTAATAAGTCTTCACGAGAAACCATGTCCCACTCACGCCATGGCGCAATAACAGTTAGCTCTGGAGCAAGGGCTGCAAAGCAAGATTCAAAACGTACTTGGTCGTTACCTTTACCCGTACAACCGTGACATACCGCGTCAGCACCTACTTTTAAAGCTACTTCAATATGTGCTTTAGCAATAATAGGACGTGCCATTGACGTACCTAATAAATATTGCCCTTCGTATACCGCACCGGTTTTTAAAATTGGGTAAATGTAATCTTTAACATACTCTTCTTTAAGATCGGCGACGTAACATTCAGAGGCTCCTGAAGCGATGGCTTTTTCTTTTATACCTTCAAGCTCTTCTTCACCTTGACCAACATCGGCACAAAAGGCGATAACTTCACAATTGTCGTAGTTTTCTTTTAACCATGGAATGATTGCTGAAGTATCTAGTCCGCCTGAATATGCTAATACTACTTTTTTTATTTTTTTCTTTGTCGCTAAAGCCATTGTCTTATTCCTATTAATTCTTTAAATTTTTGAGTCGAACTTTAGTTCGCTAATAACGTTACTAGCACAGCATTTTGTGCCCACATTCTATTTTCTGCTTCTTGGAAAACTACCGACATTTCGCTATCAAAAAGCTCAGTCGTTATTTCTTCTCCTAAATGAGCTGGTTGGCAGTGCATAACAATGCTCGCACCACTCTTTTTCATCATTTGGTGGTTTACTTGGTAAGGAGCAAACTTCTCTAAAATTGCCGCCTTTTTACTGGCATCTTCATCGCCCATAGACACCCAAGTGTCGGTATATATCGCGTCTTGTTGCCCTAAGTCATCAACACATGATGTAAGTACCAACTTACTACCTGTTCTTTCAGCACTAGCCTGAGCTTTATTTAATAAAGAAATGTCCGGGCCATGCCCTTGTGGACAAACTAAGGTAAAATCGACACCTAATATTGCTGCCATAAACATCAATGAATTAGAAACATTATTACCGTCACCTACATAGGCTAGTTTAACTTTAGATAAATCAGTCTTTTTACCTATAACAAAATGTTCTTGCAAGGTCACAAAATCGGCTAACGCTTGGCATGGGTGATAAATATCACAAAGCGCATTAATTACCGGTATGCTTGCATGCTCAGCGAGACCTTCAATCGAGCTATTGTCAAAAACACGCGCAACAATAGCGTCAGCATAACAAGAAAGGTTTTTCGCATAATCGCTGACTCTTTCACGCTCGCCAAGCTTGCCATTTTGCTGACCTAAATAAAGCGCATGACCACCCAACCGAGCAATCCCCATATCAAAACTGACATGCGTTCTTAACGAGGGTTTTTCAAAAATCATTGCGACAGTTTTTCCTGCCAATGTTTGGTTGTAAGCTTTTGGATTATTTTTGATTGTTATAGCAAGATCGATAAGTTCAACGATTTGTGCTTTATTTAACTGATCATCAGCTAAGAAGTTTTCTAATTTTGTGTTTTCTGTTTTCAATTGAGTCAATGACATGATCTGATTTTCCGAAAAAGTATTTTTTAAGTTACCTATGTTAAATTTACAAACATAAGCTAATTAGGTTGGATGCGTGTCCCTACTGCATCACCCGCTATTAAATTGATAATTTGTTCAGGCGACTGCCAACTAGCAACCGCGATACTTCGTCGTAATTGACTTGCCGCGTGTAAAGCCGCCTTAACTTTTGCGGTCATACCTCCGGCAATAACTCCCTCATCAATAAGTGTGTCTGCATGAGCTTTATTCAGTGATGCAATATATTCACCGTTGGCATCTTTTACGCCATTAACATCGGTGAGCAATAACAACTCTGCATTTAATAACTGACAAATAGCTACGGCTGCATCATCAGCATTTACATTCACTAACTCCCCATTTGCTAATGAACCAATGGAAGAAATAATAGGAAGGAAATTTGCCTTTAATAGCGTATCCAGTAATTTACTGGTATGTGCACTTGGTTCACCCACCATACCTAAATCTTTTTCACTTAAATTGCATGAAACCATATCGCCATCAGAAAGCGATAAACCAACCGCTTGCATATGTAAACTTGACGCGGTAGCAACAATGGCTTTATTTACAGTACCCGCCAATGCGCCAGCAATAAGTGGCATTTGTTCTTTTGGCGTCACCCGTAGACCGTGTTTTTTCTCAGTGGTAAACCCTGCTTGGCTAAGCATTTCATCGACCACACAGCCACCGCCATGTACTAACACCACTGATTGTTTTTTTAATGATGCGATAACGGTTAATAAATCAGCTAACGCATCCTTTTTTTCAAGAATAGCGCCACCAATTTTAATCACCAGCGCTTTATTAATGCTATTCACCGATGAATTTTTCATGAGTTATTTTCCAACGCTGCATTATTTATTAAACGATACTCGCTGGGCAAGCCAAGTGAAATATTCGCACATTGCACGGCTTGTGATGCCGCACCTTTTAATAAATTGTCAATGGCACAACTCACTACAACGACCTGCTTTTCTTCGTCAACCTGCCAATGTACGTCGGCAAAAGGAGTATTGGCGACATTATCGATTTTGGGCCATGCTCCAGTTAAACGAACTAACGGCTTATCTTGATAAGCATCTATAAATGCTTCATCGATTTGTTTTGTGGTAACGCCGGCTTTAATTTGTAGCGTTACCGTTGCCATTAGCCCTCTTTTATAAGGTGCGAGATGTGGATTGAAAATCACCTGTGCATTGGCTTCTTGGCTGATTTCTGGCTGATGCCTGTGCTGTAAAATATTGTAAGGTGTTAAACTGACTTCATAAAAACTGGTCGCTAGCGATGCTTTTCTGCCGGCGCCACTAACACCGCTAATACCATTAACCACAATAAGAGAATTTTCAATGTGATAATTATTTGAGGTAATTGGCTTAAGCGATAATAAACTCGCGGTAGGATAACAGCCCGGCACAGCGACCAAATGCGTATTAGCAATATCGTCTTGCTGCCATTCAGCTAAGCCATACTTTGCCTGAGCAAGTGCGGATAAATTTTTATGTTCAAAGCCATAAAAAGTAGGGTAATCAGCACTGTCTTTTAAGCGAAAACCGCCAGATAAATCAAAAACCTTCACCCCCTTCTCGACAAAGGCTTGCGCCCAATCAGCACTAAATTCGTGTGGGGTCGCGAAAAAGACAGCATCAAGGCTATTTATATTGGCATCGAACCAATCTTGAGAGAAACACACTAAAGGTAAGTCACAAACACCTAAATAACGCGGGTGCAATTGTGAAAAAGTCATATCTGCCGAGCTACTGTTTTCTGAAACGAGTAGATATTCAAGAGAAATCTTGTCGTGCGCACATAATAAACTTATAAGCTCAGCACCAACGTATCCACTTGCTCCAATAACTGCGACTTTCATATATTTTTCTCTTTTCCTTTAGTACTTTCAAAAAAGTACATTATTTTTAAATTAAACCACTCAGTATTATTACCAAGTGTTAATAGCTTAGTCGGCTTATATTCTTATAAAAGATATAAGAAATGTTTTCCGTAGCCTTCTTTAATTAGGTTATTTACACTAGAATAAGAAAATAACACTGAGTGACTCGATATGCAACAAAAAAGCATAACTACCCACAAGTATTTTATTTGTCTTTTATTTAAATCGTGAGCCTTTATGAAAAATTTGCCAAACTTTACTGATTCGTTAACGCAATTAATTGCTAGTGCCTCAATTAGTTCTTCACAGCCAAGTTGGGATCAAGGAAATTTGAATGTCATTCAACTATTAGCTACATGGTTTGAGCAGCTCGGTTTTAATATCGACATTCAAGCGGTGCCACAAACCCGTAATAAATATAATTTGCTAGCAAAACTAGGTGATGGTGAAGGGGGGTTACTCCTATCAGGTCATAGTGATACTGTCCCTTTCGATGAAAACAGATGGAATTCAAATCCTTTAGAAGTTGTCGACAAAAATGATAAGTTTTATGGTTTAGGCACCTGTGACATGAAAGGTTTTTTTGCTTTTATCTTACAAGTATCTAAAAATTTATCCGCTAAACAATTAAAGAAACCACTCTACATTTTAGCCACTGCCGATGAAGAAACCACCATGGCTGGAGCGCGTTTTTTCACAAAAAATCAACACATAAAACCTGATGTTGCCATTATTGGTGAACCAACAAACTTAGTGCCGGTAACCATGCATAAAGGCCATATGTCACATCGCATAACTATTCATGGTCAATCGGGACATTCAAGCAAGCCAAGTTTAGGTGTTAATGCAATAGAAATAATGCATCAAGTTATTGGCCAACTTATGCAACTCAAAGAAAATCTGGCCCGCAATTATAGTAACCAAGCCTTTGACGTTACCGAGCCCACACTCAATTTAGGGGCAATACATGGCGGGGATAATGCTAATCGCATATGTGGACAATGTGAGCTAGATATAGATATGCGCTCTTTGCCAGGAATGGCTGACAGCGAACTTATTCTGTTACTCAGTGAAACACTAAAACCGCTTGCAGCAAAATATCCCAACAGAGTTTCATTTAGTGAACTAGACCCTAGCTCACCAAGTTTTGAACAAAATCAAAGTAGTGAATTAGTCACCATAGCCGAAGAAATAAGTGGCCATCACTGTTGCGCGGTAAATTACGCCACAGAAGCGCCTTTTATTCAGCAACTAGGTTGTCAAACGATTGTATTAGGCCCCGGCTCCATTGATCAAGCGCATCAGCCTAATGAATTTTTAGCTCATAGTGAAATAGAGAAAACCGAAAAAATATTGGTGAATATGATCCAGCGTTATTGTTTTTAAACGCAGTTCGGTACATAAACGGAAGCGCTTAACGTTATTAGCCTTAAGCGCTTCTTCTAACAAATTCGATGTTGATAAACCGAGCCTATAACTTCATGTGTAAAATTGGGAATGGTTTGCCCATATCATCGAGTGGTGAACGTGAAACAACTTTAAAGCCCATGTGTTTATAAAAACCTATGGCTAATGGATTTTGTTCATTCACATCAACACGTTTAGCATTAAGTTCATTTATTGCATACAAGAGCAATAACTTACCAATGCCCTGCCCCCTTGTGTTGTTTAAGACAAATAACATTTCAATTTTAAACTCGTCGATACCGACAAAACCTAGAATTGAACCACTTTTGTCTTTAACACATCTCAAAGTAACAGCAGGAAAAGCATGTTCGATAATAATGGGTTTAAAAAACTCAATATCTTCTTCTGTAATGAAGTCATGAGTTGCTCGGACTGAATTTTCCCAAACAGCTAACATTTCTGCGTAATATTCAGGAAGCACATTTTCAACAATCATAATAATCTCTTTTAATTAATATTATTTCGATGCGCAGCCGCGAGTGAGCATTATATATTTAAGGAAAAGCTTCTTCAATATTTTATCTATGGCAACATTAAATCTTAAAGATACATATGAGTGAACTTAGGGTTAAGCAAAATTTTAGGCAAAAAAAAGAGTAAAACCTTCTACGGTTTTACTCTTTTAGATAAAACCTAAAGTTTACATCATATCGTCAAATGGGTTTTCAGTAGGTAGTTCTATCGTATGAGTGAAACCTGTCATTGATATTTTCTCTGCATTAATTTCAATGTCATCATCGCCTAAAACACCAATGCCAAATTTGTAGATTAATTCAAATTGCGCATTATCGGCTTTTTCTTGATAAACTTTTTGCTTCGCTTCAACATTGGTTAGTTTTTCTTTATAGCTAGCGAATGCTTCAGTGCTGTAACGTTTTTCCATCATCGAGCTGGTTACCTCTGGCGAAAGTAATGTTGCCGTTGCGTTATTACCACCAAAGCCTTTTGAGTTGATGAAAGCAACATCCATTTCTTCACACTGCCAATGATCAAGTGCGATGTGTAAACGTTCGTCATAAACATCATCCGCAATAGATTTTATGGTGGTAATACCTGGCATAATATTGTGTGCGAAAACACCAAGTGCCATAGTAATTTGGTCACCACTCGCTGGTGCGATGGTGTGACCGACAAAAGCTTTTGGTGCAGCTACAGGCCAATTGTTAATATTGAAAGTTTCAGCTAAACGGTGATAAATCAGCGATTCTGTAACACGATTTTGTGGGGTACTTGAACCATGAGCCAATATAAAACTACGCTGCTGTACTGATTTTTCACCTAAGATACTTTTCGCTAATGCAACAGATTTTGCCATAGTAATGTAATTACCAGGGCCAGGAGCGGTAATTGATTTCTTAACACCATCAGCGTTAATGAAAACATCAGCAACGGAACCTAAAGGTTTCGCGCCTAATTCAACCGCTAAGTCGTCAGCCATAATCACGAGAAAATGCGCCGCTTCACCAATAGTAAAACCACAGTTATCACCAAACGGACGACTAGTATTTCGATGGTTCGCTTGACCTTCGGTAATACCATCCAGTTTTTTCAAACCTTCCTCATTAGCCAGTGCGCTCATATTACCGAAACCTTCTATGATTTCCGGTGTAATTGGGCTTTCACTACTGCCTACAATAGCAACACGAACTCGACCTGATTTAATATCTTGAATAGCATTACGCAAGTTATAAAGAAAGCTTGCACAAGCACCTGTCGACGTAGACGTTGTTCCTACACTGCCAGTAACATAACCATTAATAAAATCAGCCGACATGGTATTTAAACCTAAAGCCAAATTTTTAGTGGTTACACGATCACCATTTAAGCGATTTTGTAACATGCCGCCTAAACCTTCAGATTGCATTTGACCAAACGCTGAAGAAGAGTATGTGCCGACATGATCAGGGCTTACTTTTTCTAAAATTTCATCCCAGCTAAAGCCTGTTGAATGAATAGCATCCGCCGCGCCAAAAATAGTCGTTTGTAAACCACGTGGTTGATAACGACTGTTATATAATTTTGATGGTTCAAAACCTGTTGGCAATTGTCCAGCAGCTTTAATCGGGTTATCACGATAACTGCTATGTTTAATTTCTAAATTATCGGTAATTTCAACTTTTACGCGTTTATCTTCTAACGCTGTTACTTGCCAAGAGCGTGGTAATGGTTTAGGTAGTTCTTTTTCTTTCAATTCGAAAGTAATGTTTTCGCCGCTGGGTGCTGCCGTAATTTTGCTATGACAATGCGTAGCGTCTGGATCGAAATGATTATTTTCTATTTTACGAATAAGAGTGCCATCAAGAATTTGTTGACCAAAACGGCTTTCAACATCACTTAATGCAACGCTATTACCTTCGCCATCAACTAGCTGACCTTCTTGGTAAGTTAAAATGTTCATCAAGGTAGCAAGGCCAACAAACGTTTCTTGGCGAGCTTCAGCTGTTAATTTGTCGATAACAATGCGTCGAAAGCCTTGGTGAAACGAGGTACGTCCTGCAGCGTTTACGCCGCCCATTCCAACAATAATAGGTAATGCAGTCATTTATAATTCTCTTTTAATACTTAAGTCGTAATTCATGTAACCAGTGTAAAAAAAAATCACGACAATTAATTGTCGAAAACAGCCAATAATAATACAATAACAGCCAAACATTACTTTGTGAGTCATTATGCTGCTAAAAAACACCCGAAAAACTGTTAATGTGGCTTTAGTTCTTTATGATCACATGCTGGCAACGAGCGTAAGCTTGCCCATTGAGATGCTCAGAGCGGGGGAAGCTTTTGCCCGAAGAGAGAATAGGAACTCACCTAAACTCAATATAGAAATGGTCAGCGAAAGAATAGCGCCAATACGCACCAGAGCACTCATTAAGCTATTTCCTGATACCGATATTGAACATGCGCAAAGCCCAGATTATATTTTTATTCCCAGCCTTTGGCGTAACCCTAGACCGTTAATAAAAAAACATCCCAAAATGGTGGCTTGGTTAAATACCATGTGGCAACAAGGATCCACACTTATTGGTGGTGGCACAGGTGTCTGTTTTATTGCAGAGTCAGGGCTGCTTGACAATCATCCCGCTACAACACATTGGCATTACGTTGATCAGTTCAAACGAAATTATCCCAAGGTGGAATTAAAGCCCGATTTTTTCATCACCCAGTCTGAGCGTATATACTGTGCAGCAAGTTTAAATGCTCTTGCCGATATTACCGTGCATGTTATCCATCAAACTTATGGTGAAACAGCCGCGCAGCATGTCGAACGGAATTTCTCTCATGAAATAAGAAAGCCTTACGAAGAGCAGCGTTATTTAGAAGGCGCCGTTGATCGTCACCCTGATGAATTGATCACTCAAATTCAGTTTTGGATGCGAACTAACCTTTCATCGACTTTAACACTTAACGAACTTGCCTCACAATTTGGCATTAGTCATCGAACATTTAGTCGACGTTTTAAGCATGCCACAGGTGTTAAAGCTTCGCATTATTGGCAAAAAGTAAGGATTGAAACCGTAAAAGATCTATTGTCATCAAGTAACTTATCTATTCAAGAAATAGCGTTTCAAGTGGGTTATCAAGACCAAGGTCAGTTAACCAGATTGTTCAAGAAACAATTAAAATTAACCCCTAGGGATTACCGGGCTATGGTGAGGAAAAAACTTTTTACCTAAAAATGACTGCAACATTAACTAAAAGCGCAGAAACACTTGAATTTTGATTAAATAAGTAACATGGTACGACCACTGAAAGAATAATTACTATCGGAGCAAAATACATGTCAATCGTGATCAGTGGCACGGGTTTATTTACCCCACCTCATAGCATTTCAAATGACGAATTAGTCACAGCATTTAATCAATATGTTGAAAATTATAACGCTGAAAATGAAGAAGCGATCAACAGTGAACGGGTAACGGCTTTAAAACCCTCTTCAAGTGAATTTATCGAAAAGGCATCCGGTATTAAAAGTCGTTATGTGATGTATAAAGACGGTGCGCTTGATCCTAAAACCATGATGCCACTTATCCCGCAGCGCAGTAATGATGAATTATCTGCACAAGCTGAAATGGCTGTAGCTGCCGCTAAACAAGCTATGGTTGCTGCCAACAAAACCGCTGAAGATATCGACTTAATTATCGTTGCTTGTTCTTATACCCAACGTGCATATCCAGCGATTGCCATAGAAGTGCAAAATGCTTTAGGCTGTCAAGGTTGGGCGTACGATATGCTCGTTGCTTGCTCATCAGCAACATTCGGCATTATGAACGCCTCAAATGCTTTGCATGGCGACACGGCAAAAACCGTCTTAGTGATTAATCCTGAGCTAAACTTTCCACAAATTAATTTACGTGACCGAGACAGTCATTTTATCTTTGGCGACGTGGCAACTGCTGTTGTTATTGAAAAACAAGCAACAGCAACCGCTGAACATTGCTTTAAAATATTAACGAAAAAACCTATCACGACTTTCTCTAACAATATTCGTAGTAACTTTGGTCATACTAATAAGTGCGATCCTGAAAGTATGTTTGATAGCGACAAAATGTTTGTTCAACAAGGCCGAAAAGTATTTAAAGAAGTACTACCTATGGTTTCACAATTAATTACTGAGCAAATGGCAGAAGCAAATGTTGAGGCTAAAGATTTAAAGCGTCTGTTTTTGCATCAAGCCAACATCAACATGAATAACTTTGTTGCCAAGAAGGTATTAGGCCGTGAACCTATCGATAATGAAGCGCCGATTATTTTAGATAAGTTTGCCAATACCGCTTCGGCAGGTTCTATTATTGCATTTCACTTAAATCATCAGGATATGATAGCTGGAGATAAAGCGCTCATTTGTTCTTTTGGTGCTGGTTATTCTGCCGGTTGTCTGGTTATCGAACACCTTTAAGTCTACTGGTTATACAGCCCACTTTGGTGAAAGATAAAGTGGGTTAACAGCCCAAAGTTACTGACAAAGCTACGAACAAAACTCACTATGCAAAAATGCAATTAGCTTTACAATTGAAGGGTGTGCAATCGAATAATAAATAGTTTGCGATTCCCGACGCGTTTTTACTAAACCATTTACTAAACCATCTTTTCTTAATCTTGCCAAATGCTGCGATAAACTCGACTGGCTCAAATCAATAAAGCCATTGAGCTCTGACACTGACATTTCCTTCTCACCTAAATGGCAAAGTATCAGTAATCTATTTTCATTACTCATCGCTTTCAGTAACTCTGCGGCTTGGGTTGCATTGGCCCGCATTTCAGCTATGTCTATTTGAGGATTATCATTCATATTTTTATCTGCATGTTAGCCAATAGAATTGGAATAAAGTAAATATTGTTTGATATTACATTAGATGATGCTAATATAAAAGTACATTAGCATTACCTAATATACAAAGACCTATTCTTTAAGTTAAGGACCCGTTTTGAATTACACCCGATTATTACAACTCGCTGTTGAAAAACCTAAACTTGTTTACAGCCTAGTATTGTTCATGGTGGTAATAAGCCTAGCTATGATGCCAAATATAAGTATAGATACAGATCCTGAAAATATGCTCAGCAGTGATGCACCCGCTCGGATTTTTCATAACCAAACCAAAGCTGACTTTCAAATGCGCGATATGATTGTAGTCGGTTTAATCACTGAAACGACTATATTCACACCAAATTTCTTAAAAGTAGTAGAACTATTGTCTGCGAAAACCCTTCAAATTGAAGGTGTTATTGAGCAAGACTTATTATCGCTTAGTGTTGTTGATAACATTAGCCAAGAAATAAATAATTTCGGCGACAATAACGGCATACGTTTCGAATATTTAATGAAACAAGCGCCCAGCACATTAACTGGCAGTTTAGCTATTCAACGAGCCGTAAAGCGCTTGCCTATGTTGAACAATACTTTAGTGTCTGGAGATAACCGAGCAATAGCACTTTATGTGCCGATTCAATCAAAAGAGCTGAGTTATAACATTGCAGAGCAGATACGCGAGATAAGTAAAAATCTCCCTGCAGAATTAGTGGCTGATTTAGACTTTCACATTACTGGGCTTCCCGTGGCAGAAGATCAATTCGGCTATGAAATGTTTATACAAATGGGCGTTGCCGCACCATTAGCAGGTTTAGCTATTTTTGTTCTACTTTGGTATTTTTTTCGTAACTTCCCCTTGATTATCGCGCCCATGGTAGTAGCAATGACAACGGTGATAATTATTATGGGGTCACTCATTGGTATGGGTTTTACTGTCCACATTATGTCATCAATGATCGCCATATTCTTAATGCCGATTGCGGTAGTCGACTCGGTACATATTCTCTCTGAATTCGCAGAAAAGTATAAAACGGGTGATAACGCTGGTGACGTGGTAAAAAGTGTAATGAAGCATTTATATACCCCAATGCTTTATACGTCAGTTACTTCGGCGATCGGTTTTTATTCATTAATGTTAACCCCTATTCCACCCGTTAAAGTTTTTGGTGCTTTTATCGGTAGCGGCATTTTAGTAGCGTTTGCTTTAACTATTATTTATATTCCTGCTTATATTTCACGCCTTAAACCTGAAACATTAGCCAAGTTACACGACGCCATTACGCGTATGGAACACAAAGGAAAGTTGGCTAAAACATTAGAAAGCTTGGGTAATTTCGCCACTAAAAAAACTAAACTTATCCTGATTAGTTTTGTTGCGCTGTTTCTAGTGAGTATTGAAGGTATTACCCGTATTGAAATTAACGATAATCCGGTTAATTGGTTTAAAGCAGATCACGAAATTAGAATTGCTGATAAAGTTTTAAATGAACATTTCGCCGGTACTTACGACGCATGGTTAGTGTTTAAAAATAACAGTATAGCAAGTGATGTTGCGGTTAGTGCATTCAAAAAAGTATTAGCAAGTGCAGATCAGACTTCAGGCAACGTAAAGAAAATCCAAGCCTTTATTGATAGTAAAGACTCTTCATTCATCAATCAAAATATGTTGATTTTATTAGATGACTTAAGTTTTTCTGCTGCTGAATATGAGCGAGTATGGCTTGAGAAATTAGTCGATATAACTGACCAAGCTTTTAACCGTAATAAAGTGTTTCTCGCCCCTGATTTACTAAATTGGCAAAGCGATTTTCAGCAAGCTCTACTTAAGACCGGTTTAGTCGGTAAAAGTAACGGTTTAGCCGATATTGTTAAAACGGTGAATCGCGAGCTTTATTCGGGTGAAGAAAAAGATTTTGTTATACCAAAAACAAATAATGGCGTGGCACAGACATTATTACAATATCAGTCTTCGCATCGTCCCCAAGATTTATGGCACTTTGTCAGCAAAGATTATCAACAAAGTTTGTTATGGTTACAAATGACCAGCGGCGATAATCAACATACCTCTAAAGTCGTTAATTGGACAGAGAATTACATTGCCAAGCACCCTATACCAAAAGAGGTCAGTTATCAGTGGGCAGGAAAATCATACCTAAACATTGTTTGGCAGGACGCGATGGTGAGCGGTATGGTCGATAGTTTATTGTCGTCATTTGTGATTGTTTTCTTGATGATGGTTTTCTTATTTCGTTCACTAAAATACGGTTTTTTAGCTATGTTACCGCTAACCTTAACAATCTCGATGATTTACGGATTAATTGGCTGGATGGGCAAAGACTACGACATGCCTATTGCCGTATTATCAGCGTTAACATTAGGGTTATCTATAGATTTTGCTATTCACTTTCTACAACGTGCCCGTGAACTTGAAAAAGAGCTGGGTAGCTTATCGCAAGCTTTATCGGCAATGTTTCAAGAGCCCAGTAGAGCCATTACCCGTAATGCTATTGTTATTGCCATAGGTTTTACCCCATTGCTGTTATCCCCCTTAATGCCTTATATAACCGTCGGCTTTTTTCTTGCCAGTATAATGGCGTTGTCGGCATTAGTGACCTTAGTCTTATTGCCGGCTCTCATGACTCTTTTTAATAAAAAAGTAGTTAATAACACTTAAAACTCATTACAGCATAGGATTTTAAAATGAATTATTTATCATCATCATTATTACTGATTGGTTTGCTATTTAGAGTTTCAGCTTCTTCGAATGAGTTAACGGATGCCAACGAAATAATTAACAAAGCGAATTTGGCCGCTTATTATTCTGCTGACGATGGCAGCGCGCGAGCCAGAATGATTATTGTGGACGCTCAAGGTAACAAGCAGGTGCGTCAATTTACAATTTTGCGTAAAGACCAAGCTGATTTGGGCAACCAAGACCTGTTGGTGTTTTTCTCACGACCCACTGATGTTAACGGTACCGTTTTTCGCGTTGTGAAAAAAGTAAACCATGATGACGACCGTTGGTTGTATTTACCCGCGCTCGATTTAGTTAAGCGTATTTCAGCTGGCGATAAACGTACGTCATTTGTCGGCGCACATTTTTTCTATGAAGACGTTTCGGGACGAAATCCCGCTGAAGACGACTTCACCTTATTAAAAACTGACGATAAATTCTACACCCTCAAAGCTGTGCCTAAAGATAGAAACAGTGTTGAGTTTGATCATTATATCGTCAAGATTAACAAAACCACTTTTTTACCTATGCAGGTTGATTATTACAACAGCCAAGGTAAAAAAACACGTTCAATGGCGGTGCTGCAAACGAAAGTGATTCAAGGTTTTACTACCGTCATGCATTCGAAAATAACGCAACATGCTAATGGCAGTTATACAGAAATGCAATTTAGAAACGTTAAATATAATGTCGGCTTACCGGATAATATTTTTTCAGAGCGCAGTTTACGTAGCC
>Ga0209291_1001628_pt1 | contig 19659 bp, 16 predicted proteins | sample GOMGulsemesocosm_FD_184633 | JGI IMG/M metagenome (GOLD analysis project Ga0209291, IMG submission 184633) | Methane-oxidizing microbial communities from mesocosms in the Gulf of Mexico - GOM9B Gulf of Mexico (SPAdes) (version 2) | ecosystem: Environmental > Aquatic > Marine > Cold seeps...
AAAACAAACGAATTGTTTTCTAGAATTTACTCGTCAAACCACTCCGAAAGGTAGAAGTTTGAATAAGAATATGTTGTAAGAGTGAATGCTTTCTTGTACATATATAAAGGTCTTGGTTGCCTAACGTTTTCATTAAAAAGCTTGTTTGCCGCAAACTTTTTAACAAGTTGCTTTTATATAAATACCGCTGTCTTAACTGGTTGTCAACAGTATTTTTACTTTAACTGCTGCCTGTTTTTGCCGAACATGTAGCTATTAGGATAGAACCAACATGAAACGATATTCGTCAATCGCGCTGCTATTTTCGTTAATTACGCAGTTATCATTCGCAAATTCGGTAAGTGACAAGGGCGAGCTATTGCTTGTGGGAGGAGGGTTGAAAACCTGTTCTTCAATGGCGATTAAAAACTGTGAATTCAATAACCTTGAAGAAAAGACTCAGCTAAAAACAGGCAAACAAACTTCTTATTATCAAATTAATCAGAAAACCATTAATTTATTCAAAAAATATTGGCCAGAAGATTTTAGTAAAACAAACCAACAAGCAATTTTTAATATTTTACAGACCATCAACAAGCAAGAAAAAGATCATTTATGGTCAAAAGCAAAGCTAAAGTCGCTGTTTAAAAAGTATGATGAAGAAAAGATCATTAGAAAATTAAATGATGCGCAATATTATTTTTTACTTGATGCATTAGAACACCCCGTGATAAATGAAAAAACCGAACAACGATTAACAGAGAGTGTCAGTTTATCGCGTTCAAGCAATACTTTTTCAACTGAAATATATCACCAGTTCATTGAACTCGCTCAACAAAATAGCGGAAAAAGACGTCCTAATATTTTAGTGATCACAGCGTCGGCTCGTGATCCCTTTGAAGCAGTAGATTTTTACCAAACGGTCTTCACCCAAGCTGGCGGTGATACTAGATGGTTGCCTCTTGATGCTACGTTAAATGCGCTAATTCAACAAACAGGGGAACGTCAACAAGTCTGTCAACAGCTCTCAGCCACTCGATTAAAGGTCCAAGGCTCTTTTCATCGAGAATATGTTTATCCAGATTTAGTTGATATTCAATATCAAGCCTGTTTATCTCCAGAGAGTATTTTTACTGCGATTGAAAAAGCAGATGGTATTTTTATTAATGGCGGTGATCAGTCGTTAACCTTAAAAGCTTTTATCAAAAATGATGGTTCAGACAACCGAGCTTTAACAATGATCAAAGAAAAACTCGCAAAAAATAGCTTAGTAGTGGGGGGGACTAGCGCAGGAACTGCTGTGATGTCTGGCGGACTCTTCAATAATAATCAGGTAGCTATGATCACTAATGGACAAAGTAATACAGCGATAGTTCGTGGTGCAAAAAAAGATGTCCTGCCGATGGAAGGTTGTCAAAAATCAAACAGTTGTCAACAAAACGTACTTAATGATGACCTTACTTATAATGCTAGCGGTGGATTAGGTTTATTTACCTGGGGAATTTTAGATACCCACTTTTCTGAGCGGGGTAGACAAGGGCGGTTAGCCCAACTGGCAATAGATACCAATACTCATTTTGCTTTTGGAGTTGATGAATCAACAGCTTTATTGGTCAGTAACATCAATTCAACCAAGCCAAGGTTTGAAATAGTAGGGCAATCAGGGGTATTTATTGTTGAAAACAAGGTTGATAATTTAACAAAAAATTCAGTATTAACCCATTACCTTACTCGTGGCGATACTTTAACGTTCAGCAATGATCAGCTGAGCATTAAATATATATCGTGGAAAAAGCCAATCAATGAACCTGCTAAGTTACCTGAAAACATTGACGATATCTTTTACCGAAACCGATATCAGCAATCGGCGGAGCTACTCTGCCGCACAAACAACGTATTAATTAGTGGTGAAAGTCATTGGCAAAATATTGATACACAAATCATCATTAAAAAGCAGGAGAATGCTAAAAGCAATTTTGGTACTTTTAATGTCAATGGTTCAGTATTTAGCTACTGCTCATATCAAAATTACCTAATGTCATTTAGTAAAGAGTAATGAAAACTACAATCAAGCTTTAAGTAAAGGTACAATACCAATGAGAATAATTAAATCATTAATATCATTGGTAAAAAGTACTGTGGATTTATTTAGAATTTTTTACTAATTATTTATTTAAGCAGACTACAATAATAGATATTCTACTGATCATTTAAACGTAATAATAAAGGGTTTATACATGGGTAAGGGGGGCACTACGGCAAAAGAGAGCAGCCAGAGAGTTGAGAAAACTTATTTGGTAAAACTTTTTACCATTCTCTTTGGTATTTTCGCTATTACTTGTTTTAGTTTATATAACTTTACTGATAACGTTAATTCGAAACTCACAGAGAAAGCGGCGATAAACAGTGCAGAAATATATATCAAAGCACTGGAAGAATTCCGAACTATCTATACCTCTGAAGTTGTCGGTACCGCCAAACTCCAAGGAATGGAGATAACCCACGATTACCATGGTAAAAGCAATGCAATTCCATTACCTGCAACGTTAAGTATGTTGCTAGGAGCACGAATGGGGGATGGTGTGAACGGTACTGCAACACGTCTTTATAGTCCTTTTCCCTTTCCATGGCGAGAAAAAGAAGGAGGTCTTGTTGACCGCTTTTCAACCGAAGCCTGGGAATTCTTACAAAAGTCTCCGGATAAAACATTTTTTCAATTTGAAAGTACAGAGCAAGGACAATTTTTACGCTATGCCAAAGCGGATATCATGCGTGAAAGCTGTGTCGGTTGTCATAACTCACATGAATTTACTCCTAAAGACGATTGGAAATTGGGAGATGTTCGCGGCATTTTAGAAGTTACCTTACCGCTGAATGTTAGTAATCTTCATGCCAAAGAAAGCTTATTAGAGTTATTTTGGATCCTTGTAATTATTTCTTCGGTTGGTATTGCCACAATCAGCTTTTATTCAATAAGAGTTAGAAAAGCAACAAAACACTTATCAGAAAATTCACAAACCAAAGAAAGACAAAATAACTTAAATAATCTATTAACAGGTCAACAAAACCTTAAAGGTATGGCCAATAAATTATTAAGCTATTTGGTGCCAATGCTAAGAGCCAATCAAGCGGCATTATTTTTGTCTGATGATAATGACGAATACCAGCTCGTAGGTAGCTATGGTATTGACTTGGAAGAGCTTAAACAAACAAGTTATAAGTTGGGGCAAGGGTTAGTTGGCCAATGTGCTCAAGATGAAGTTGCCTTGACCGTAGATGCTATTCCAAGTGACTATATGAAAGTTACTTCAGGTCTTGGTGAGGCATTACCTAAACTTATTTGTCTATTTCCGATCAAATATAAAGACAATGTGATTGCTGTTTTGGAGTTCTCGAGCTTATCAAATGTTGAAAATAATATCGACGATATCTTAGCTCCCTTGTTAGGTATCATTTCTACGGCGTTGCATACCTCTCAATCAAGAAATAGTATTGATAATTTGCTAAAAGTTAACCAAGAGCAAGTGTTGGAGTTAAAAGACCGGCAGGAAGAATTAACATCATCTAATCAGGTTTTAGAAGAGCAGACGTTACAATTGCGCCAGTCAGAAAATGAATTAAAGGCCTCGGAAGAAGAATTAAAACTACAAAGTGATCAGTTAAGAGCGAGTAATGAAGAACTGGAAGAAAAACAGGAATCATTACATCGACAAACGACGCAATTAATTGAGTCTAAAAAAGAATTAGAAAAAAGCACCGAAGATCTAACACAAGCGAGTAAGTATAAGTCTGAATTTCTGGCAAATATGTCTCATGAACTGAGAACACCTTTAAATAGTATCTTGATTTTATCAAAAATATTAACTGAAAATAAAGAGCAAAACTTAACGGAAGAACAAGTCGAAGAAGTAGATATTATCCATCAAGGTGGGCAATCTTTGTTATCGCTAATTAATGATATTATGGACTTATCGAAAGTTGAAGCGGGTATGTTGGATATCAATATTGACTCGGTCTCGTTTAACAGCATTAGTCAGTATTTAACTAATTTGTTTAAACCCGTAGCTACTGATAAGGGCATTGATTTTACCATCAAGATTGATGAAAAACTGCCTGAAGTTATCCAAACGGATCATCAACGATTAGAACAAATACTGAAAAACTTTTTATCGAATGCATTTAAATTTACTTCACAAGGTGAAGTTTGTTTAACCGTAGAGCACTTTTCAATAGGCACTAAAGGCTTGTCATCTATTTTAGATAACTGTTCAGTTGTTGCTTTCTCAGTGTCGGATACTGGCATTGGTATTCCTATCGATAAACAAAAAGCGATATTTGAAAGTTTTCAACAGGCGGATGGTGCAACCAACCGTCAATATGGGGGTACAGGGCTTGGTTTATCTATCTCGCGCGAATTAACTAGATTACTAGGCGGCGAGATAAAATTAACTAGCCAACCTGGGAAAGGCAGTTGCTTTACACTGTATTTACCGCAAAATTTAGCCGTCACAGAACAGGCTTTAATGGAGCAGTCACCTATTTCAGAACCTGAGAATCCTATCTCAATCAATACCGTTGAAAGTGAAGCAATCACCGCTTCACCGTTATGGTTAAGTGATGATAGACACTTGCTTTCTTCTGATGATAAAAGTTTACTCATCATTGAAGATGATAAAGCTTTTGTAAAAGTACTTATTTCCCTAGTGAATAACATGGGCTTTAAGGCTATTGCGACCAATATGGGTAGGGAAGGGATATTTTTAGCAAAAGATTATCAACCTGATGCAATCCTGCTGGATATAGGATTGCCTGATATCGATGGTTTACATGTCTTAGAACAACTTAAAAGTGACTTAAAGACCCGACATATACCGGTGCATGTTTTATCAGGTACAAATAAAAAAGCTGAATCATTAAACTTAGGGGCATTTAATTATTTAAACAAACCCACGGAAACTGAAACGATAACTTCTGTTTTACATGACTCCTTTGGCAAGCTAGCAAGAGATGTTAAAAACATTCTCTTGGTTGAAGATGACAATAATGCACAGGTTGCGGTGAAACACTTACTAGAAACCCCTGATATTAATGTTACCTTTGCGGATACTGCAGCACAGGCTTGCGAATTACTAAGTCACCAGCAATATGATTGTATTATTTTAGATTTAGGTTTGCCTGATATCAGTGGTACTGAATTAGTACAAACCATTAGAAACCAGGAAAATTCAACAGATACCCCTATTATTATTTATACGGGGCAAGACATCACTAAAGAAGAGCAGAAAATATTAGAGAAGTTCTCGCTTTCTATTGTTATTAAAGGTGCAGAATCTCCCGAACGTTTATTAGATGATGTCGCTTTATTTTTACATCGGGTAGAGCATGACTTTTCGAGTCAGCAACAAGAAACGTTGCAAATGCTTCATGATGAAAATGAAATGTTGAAAGGCCGACGAGTATTAGTGGTTGATGATGATATGCGTAATGTATTTGCGATTACTCGTGTTTTAGAATCGACTGGTTTAAAAGTGACTCAGGCAGAAAATGGTCAAGCAGCCTTGGACGCAATAAACAATGTACAACAACCGTTTGAATTGGTTCTGATGGATATGATGATGCCGGTAATGGATGGCATAGAAGCAACACAAAGGATACGTGAAATGGAACAATATCAATCGACTCCGATTATTGCCTTAACCGCAAAATCGATGCCCAGTGATAGGCATAAATGCATAGAGGCCGGGGCTTCAGAATATTTAACTAAACCTTTAGACATGGATAAATTATTGTCCATTTTGCGTGTTTGGCTTTATCAACGAAAATATTAATCATGGCAAAAGAAGAGGAACAGGCAACAACTTTATTAGAGAAAAAGTTGTTGTCAGCACCAAATACGGAAAATTTGGAAGTTGATTTATTTCTAGACGCGATTTATCAACAATATGGCTACGACTTTCGTCATTACGCCCGTTCGTCATTGTTAAGGCGGATAAATAACTGTTTGGAACGGGAGAAAAAGCAATACATCAGTGAGCTAATCCCTTGCATTATTCATGATGCGTTCTTTTTTGATCGTTTTTTACAAGACATGTCTATTACGGTAACGTCGATGTTTCGTGATCCGGATATGTTTAAGATGTTACGAGAAAAAATCATTCCTAAACTTTCGACTTATCCATCGATTAATATTTGGCATGTAGGCTGTGCTACGGGAGAGGAAGTTTATTCCACTGCAATAATATTATCTGAAGCTGGCTTATTGGAACGATGTCGAATTTATGCAACAGATTATAATAATAACTCGCTGAAAGTTGCTGAAAATGCTACTTATCCCATTGCCGATATTCCTCAATTTTCAAAAAATTATCAAGATGCTGGAGGTTTATTTTCCTTTGCAGATTATTACCATGCCAATGCTAAGTCTGTGAAGTTTTCTGAAGAATTACGCAATAAAATTACCTTTGCTCACCATAACTTAATGAAAGATGGTGTGTTTGCTGAAATGCATGTCATTCTATGCCGAAATGTATTGATATACTTTGACCAAACTTTACAAAATCAAGTACTAACAACCTTATCTAACAGTTTGACTCACAGAGGTTTTTTGATGTTAGGTGATAAAGAATCATTGGGGTTTTCTGCCGTCGCTGAGTTGTTTGATACACCTTTTGCTAAAACCCGGATTTATCGTAAAAAATTGCTTAGTTAATGTTTATCTTGATTGAGTAAAAAAACGCTTTCATGATTTTGTTTTGCGTCGACAGGGGAGCTAAGTAATAAATTAACTTGGTATTTATTTAAAGGTTTACTGTAATAATAACCTTGTACTTTATCGACCCCTAACGCCGAGATATGCTCTAGTTGAGAAAGATCTTCTACGCCTTCAGCAACCACCTTCATTCCACAAACTTTTGCTATCGTCATTACCGCTAACACTAATACACTAGTCTTTTTGCATTTAGCAACGCGTTGAATAAAACTTTGATCTATTTTGATTACATCGAAGGGCATGTTTTGCAGGTAATTTAACGAAGAATACCCGGTACCAAAGTCATCTAACGCAAGCTGAATACCTATAGATTTTATGGTATTAATGGTACGCATGACCGATTCTGTATGAGTAATAATTGCCGTTTCAGTTATTTCTAAAACCAAACGGCTTAGCGGAAATTGATATTCTGAAATAATGCCTTCTAGGGTATCTAAAAAGTTCGGAGAATTAAGCTGCTTGGCAGATAGGTTAACAGAAACTGTTAAGTGTGCTTTATCAGGCTGGTTTTGCCATGAAGCAAGCAATTCACAGCTCTGTATCAGGACAAACTCACCGATATCATGAATAAGGTGAGATTGTTCGGCAATGGGGATAAATACGGCAGGGGATATGATCTCGTCACCATAGCCAGATTTAGGCCACCTAGCAAGTGTTTCAACACCGATAAAACCTTTTTGTTTCATCGAGTACTGTGGCTGATAATGTAATTCTAAAGCGTTATCTTCGATAATATGGCGTAAATGGTTTTGTATAAACGCTTGTTGCTGGCGTTGAACCGACATCGACTCTACAAATAGTTGATAACGATTTCGACCTGCCGCTTTTGCTTCATAAAGGGCGATATCAGCCCATTTTAATAAGGTTGTTTTATCTACTTTTCCACTTTTTGTATGAGAAATACCAATACTCGTTTCGATGTATATTTCTTTACCTTGGATGATTAACGGAGTGGAAATCACTGTCACGATTTTCTGAGCAATTTCTTCTGCGTCGACTTCGTTGGTATCTTCTAATAAAATAGCAAATTCATCACCGCCAAGCCGTGCTGATATGTCAGTTTCTCTCAACATCTTAGTAATTCTTTGTGCAACAACTTGCAGTAATTCATCACCAATATCGTGTCCTAAGGTATCGTTAACTTGTTTAAAGTGATCGAGATCAAGCATCAATAAAACGATGCTGCCATTTGTACGTTTGGCTCGATTGATAGCCCGTTCTAATTGATCATGAAAAAAACCACGATTGGCAAGTTTAGTCAGTGGGTCATAATTAGCTAATGAAGTTAATTTCTTCTCTAAGTTAAGTCGATTGGTGATATCTTGAAATAACACAATTGTCGAAGCATTTGGTTTATTTACTTCAGTTGAACAAGTTAACTCTACCGGACATAAGCAATTTGAATTTGATGTTAAATTTATATCTTGTAGTTGAATGGCGTTGTGTACTTGTAATCTTTCTTGAATGCTATAGAACAAGTTTTCATCAACTTCTTGGTCTTTGTTATCATTTTTAAACCAATGGTTAAAGTGACTCTTGCACAATATTTCAGCAGATTGTTTGAGCAGTTGTGCGCTTTTAGAATTGGCAAATTGTATATAGCCTTTGTTATCTAACTTTAATACCCCTTGGCCGGCACTTTCTAAAATGAGCTCACTTTCTGCTTTTAATTGCTCGGTTTTAACATGTAATTGATTCAATTTAACAAATTGCTTAACTTTATTTATTAAAATAGTAGGTTCAATGGGTTTGGTTAAGTAGTCTACAGCACCCGCTTGATAGGCTTTAATGATGTTCTGAGCATTCGAGTTGTGTGCTGTTAACATCACTATTGGGGTATGTTTATGGGCTTCTGTTGATGATATTAATTCAGCAACTTCATAACCGTCCATATTTGGCATATTCACGTCGAGTAAAATAAGGGCAAACTTATGGTAAATAAGTAGTCCTAACGTTTCTTCACCACTCCCTGCGTGATAGATATCAATATCCGTTAACGGTTGCAGCACCTTTTCTAAGGCAACTCGATTGGCATGATGATCATCAACAATGAGGACTTTACTCGCGATATGATCCATTAATATTTTCTGACACTGTTAATGTGGTTTATCCTTAATGATATTAAATAATAACTTAGCTCACTTACTATAGTACATCTATCCTATTATATTTCTATCTCAAATAGTTTTAGCAGTACTTTATGTTAACCATAAGGTTTATTTTAAAGTGAATGTGAAGCTAAGGCTATAATAAAAGAGTGTTTTTATGTGAAAGTTGCTACTTAAAAAAGATAAAAATAGGTAGGGCAACGATAAATAGGCTACATGCATAACGATATTCACGGAGTACTACGTGAATATCGTTTAGTTAGGCTAAATTGATTTTGCTTCTTCAAGTGACATTAAATCATTGACCATTTGTTGTCCTAACTCAACGTTATTTGATGATCCTTCAACGGCGTGACGGGTATCTTCAACGATGTCAGCAATGTTTGCTAATACTTCTTGAGTATCATTTACTTGGTTTTTAACTTGAGTAATAACAGCTTCGGCAGCAGAACTGTTCTCTTTAGATAACTCATGTACATCAGCTAAGTTTTCAACGATACCTGTGGTAATTTCACGGCTTTCTTCAATGCTGCCAACAACATTCTGTTGCTGAGAGATAATTTCTTCAGAAATTCCCATGATTTTATTCATTTCTTCGTGAATTTTTTCCGCCGATTCATTTGCGGTACTTGCTAACGCTCTAACTTCGTCAGCTACTACGGCAAAACCTCGACCATGTTCACCTGCGCGCGCAGCTTCAATGGCAGCATTAAGTGCCAATAAGTTTGTTTGACTGGCAATGTTCTTGATGGATTCAACTAATTGAGAAATGGTTTTGTTATTGTTTGTTAATCCTTCAAGTAATGCGGTAAATTCAAATATATTTTGCTCTGCCACGGTGATTTTATTGGTTAAACCTTTAAGTTGTTCAATACTTTCACCGGTTTTATTGGTCGTTTGTTGCGCAGTAGAAACAGAGGTTTCAGACAAGTTAGCAATATTTGACGATTGCTCTGCAAGTTGACCGATAAGTTGATAATTATTTTCTACGTTTACTAATCTTTCCGAAGAAGATTGGTTCACTGATCTTGCATTCTCGGTGATTTTCTCTGCGGTTTGTTGAAATTGACTGGCAAGTAATTGATCTAATATTTTCGCCTTTGTGGTTAGGTTTTCTAGTGTATTTTTATTAATGACTGTTTCATTATCAGCGATTGAATGATTTTTAAAGAAAAACATAAATAGACCTACTTTTGTTTGAATTGATAAACCTAAAAACTTAGGGGTTGCGCTTCGACTCAACACTACTATAGGTTGAAACCAAAAAAGGCACCAGATAAGTTAGTATAATTTTAAAACTATGTGTTGCTGTTAAATTACCCTCGATGATCACATCTCCATGATTAATTATCATCAGTATGGTACCAACAAAAACAGTAACAATTAACGAGCGCTTAAGAATATTAGCTTCAAAAGCGATAGACAGCCAATTAAACATAAACATTTCTCTGTTATTTAACTCATAAATATCATTGAGATAAAACCCGACACCATAATCATAGCACAAGGTGAGTGACTTGTTATTGTTAGTAGAGTGAGTTGGTCTTTGTTGTATGTTATTTTCGCAGTAGGGTTGGTAAATATACTAAAGAAGCGCTAAGTCGAATGTTCATTGCAACTATAGTTAAATTACGTCATAACTTCCAATTCTGGCGTGTTATATTGGGTTTGGTTCTTACCATTGTGTTTAGCGGTATAAACCGCTTCATCGGCACGCCTGATGATATTTTTAAGCGGTTCGTTGGTATAACCTAAAGAGACACCAATACTCACGGTTACCGGTGCGATATCATTGTTACTGAGGTTCGAACGTATCCTTTCGGCTATTTCTTCCGCAATATTCACATCAGACATCGGCAAAAAAATAACAAACTCTTCAGCTCGGCAACGTGCGATCACATCCCCCTTTCGTACGGATGATGATAATTTAGATGCCAGTATTCGCAAAACATCATCGCCTACCTGATGCCCCAAGGAATCATTGACTTGGGTAAAATTATCAGCATCAATAAACATTACCGCAGACATAGACTTAGGGTACTTTCGAGCAATGGTTTCAACGGCTAAATCGAATTCTTTACGGCTTAAAAGGCCGGTTAAAGTATCCGTTTTTGCTTGTTTTCGCAGATCTTCAATTTGCAGGTGATTGATATACCGCTCCAGTTCAATAGAAATACGTGACGCCATGAAATCAATTAGGGAGTGGAAATACCTATGGTCGTTTTTTCCGTACGAATCAAGAACAGCTAATAAACCAAATATATTGCCATTAACAATGGTGGGATCGCCGATATAACATTGCCCTTCCATGTTTGTATGCATAACATTTTCGAGTAACATTTTCGCACCACCTTTTGGATGGATACAAACTTGGTGGCCTGAAAACATACTCTTAGTCGATGTGTCTTTTAAGTCATAGACAAAATTTTCAATCAACTGTCCACGAAAGAATGTCACCACGGTTTGAATAGATTCACTTTTGGGATTTATTTCGTAACCCATAAATACATATTCAAACTCAAATACTTTCCAAATTTTGTAGGCTACTTCTTCAAGGTAAGGTTTGTCGTGCAGAACATTCGGAATATCGAGAACCTTATTTAGCATGGTCATAGTACATTCAATTGATAATTCTTCTTTCATGCAAACTTCCTTTGTAATTGACCAAACAGCTAAGCTATGAGTTCGATTCTTTACTTTACGAAATGTTAAAAAGAGTATAGGTAAGGCTGTTTGATACCGCAAATAAAGGGCTGCAGCAAAAGTGAGTTATAGGTTGTATATGTTTTTCGCAATTCAATTAGCGTTAAAAGTAAGGGAAGGGGAAGCCGCCTCATTAAGATTTTTTTAATAAAGCTAAGCCTAACGCATCTATTATTACCTACTGATAAGATTGAAAATATGGAGTTGCAAGTGCAAACATTAATAACGTTAGTCTTAGATATGATAATCAGTGTTATTTTGTTTTAATGTGCAAAATACCGTTAATGAAATATTTCCATGATTTTTTGAATAAACATGGGTTCTCCCCGATAAAGTGTCACGTTTAATATAATGTATTTATAACCATTGTATAAATGAATTGACGTTTATTAGTGGTTTTAACTAGGCTATTTACTTTTTATTGAGCTTTCTTTCCTTTAAAGAGCAGCGTTTATTTAACATTAGTTTAATGAAAAGTTGGGATGTTATAAAACTGTTAATATTATCCCTTGATAATACCAATCTTCAACTATAATTATGATTCCAATCTTCAATAATATGGTGATTAATATGGCTGATGAAAATAGTTGGGCATTGTCGATGCATCAAATCGAATGTTGTAATTGTAGTCATGGTTGTGGCTGTCAGTTTGGTGGTTTTCCTGATAGTGAATCAGGTGCATGTGAAGCTTTACTGGGGTTCTCTGTTATTAAAGGACATTTGAACGAACTTGATTTAAGCGGCGTTAAAATGGTTTTTGCGGCTATGTGGCCAAAAGCTATACATGAAGGTAACGGCAAAGGGGCGCTATTTATTGATAATGAGGCCACAGCAGAACAAGTGACTGCACTTGCAACTATTATGTCCGGTCAAGCAGGAGGTATGCCGGTTGAAGCTATTGCCGCAACATTCACTGAGTTCGAAGGACCAATTTTAACGGATATTACGATGAATACTGCCGATCGGCATGCATCTTTCAGTATTAAAGATATCCTTGAAGTAGAACAAACGCCTTTGATAAGTCCTGTAACAGGTGAAGAACAAAATGTTCATATCACTTTCCCTGATGGTGGCTTTATGTGGAATGACGGCATTATTGGCAACTCTAAGAGTATGCATATTAATCACCACAATATTGTGTTTGAGCATATAGGTAAGTTTTCAGCAAAAGCCATTGCTAACTGGGGTAACTAACTTTTGCAAGTGACTTCGCTAAAGCTCAGTTTTAATCGTTATGGTTTAATTGTCGCCTTGATAATGTCGACCATCGCATTAAGCTGGTGTTACATGCTTTATTTCATGACCATGAATATGAACCCCGTAGGTCAGTGGCGTATTGCTGATATTGGTTTGTTGTTCGTTATGTGGGGGATCATGATGGCGGGAATGATGTTGCCATCCGCTATCCCCGTCATTATGTTAGTGGATAAGTTAAATTATCGGCGCAGGCAACAAAGTAAACCTTTCACTCAAACTTTTTATTTTATGGTTGGCTATTTACTTGCCTGGTTGGCATACAGTTTAATCGCTACACTCATACAATGGTGGTTGCATCATTTAATGATACTTTCACCAATGATGATAAGCATCAATACAAACTTTAGCGCAGCGCTGTTGATATTTACTGGTTTATATCAATGGAGTCCTTTTAAACAAAAATGTTTACAGCTTTGTCGGTCACCTTTTAGTTTTATTTCTACCCACTGGCAAGAAGGTGTTGCTGGCGCCATACGCCTTGGCTTAAAACATGGGCAATATTGTTTAGGATGCTGTTGGTTATTGATGGCATTGTTGTTTGTTACTGGAGTGATGAACATTAAATGGATATTGATTTTGTCACTTATCGTTATTGTAGAAAAAATGCTACCTAAAGGTGATGTTTTAAGCAAAGTCCTAGGCATCTTATTATTATGTTATGGCTTTTACCTCTTTCTATAGCATTATGTTGCCCTCCTAAACTTCCCATATAAAATATTTTAAATCGTGTCAACGCAATTCACTTCAAGTCGTTATAACTGTTAATGAAGGTAAAATCAGTGAATAATGGGACAATTGTCAGTGGCTATGTTTTAGGTTTATTATAAGTGATATACAGATTGTACGGAATTTAATAACATCATTGAGCTGAATGAAAACTCTCAAAGTGAGCCATTAGCTCCTCCATTAACGATGGAGGCGTTTTTGGCAGATATTGAAAAAAGAGCTTATCATATGGCCTTGTTAGCAACATCTTCTCACGCTGATGCTTTAGATTTGTTACAAGACAGTATGATCAAATTGGTGACAAAATACCAAGATAAACCGAGTAATGAATGGAAACCATTATTTTATAGAATATTGCAAAATAGGATCAGAGATTGGTATCGTCATCAAAAAGTTAAAAACTTATTGTTTTTTTGGAAAACCGATGACGATGATGATTGGCCAATATCGAGTGCTGAAGACGTGCTAGGGCAAACGCCTGAAAAAGACTTAGGCAAGCAGCAGCAACAAGCAGCAGCATTAGAACATTTGCAAAAATTATCTCCCAAACAGCAACAGTGTTTTTTATTGCGCAGCTGGGAAGGTTTATCGGTAGCTGAAACCGCGAGTATTATGACGTGTTCTCAAGGGAGTGTGAAAACGCATTATTTTAGAGCAGTGACAAAATTAAGATCACTGATGGAGGAAGGTCATGACATCACCTTTTGAACAAGAAAGTAAGTCGAGTGATATTACACAGTTAACCAATCGAGCATTGGATCAGTCGGTAAATAAATTACCCGATAAGACGCTAGCCGATCTTGCGCAAGTGAGAGCCGCTGCTCTGGAATATAGTAAAATTAAACCAGAGCAACCGTTGGCGAAACGTTTATATCATTACATTTCAGATCATTTATTAGTAAATATCACAGTTCCGGTGGCAGCGGCTTTAGTTGTTGTGTTCTCGATGAAATACGTAACGCCAAATACGATACCGGCCATGCCAATAGCGATGTTAACAAATGAAGTGCCAACAGAAGACTTAGCTATGCTTGAAGATTTAGAGTTTATAACTTGGTTAGCAAAAAATGAAGCGAATACTGTGTTATAAAATCTTGTTGTTTTCGCTTTTTATCAGCCCTGTAAAGGCCAAGGAGAGTGAAGAAAAGCAGCAAGTAAATAAGCCATTGAATCTGGCGTTTTTAGAGTATTTAGCTGATATGAAAGAAGTGAATGGCCAATTGCTTGGCCCTCAAGATATGTTAATAAATGGCGATGTTAAATCGAGTGAACAACCTCAAACACCGTTGATAAAAGAAGAAGCTAAACAAGGTGAAAATATTGAATGTAATGCCGAGATCAAGGAGTGTAAATCACATGATTAAATTGATATCACTCGTTTTTATAAACTTGTTTATTGCCACAGAGGTTATGGCGACTCAGTGGCAAGACCTTGCACAGCAAGAAAAAACGGTGTTAAGTGGACTATCTGCTCAATGGCAAAACTTGCCTGAAAGTCAGCAAAAGAAATTACAACTAGGTGCTCAGCGCTGGATTGCTATGGATAGCAAACAAAGAGAGCAAGTACTCACTAAGTTTGATAATTGGCAACAATTACCACAACAAAAACGTACCAAACTATCAAAACAATTTGAACAATTTAAGAAGATGCCTGCAGCACAACAGAAGCAAGTACGTGACAGCCATAAAAGCTTTAAAAAATTATCGACGAATAAGCAACGACAACTGAAAGAACGCTTTAACAAGTCGCGCCAAAAAATGAATGACCAGAAGCGTAAAAAAAAATCGGTGAGAAGAAAGAATTAAGACGATTAAAACGAATAGGATAATCCAGCAGACCAAGTTTGGCTGCTGTTATCACTCGCTATCTCTAATGAAGTATCGAAGTCGATAGCAAGAGATTGACTTATATCATAAGAAAGATAAAAAGATAATTGACCATAATTGTCATCACCAGAAGTAACCCTTGAAGCACTATTATTATTTCCACTTGTTGGTTGTAAAATAGTCCGCTGACTTAACCGAGAGGTTGTTCTTGAAAACGTCGCGCCGTTCACTGCTGAGCTATCGAATAGACTATCAACTAAATCATCGTCATTTGACAACATGTAATTCCATGAAATCATGGCCCCCGCCAAAACACCGGTATTCTCTGTCAAAGACCAAAAATGAGCAAGGGATAAAGCAGCATTGACACTGGTTGAACTATCAGAAAATTGTTCTGTTAAACTGGAAATTGGTTTATCTTTAGGAACTTTTTGTTGTTTGGTTTCAATATCCCAATCGCTATATTGAGCACCAATACTCACATCATATAACCAGTTCCCTTGACTGCCATTATAACCAGCGAGCGCACCTATGGATGTTGTTTGAGTATTTTCGTTGCGGTGATTCTCTTGACGGCGTGGATTTGAAATCAACAAATCATCTTCCGAGCGGCTGATACTTGTTGTGAAAAACCAATTGTCTTGATAATAATTTACACTAGCACCCCAGGTAAGTAATTCAAGGTCGACTATAGCTAAGTTTTGGTAATTCTCATCATCTTGCCATGCTTGATAGTCAGCACCTAAGTTCCAATGTTCAGAAATATCCGTCGATAAAAAAATAGCACTACCGGTAGGTTTTAGTAATACGCTTTGATCTTGTAAAGTAACCGGGTGAGCTAACTGGCTGTAATTAATACTCAAGTTACTCGCAAAAGACATTGGTGTTATAAGCATTGTTGAAGCTAAGGTACATGCAATGATAGGGGAAGTGAAAAGGTGCTTGTTGTTTTTCATTAACACATATGACGCTTTTAGATGAGGATGCGTTCATCATAGTTTAAAGCGCTATATTTTGATATTGAAAAAAGTGATTAGTTAAATATAAGGATCTATCAAATATTGCTGATAAAAAAAAGCGGATGCAGCTTCGTCCGTGAAGTGATCCGCTTAAAAGGGCAGTAGGGTCGCTAGAATTCTATACAATAGCGTCTTCGTTTATCTCAGAGATACATTGGCGAATTACTTTTCTAGTAGCTTTGCGAGAGTCTTTAGCGGTATTAAATTCATCTTCACTTACTTCGCCATTGTCGTCAGCATCCATGTTATCAAAGGCTGAACTTCCTTTAGCTGTCGCTTTAGCTTGTAATTCTTCAAGACTGAGTAAACCGTCAATATTGGTATCAATATCGTCAAACCTAGCTTGAGGTGATAGGAATTGGTCGGCGCTTGGCACCGTAATATTATCATCGTTTGTTTCTGCTTTAACGTCTGCGACACATTGCACGATATCGTCGGCAATGGCTGATAAGTCGGTTTTGCTATCGCCACCACGAGACAGGTTATACTCTTCAAAAGATATAGAGCCATCTTCATCCGTGTCTTTATGGGTTAACATTTTTGCTACTTTCTCTGTCATTGGTAGGGTTATTTCATCAAGGGATAAAGTACCGTCGAGATTAGTATCCATGCGCTGGAAAGATGCTCCACCACCTCTTTTTCCACGCTCAAAAGCGCTAACTTGACTGATAGAAAGCACGGCTGTACTTGCAACTATACCGCCGACAATGATGGTGATTATATTCTTTTTAACATTTGTCATAATTGTTCCCACTAAGATTGATGTTGATTTCATATAGTAAAACGCCGCAGTAATCGATTGGTTGACAATAAATAATTAAAATATTTAAATTACTACGGTTTTTAGTTGAAATCTCTTATTAATTAAGAGGTTATGGTTTGTGTTTTTTTTGTGGAGGGAGCGGGAGTAAACTAATAGATAGGGGCTAAACTAATGTGATGCTAAAAAATAGCATCACATCTTATTATTTCATCTGATAGTTTTTTAAAAGGTTAAGTTGGCTAACTTGCCAATAGGTGAATCTAAAGAATCTGGCGGAGTAGTAAACCACTGTGGTCCTTTGTCATCAATGTAAAGGCAGTCCTCAAGACGGACACCAAATTTTCCCGGTAAGTAAATACCTGGTTCGTTTGAAAAGCACATCCCTGGTGCTAATTTTGTTTTTTCACCATGAACAAAGTTGATACCTTCATGACCTTTCATGCCGATGCCATGACCCGTTCGATGAGATAAACCGGGTAATTTGTAATCTGGTCCTAAACCTAAAGTTTCATAATGCGCTCGGACAGCATCATCAACAAAGCCAGCTTCTACGCCAATTTGTGCTTTTTCAAAAGCGATTGTTTGGCCTTGTCGCACCGTATTCCATATTTTTTTCTGCTTCGCATTGGCTTCACCAAAAACAAAGGTTCGGCTAATATCTGATTGGTAACCATGTACATTACAACCACAATCCATTAAAACGATAGAGCCATGACTAAGGATTTGTTTTTGTTTGGTGCCATGTGGGTATGCACTCGCTTGGTTAAATAGCGCCATATTCCAAATACCGCTACCACCCAGCTGTGATTGGGCAGAATGCATTATTGCCTTTACATCGGCTTGACTCATGCCTACTTGAAGTTGCGACCAAACATGTTGATATGCCGTTAGCGTGATCTCATTCGCTTTGTGCATCAATTGTAATTCGTGCTCGCTTTTAAACATCCGACAGCCACGAGTAATATCTACCGCACTAACATCTTTCATCGCGGGAAGTTGTGACATAATCCCTTGTAAAACAAAGTAACGTACTGAGTGTTCAAAAGCGATGTTGCCTTTCTTAATACCTCTATCAGCTAAAATTTGTTGTACCCTGATAAAAGGGCTCTCGTGCTCTTGCCATACTCTGACATCATCACCAACGGCTAACGTTTCACGAATACTAGGCTCTTCGAAGAAAGGACAAACTACAGCGACTTTTCCTTCTTGTGGAATGATCAATGCCGTGACTCGTTCACTCCGCCACCATTGAATACCAGAAAAATAATCCATTGTTGGCCCAGGCTCTAATACCATTGCAGCGATATTGAGTTGTTTCATTAATTGTTGTGCTTTTGCAATTCGAGCAATACGTTCGTTCACGGTAATGGCAGCTACATTCGCGGTAATATTTACTAGCTGAGTTGATGAGCTTGCTGCTTTTTGTATTGGTGCTTGGCTTGATGAAGACGCTAACGCTGCCTTACCTACAGAAAGTGAAGCAAGTGCAACGCCAGACGCTTTAAGGAAGTTTCTTTTTGTAATGGTCATTTTTGTTCCTGTATCACGAGTATAGAACCTTGTTTTAATGCAGGGTAAATTATAATATTTTGACTTTATCAGCAAGTTATAAACGATATAGCTAGGGTAAAGAACTTTGGACGTTTATCTACACTGGAGCATAGCTTTTGGCAAAACCCAATAAAAAAGGCCCCACTAAAACCGTCGATATATTCTGTGCTAAATGTAAAGCTAAGCTATTTAAATATCGAAAAGGTGGTAAAGGGGCATTAATTAAGTGTTTCAAAGAACGTATCAGCGAAGATTTTACAGAAACGACGGGGCATTGCCCTCAATGTAACAGTGAGTTTGCTAGAGACGTGCTTATCAGAGGAGTTCCCGCGTTTAAAATCATCGGTGGTAAAGTCTGGTTTAAGTAATAAAAATGCCAGCTAAATTGCTGGCATTTATTATTGTTTAGATCAAAACCTTAACGATTACCAAATTTTTACGCGCTTTTCTGGAGCGATATACATGGCATCATCTTCTTTAATTTCAAACGCTCGATAAAATTCAGGCATATTTGACAAAACGCCTAATACTCTAAAGTTAGGTGGTGAATGAGGGTCAGTTGCTACAAGATTACGTAGTGATTTTTCAACTCTTTTGCCACGCCATACTTGCGCCCAGCCCATAAAGAAACGTTGATCACCAGTTAAACCATCAATGACAGGTGCTTCTTCACCATTAAGTGACGTTTGGTATGCTTTATAAGCAATGCTTAAACCCGATAAATCTCCGATATTTTCCCCTAAAGTTAATTTCCCGTTAACGTGTAAATCTTCAAAAGCTTGATAGTTATCATACTGTGCAACTAAGGCATTGGTACGTTTTTTAAACGCAGCTAAATCTGCTTCTGTCCACCAGTTATTAAGATTACCGTTAGCGTCATACTTACTGCCTTGATCATCAAAACCATGGCCCATTTCATGACCAATAACGGCGCCTATGCCACCATAATTAACCGCG
>Ga0209291_1001629_pt1 | contig 19637 bp, 15 predicted proteins | sample GOMGulsemesocosm_FD_184633 | JGI IMG/M metagenome (GOLD analysis project Ga0209291, IMG submission 184633) | Methane-oxidizing microbial communities from mesocosms in the Gulf of Mexico - GOM9B Gulf of Mexico (SPAdes) (version 2) | ecosystem: Environmental > Aquatic > Marine > Cold seeps...
AAATTTAGTTAATCAGTTTAAGATAGCAACTGGAATTTCTGAACCCCAAATCACTATTGCTACTAATAGTAATTATGTAGATTTGTGTGAATATATTCAGCGTGAATTAGAAAAAATTGGATTAACTGTTACTATTGATTTATTAACCTCATCTACTTTAAAAGAAGGAAAATCAAAAGGAACATTACCTGTGTTTAGAGCTAGTTGGGTTGCTGATTATCCGGATGCTGAAAACTACTTATCATTATTCTATTCTAAAAACTTCACACCAAACGGTCCAAATTACACACATTTTAAAAATGACAGGTATGATAATTTATATGAAAATGCATTAAAGGAAACTGATTTAAAAAAACGTCATCGTTTCTACCAACAAATGGATTCCATTGTTATTAATACCGCACCTGTTATTCCTTTATATTACGACCAAGTTATTCGGTTCTCAAGAAAAAACATTCATGGATTAGGAATTAACCCAATTAATTTATTACATCTTAAAAAAGTATCTAAAAGCAAACTATAAGTTCCATTGAAAACAGTAAAACCGATATATATTGCATTGTTTATGCTGCTTATTTTAGCAGTTTTAGGGGGGCTTCTTTTTTTAACTACTGAGAATACCTCAACAAGTGAAGAAGGTTTTTTCATTGATGAATATCATTTAAAATACCCTACAAGCGCTTCTTTCTTCAAATTACAAAAAGATAGTATTTCAACTAATAAAATAATTGACCAAATAACCACTACAATTACTCCTTTGGAAATAGAAACTGTTAATTTAGGAATTGACTCCTTACTAACATATAAACCGGCTCCAGAAAAAAAGGAGGTAACTCCTATAATGGATTTCTCTAAAATAGACACTACTTCAATTGAACGGATTAGTTATCCTAAAAACAACCCAAACTTCCTTAACGAATTAAGAGATAAACTGAAAAGTAAAAATTGTAGAATCATCCATTATGGCGATTCCCAATTAGAAGGCGATCGAATTACCGGATACTTACGTAACCGATTACAAAAAATGTATGGTGGTAGCGGTCCTGGATTCATTCCTATCAAACAAGCGTATCATCAAATTAGTGCAAGTGTTAAACATAGCAATACTTGGGAAAGACACGCTATTTTTGATCCTACTCAAAAAAAGTTTAAACATCGAAAATACGGTGTGTTTTTATCTTCTTCTAGGTTTACACCAGTACTAATTGATAGTACCCAAATTGACTCAACATTAATTACCACCGCTACTATTACAATTAAAAAATCAAACATTGCCTACCGGAAATTCAGGGCTTTTAAGAATATCGGTTTGCATTACGGAAATTGTAGCTACCCAATAGCTATTAATGTCTATGAAAATGATATTTTAATTCAGCAAGATTCTTTAATAACAGATGGCAACTACCACAACTACAAAATTAAATTAGCAAAAACTCCTAATAACCTTAAAATAGAATTGATTGGAAAGGTTAGCGCTGATATCTTTGGACTTACTCTAGATGGCGGTTCCGGAATTCAAATTGACAATGTTGCTATGCGTGGAGCTTCAGGTACTATCTTTACTAAAAATGATGCTACTGATTATGGTAAAATGCTAAAAGAGTTGAAACCAAAAGTAATGATATTACAATTTGGAGGAAATACTGTCCCGTATTTAAAAGATTCTATTGGAGTAACAAATTATATCAATCGATTACATTCCCAAATTAAGTGGTTACGAAGAAGAAAATCAGGAATGAATTTATTATTTATAGGACCTACAGATTTAACAACCTCCATAAATGGAAAAATGACGACTTATGAGTTATTGCCTTTTCTAAACGAAAGCTTAAAAGAGCTTTGCTCTAATAATAATCTCGCTTATTGGGATATGTTTCATGCTATGGGAGGAAAAAACTCTATCCCTATTTGGGTGAAAGAAAATTTGGTCGGTGGTGATTATATTCATTTTACACCTAAAGGAACTAAGTATATTTCTGAATTATTTTTCACATCATTGTACTTGGACCTCCAAAAAACCTCAAATACAACAACTAATTGATGAAAACATTATTAACATATATCGCATATGCTTATAGCATTGTACTTTTTGGACAAGATTATACCATTACAGACAGCTTACAACAACAATACCCTTTCATTAATTGGGAAACTAATAACATAAAATATGCCGACTCAGCTGTTACTTTTAAAAAACTGTATCAGAAATTAGATAACATCTATAACAACAAAGAAGAAAAACTACATATATTTCATATTGGTGGATCGCATATTCAAGCGGATATCTATTCCAACCGATTGCGTCATTATTTACAAAACATGAGCACTGAAGCTAAAGGTCAACGTGGATTTATTTTCCCGTATAAAATGGCCAAAACAAATAACCCTTTAAATTACAAAGTTACTTTTGATGGCGAATGGAAAGGCTACCGGTGTTCCAGAAACGATTCTGTAGCATGGGGTTTATCAGGAGTATCTGCGAAATTTAAAGATTCTATTGCTAACATCACAATTAAAGCTAACTATAAAAACTATTCAAAAAATACTTATAATTTTAATAAGCTACGCGTATTTTATGATGAGTGGACTACAGATTATGAAGTGCTCGTAAGTAATCAAAATCTAGTAAAAAAAACTATCATCAATTCAGATGCACATTATATTGAATTCATACTAAACAAAACAGTTACTGAATTAGATTTTTGTGTAAAAAGAACTGATAATTCCGAAGATACTGAATTTTTAATGATGGGTTTAGAACTGATGAATGGTAATTCAGGAATTGAGTATACTACAATTGGTGTTAATGGGGCTAGTTTTGCTTTTTATGATCGCTGTTCTTACTTTGAAAAGCAATTACAACTATACAAACCTGACTTGTTTATTATTTCTATAGGAACAAACGACACCTATACTACCGATTTTAAACCTCATAAATTCAAGGCCTATTACGAGCTATTAATCGGCTACATTCAAAAAGCCAATCCTGATTGTGCTATTTTACTTACTGTACCTAACGATTCTTATTATAAAAAACAATATGCCAACCCGAACACGAAATTGGCTGCTGAAGTAATTTACGAGTTATCAAAGCAATATCAAATGGCTGTTTGGGATTTATATGAAATTATGGGGGGATTTAATTCTTCTCAAAAATGGTACACTAACAAACTCATGCCCAAAGATAGAATTCATTTTACCAGAGAAGGATATGATATTAAAGCTGATTTATTATTAAAAGCTTTGGTTAACTCCTGGGAGCATGAAATGAATTACCAATCGGGTAGTCTGTTACAAAAAATCATTAAACAATAGTATAATTTTGAATAGACTACTGGACATATTTAGTTTTTCCGAAGACACCCCTTTACTTTTTACCCAAATAAGTTTCTGGATATTTTTTGCGCTGGTGTATTTAATATATGCTATAGTCTATAAAAAAAAGAGCTTACGAATTCCGTACTTGTTCGCGATAAGTTTATTATTCTATTACAAAACTAGTGGGTTATTTATTGGTATTTTACTTTTCAGTACTGTTAATGATTTCTTTATAGGAAAGGGAATTCATTACACAACATCAATACTAAAAAAGAAACTCTTAGTAGGTATTAGCGTATTTATCAACCTTGCCACGTTGTGTTATTTTAAGTATGCCTATTTTTTTACTGATTCATTCAATAGCTTATTTAAAACAGACTATGACGTTATCAATCATTTAGCCTTATGGACCAATACTATTAGTCAGCATGATTATTTTACGGTAGATAGCATCATATTACCCGTTGGGATATCGTTCTATACTTTTCAAACCATTAGTTATAGTGTTGATATTTACAGGAAGCAACTGAAACCAATACATAACATCCTAGATTTTGGTTTTTTTGTGAGTTTCTTCCCCCAATTAGTAGCCGGCCCAATTGTAAGAGCTGCAGATTTTATTCCTCAGATAAAAAAAGAGATCAATATTACAGCTACTGATTTTGGTAAGGCTGTATACATGATTTTAATTGGTTTGATTAAGAAAATGATTTTTGCTGATTATATCGCTGCTAATTTTTTAGATCGCGTTTTTGATGCGCCAGAAATGTTCTCTGGCTTCACGAACATTATGGCATTGTTTGGCTATTCATTACAAATTTATGGTGACTTTTCTGGGTATACTGATATTGCTATTGGAGTGGCTTTATTAATGGGGTATCAACTTCCTAAAAACTTTAACTCCCCTTATAAAGCTATTAATTGTGGTGATTTCTGGAAGCGTTGGCATATTTCACTTTCTACTTGGCTTAAGGATTATTTATATATCCCATTAGGAGGGAACAGAAAAGGATCTACTACTTCCTATATCATTTGTTTAAGCTTTTTACTTATATCGCTAATTGCACTAAAAAGCTATACCTATACAATTGTAATTATTGGAATACTTGTAATTGCCATGTTATTGTGTTTGTTTCTTCCGAAGCTTATCAAACATTTCAATACCAATATAAACATATTACTAACCATGCTTATTGGAGGTTTATGGCATGGTGCATCATGGAAATTTGTTATATGGGGAGGCTTGAACGGAATAGGAATACTTATATATAAGTATTGGCGAAATATAAGTCCGTATGAAAAGAGTACAAACGCACTTACTACAGTATGGAAAATTGCTATCACATTTACCTTTATCACTTTTACAAGGGTGTATTTTAGAGGGAATAGTATAGAACATATAAGTAAGCAATATCATCAAATTTGTTATAATATGGATATGGTAAATGCGTTACAACTACTCATAGAATACAAAAATGTGTTCCTTGTTATGTTATTAGGCTATATTGCACATTGGCTACCATATGCTCTTAAAGATAAGCTACAACAACTATTTATTGATAGTCACTTTACACTTAAAGTAGTTTTAGTTGTTACAGTAAGTATTTTATGTTATCAAACATATGCTGCCGACTTTCAACCTTTTATTTATTTTCAATTTTAGAAACTATATCATAAGGAAATTAACATTTCTATTAAGCATAATATTTTTATAGCATTACAAGCATTATTATCCTACTTGAAAATTTAAAAAGAAGGAAATGAACCTTCACTTTACACTATAATTTGCGATACAGTATATAACAATCCATCGTCATGTTCTAAAACACATTTTGAATTACTAGTCCTCATAAATTTTTAATCCCTATGAGGACTTTTGTAAAGAATGTTATAATTTTATTTATTCAAATTTCAAATACTTAATTAAATCTACTTTAGTTGCTCTATATGCTTTAAAACCGACAACTAATATCACCAACACAAATAGCACTATTGGAGCTGTTATATAAGGCCACCAAGGCATTTTAGTTCTATACACAAAGTTATCTAACCAAATTTGCATTAAATAATATGTAATTGGTAATAATAAAACAGAAGCAATAACACTAATTTTCAAAAAACCTTTAATAAGTTCTATCATAATTTCTTTTACAGAAGCGCCTAAAGTTTTACGAATAGCGACTTCTTTTAATCGTTGTTGTATAGTTAAAGTAGACAATGCAAATAATCCTAATAAAGACATCATAATAACTGTTATAGAGAGCACTAAGAACATCGTTTGTTGCTTTTTATACTTCTCATATGTTCTAGCAAATCGCTTATCTAAAAACTCATATTCGAATGGATAACCTTGCTCTATATTATTTTTCCAATAGTCCTCAATATACTCTAATGTAGATTGAACATTCTCTTTCCTTATTTTAAATTGAACATAATAGAAATTTTGTTTCATCCAATCAAAACTATTCCAATGAAAAAACATGACTGGGGATATTTTTGTATCAAAACCATTAACATGATAATCCTTAATCATGCCTATTACATTCATGTTTCTCCCATCATTATTTTCTCCACCAAACCCTATATTTATTTTCTTACCAATAGGGTTATCATAAATATTAAATGTTTTTGCAAAAGTTTCATTAATTAAAATGTTTTTTATGGTATCAGATGCAAATTCCGGTTTAATATTTCTCCCTTTTAGTATTTTAATTTTTGTCATGTCTAAATATTCGTAATCTATGGCATTACTCTTTACATGTGTACTTATATCTTTATAATCGGCATTAGTAGAACTTGAATTTCCTCCCCCTGGGATAAAATAATTACTTGTTACAACCTCTATATCTGGGTATTTAAGCAACTCATTCTTAATCAGTTTATATTTTTCATATCGATTATCTATGCTATTCATTTTAATTACTACAATTTGTTCTCCGGAGAATCCTAAATTTTTATTTATCATAAAATCTACTTGAACATTGATGATCATAGCGGTAATTAAAAAGAATCCGGATATTATAAATTGTATTACTAACATTACATTTCTTGCTAACACCCCCTTCTTACTTCTAGATGTATTTCCTTTTAACACTCTTACTGACTTAAAATTAGATACATAAATTGCAGGAATAACCCCAATAACAATAGACATTATAAAAGCTATTACGCTAACCAAAGGTAAAACGCCTCCGCCAATTAAAGACATTTCTTTTTCTATGAAAAAATTAAATGATGGCAATATTAATTCCACTAATATTAAAGCAAAAACAAAAGCTATTAGCCCTTGAAACATAATTTCTAAAACATATTGAACAACCAAATTTCTTTTAGAAACCCCTAAGGTTTTCTTTACTCCAACTTCTTTTGCTCTCTGACTGGCTGATGCAATTGATAAATTAATAAAATTTACACACGAAATAATAATCAATAATATTGATAAGCCCAACATCACTAAAATTAATTGATAGTTCCCTTTCCCCTCAGGTCCAGCTTCATTCGATTTTGAATGTAATCGAATATTCTTTAAGTTTTCAATAAAAACTTTTACCCCATCTATTTCTTCATATTCTTCTGTAGAAATATTCATCTTTTTAGACTGTGGAATCGTTCGATAAGTAAAGAATATATCTTCCATTTTATTTTCAACGACAGTAGAATTAGCACCTTCTGTTACCATACAGAATAATGTGTAAGAAAAACTTCCCCAACTCCCTTCTGGCCGTTCATTAAATTGCATCACTACACTAGGTTCGAAATAGTGTTTCCCTTTTATTTTATAAACTGCTGTAATAATATACTTTTCTTCTTCGATTTCTACAGATTTACCAATAGCCCTATCTCCTTTAAAAAATAGCTTTGATTGTTCGTTCGATATGGCGATGTGGTTTCTAGATTCTGAAAATTTATTAACACTACCTTCAATTATTTCAAAAGGAAAAAAATCAAAAAAATTAGGTTCCCCTCTCAATATGTCTCTAGTATACACTTGATTATTCTCTAACTTCACCAATTCATCTTCATACCACCCATTACACAAATAGTATGACGTAATTTCTGGAATTTCTTCTTTATATTTTTCACCCTCAACAGCTGTAGAGCTAAACCCGAACCCTCCCGATGGCATTTTATGGCCTACCCTGTGTACATTTTCTTTTTTTGTGTTTGTACTATTATATTGCTGCTCGTCATTTAAATACAATAAGACAATTAGCAAACCTGCTAGCCCCAGAGTAAGGCCTAAAATATTAACAACTATATTTAACCAATTTTTTTTACTATTTCTAAAAAATATTTTAAACCAAATTGTTTTCATACTTGTATTTTTTTTTATAAAGTTTTTAAACTTTATAACATTTATTCGTTTTTTGATTTTCTTCCTTATAAAAGAAGCTTGATGATGTTACTTTATTCATAATCTTATTTTTACTTAGGCTATAAGTTTTACTCTATCAAAACATCCATTTTATATTCGTTTACTTTTTGATGCATAATTTCTCCATCTTTCATAGTTATTATTTTACTAGAAAACTGTGCGTCATAAGACGAATGTGTTACCATTATAATAGTTGCTCCTTGACTATGTAATTCAGTTAACAATTCCATTACTTCGTTTCCACTTTTACTATCTAGGTTTCCTGTTGGTTCATCAGCTAATATCAATTTAGGATTAGTAACGAGTGCTCTAGCTACTGCCACCCGTTGTTGTTGCCCACCTGATAATTGTAACGGGAAATGCTTAGCTCTATGTAAAACCCCCACTCGCTCTAATATTGCTGCTACTCGTTTTTTTCGCTCGCTAGATTTTACCCCATTGTATATTAGAGGCAACTCTACATTTTCAAACACAGTCAAATCGTCAATCAAATTAAAGTTTTGAAATACAAAACCGATATTCGATTTTCTCAACTCCGCGCGTTGCTTTTCGGTATAATTAGACACCTCTTCATTATCAAAAATATATTCCCCATCACTAGGAGTATCTAATAAACCTATGATATTTAATAAGGTAGATTTACCACACCCTGAAGTCCCCATTATGGAAACGAAATCACCTTTATTCACTGTTAAATCCAATTGGTTTATCGCAGTAGTCTCCACTTCATCTGTTCTATAAATTTTGACCATTTTTTTTATTGCTATCATATTATATATATTATTTATTCTTTAAAATTGTTTGAATAGTTCTAAAACTAATTTGATGATAATTAAAATCATAATTATTTATTTTAAATTAACCACCTCTACATTTTTAAAATCATCGTAATTAGAAGTTATAACCTTATCCCCTTCTTTTAACCCATCTAACACTTCATAATAGAAAGGGTTTTCTCTTCCTATTTTCACCTTACGCTTTACAGCTATATTATCCGCTATTACAAATACCCATTTTCCATTTGTACTTTGATAAAATTGTCCTTTAGGTATTAATAGTGCTTGACTATTATTTGATAAAAACACCCTACTATTTAAGGACATTCCTTGTTTTATACTTTTAGGTACGGAATCATTTTTAAACAACAACTCTATTTCAAATTTACCCCCTACTACTTCAGAGTAAATTTTTGAAATAGAAATATCATAGGTTTTGGTGTTTATAACAATATTTCCAAGGATAGCTTCCTTTACTTTAGTGATATAATACTCATCTACTTTAGCTACCAATTTATATCCATTTAGCACATCTATTTTCCCTATAGACTCACCTTGATTATAATTTTTACCTAAAACGGGAGTAAAGGATGACAACAAACCATCCACAGGTGCCTTAACTATAAAATTTCCTTTATTCTTACGCAACAACCCTAAACTCTTTTGCATATTTGAAATAGATTCATCTATCCTGAATAATTGTATCATTCTACCTTGTCTTTCTTCTAAAACACTTTTTTTAATTACTCCACTTCGTTTTTTTTGAAATTTATATTCCTGAACGGATTTTTCATAATCATTTCTAGCAATAATATCTTTTTTATACAAAGTTGTATCCGTAACATATTGCATTTCTGCATTTTTAAAAGCATTATCAATACCTAATAATTGTTCTTCTAAATTAAGCTGCTGACTTTTAATATTCACTCTAATATTTCTTAAATTATTTATTTGTTCCACAATAGCCGTTTCTTGTGTTAAATAATTCAATTCTGCATTAGGATTATATACCTTAAGAATGGGATCTCCCTTTTTAATCATCTGTCCGCTTTCTACAAAAATTTCAGAAACAGAGCCTCCTTGTATTACATTTACAAAAACAGAAGTTTTAGGAACTACCTTACTATTAAAAATAATAACATCTTCAAATTCACCTTTTTTTACTTCACGTATGCTTATGTTCTCTTTTTTCAAATTTACTTGCCTTTTTCGTGTTAAACTCATTAAAACAATTCCAACTAGACATATTGCTGGTATTCCCCAAATCAATATTTTTTTTCTTCTTTTATTTTTAGGCTTTAACTGCTTATCCATTAGTCTTTATTTTTTACATAATTATAAAAGCTACAAACATGCCACAAAAAAATAAGTAGCCAATCAACTATACACAAAGGGTTTTAATATAAATTTAATTTTCAAACTGTTCAATATCGAACAGTTCCTTGTTCATTATCAAACACTTTTGTAACTATGCATTATGAGAAAGAAAGAAGCTACAATTTTATTAGTTGATGATGATGATGATATCCTTTTTTCAGCAAAAATATGTTTAAAGAAGTATTTTACTGAAATTATCACTACTAACAAACCTAAAGAAATAAACACACATATAACAGAGAATAGTGTCGATGTGGTGTTATTGGATATGAATTACCGCATTGGATTTGAAGATGGTAAAGAGGGTATTTATTGGTTAAAGCAGATAAAAGAAATTAGTCCAGAAACCACTGTTATTTTAATGACTGCATTCGGGAGTGTTAATTTGGCCGTAGAAGCAATTAAAAAAGGTGCTACCGATTTTATATTGAAGCCATGGAATGCAGAGAAATTATATGGCGCTGTAAATGCAGGAGTTGAATTGGCACGATCAAAAAGAAAAAACAAGCAATTAGAATCAGTACAAGAGCAGCAAAACAATGATTTTCATCAACAAACAGAGCATATTATAGGTAATTCTCCATCAATACAATCTGCAATACAATTGGCTAAAAAAGTAGCTCCTACTGATGCTAATGTATTAATTCTAGGAGAGAACGGAACTGGTAAGTATGTATTTGCAAAAGAAATTCACTTACAATCAAATAGAAATAATCACCCATTCATTCATGTTGATTTGGGAGCACTAAATGAAAATTTATTTGAAAGCGAATTATTCGGATATGTAAAAGGGGCCTTTACAGATGCACAAAAAGATACTTTAGGACGATTTGAATTAGCAAAAGGAGGTACTATTTTCTTAGATGAGATAGGTAATATCCCCCTGCATTTACAATCAAAATTACTCACAGTAATTCAAAATAAAAAAATCACCAGATTAGGAGAAGGAAATGAACGAGAGATAAATGCACGAATTATTTGCGCTACCAATTCTCCTATACACCAAATGGTAACAGCACAAACTTTTAGACAAGATTTATTATTCCGAATAAATACTATTGAGTTAATTTTGCCTCCACTTCGTGAACGAAAAGAAGACATTACATTACTTGCTACACATTTTTTAAAAAAAATCAATCAAAAATATCGCAAACAAATTACTAGTTTTACAAAAGAAGCGCTTAATCAATTACTTAACTATCATTGGCCAGGTAATATTAGAGAAATAGAGCACATAATTGAACGAGCCGTTATTATTACTGATAACACTATAATACAAGCTGAAGATTTACATTTTTACACCAAAAATAAAAATACATCTTTAACCGAAAATTTAAATCTTGAAAAAACTGAAAAGGTATTAGTTCAACAAGCTATTGAAAAGCACCAAGGTAATATTTCTAAAGCAGCAAAAGATTTAGGGCTTACTAGAGCAGCATTATATAGGAGGTTAGAAAAACATAATTTATGATTAATTACATTGAATTTATTAATGTATTATCTATCAGGAAAATAATTTCTGAATCAATCTAAATGGGAAACACTCAATATATTCAAATTTGCATCCGCATACTATTCATTATCATGAATAGCTTTATAATTTATTACAGCTATCATAAAGGATATAGTATAACCATTTTTGGAGCTATAACAGCTCTTATTCTTCAAATATTTTTACTTATAGGTTATCTGAAAAACATTTTATTAGATGTTGAAAAAGCAATAGACTGCTTGCTACATGAAGATTATTTAAACACTATTTCCGCAAAAAAACGAAAAAACTCGTTGCATAATAAAACAGCATTATTACTAGAAAAATACCGAAAACAAAGTCTTGAAAAAAAATCTGAAAAATTAATATTAACGAATATCATTGAAAGCTTGAGTATTGGCGTTTTAATTTTAAGAAAAGGAACCGATAATAACATTGAAATATTTCAACTCAATAATGCTTTTATCAACTTTTTAAAAATACCTAAATTTTATAAATGGAATTTATTAAAAACAAAAATCACATCGATAGCCGACTTAATATCAGAATGGAAAGCGATCAGACATGTAGTTTCGTTACAAATAAATAACGAATCTGAAAGTTTCTTTTTAAAAACATCAGTAACACAAACTAATCAATATGATTACCTAATTATTTCTTTAGAGACTATTCAGCAATTAATAGACAAAAAAGAAAAGGAAGCCTGGTATAAATTAATGAACGTTATGTCGCATGAAATTATCAATACCATAACCCCTATTAGTAGTTTAGCAGAAAACCTTGATTCATTATTACATGATCATAAACCAGGTAATGAAACTCTAGAAGAGCTTTCTCAAGGGTTAAATATTATAAAAAAACGTTCCCGTCACCTTACTTCTTTTGTTAATACTTATAGGAAATTAGCCGAGCTTCCGTTACCTGAAAAAGAAACATTTTGCTTGACCACATTAATTAAAAATACGTTAACGTTATTTACACAACAATTAGAAACTGAAAATATTTCAATGATATTTAATAATACCGCATCCTATAAAATTAGCGCTGACAAAAAGCAAGTAGAACAGGTTGTTATTAATTTATTATCGAACTGTATTCATGCACTAAAGAACACTAAAAAACCTATTATTGATATTGATATTAAAAAAGATAATAACAGGACCTACCTAAAAGTATCTGATAATGGTATAGGAATTTCTGAAACTATTAAAGATAAAATATTTATCCCTTATTTTACTACAAGAAAAAACGGTTCTGGTATTGGACTAACCTTATCAAAAAGTATTATAGAAGCACATAAAGGAACTATTTATTATAAATCAAAAAAAGAAAAAACAACGTTTGTTGTTAGTTTTATATAACATTAAACTATGACTCTATTTAAAACTATTACTTCTAATGATTTTCAACAAGTATTTGACTTGTCGAAAGAAATTTGGAATGACAATTACCAAGATATGATTAGTCAAAAACAAATTGACTACATGCTTAACATGATGTATAATCCTGAACGTTTACAACAAGATTTAAATGAAGGGTATAAATGGGAATTTATATATCATAACAATAATCCTATTGGGTATTTAGCTTATGTTATTAAAGAAGACAATCGAGTTTTTTTAAGTAAAATATATTTAAAAACTACAGTTCAAGGCCTGGGTATAGGTAAGTTAGCTTTACAACGGATAAAAAACTATGCTAAAATTAACAATTGCAAATCAGTTTATTTAACCGTAAACAGAGGAAATAAAAAAGGAATTAGGGCCTACAAAAAATCTGGGTTCATCATAATCGCCGAAAAGATTTTTGATATTGGAAATGGATACATTATGGATGATTATGTGTTTGAATTCACTATACAATAGTTAATCAATACAAGCTATATCAAAACCTTACGAAACCTTTTCATCTATTTCCTTGAAAAATCGCCTCATTTTTTCTAATTTGCAGAGTACTACCAACTTTAAAACCCATATATGATTAATATAACACGTCTATTCGATTTCCCTTACTACCAATTAGAAGAATATAACCTTGATAAAGCACTCGTTACTAAGCATAATGGTAAATGGATTGCTACTTCAACACAAGAATATCTTAACAAAGCAAATGCTATTAGCCGTGGTTTACTTCGTTTAGGAGTTCAGGCAAATGATAAAGTGGCTATTATTTCTATGAGTAATAGAACCGAATGGAACATATGTGATATTGGTATTTTGCAAACAGGCGCTCAAGATGTACCTATTTACCCCACTATTAGTCAGGAAGATTATGAATATGTATTAAACCATAGTGAAGCAAGTTATTGTTTTGTTTCTTGTAAGGAAGTATTGGACAAAGTAAATGCTATTAAACACAATGTTCCATCTTTAAAAGAAGTGTTTTGTTTTGATGAAATTGATACATGCAAAAATTGGACTGAAGTTTTAGCACTAGGAAAAGATGAGAGTAATCAAAATGAAGTTGAAACACGTAAAAAAGAAGTGAAATCAGATGATTTAGCTACATTAATATATACCTCTGGTACTACAGGAAGACCTAAGGGAGTAATGCTAACTCACAAAAATATTGTAAGTAATGCCCTAAATAGTGCTGCAAGACTTCCTATAGATATTGGAAATTCAAAATCATTGAGTTTTTTACCAGTCTGTCATATCTACGAGCGCATGCTACTATACATGTATCAATATTGTGGTACAAGTATTTATTTCGCAGAATCATTAGAAACCATTAGTGATAATTTAAAAGAAATAAGTCCTGATGTAATGAGCGCTGTACCTCGATTACTAGAGAAGGTGTACGATAAAATATATGCTAAAGGTACTGACCTCAAAGGCATTAAAAGGACATTATTCTTTTGGGCAGTTGATTTAGGATTAGAATATAAACCATATGGGGAAAATGGCGCATGGTATGAATTCAAATTAAAAATAGCACGAAAATTAATTTTCAGTAAATGGCAAGAAGCATTGGGGGGGAATCTAAAAGCTATTGCTTCAGGAAGTGCTGCATTACAAGCAAGGTTAGCAAGAGTATATAATGCTGCTGGAATTCCTGTTATGGAAGGCTATGGATTAACAGAAACATCTCCTGTTGTCGCTGTTAACGATATGCGAAAAGATGGCTTTAGAATTGGTACTGTTGGTAAATTATTAGCTGATACTGAAGTGAAAATTGCTGAAGACGGAGAAATTTTAGTAAAAGGACCTCAAGTAATGTTAGGGTATTACAAAGATCAAGAAAAGACTGATGAAGTACTCAAAAATGGATATTTCCACACTGGAGATATTGGAGAAATTGACAGCGACGGTTTCTTGAAAATTACAGATCGGAAAAAAGAAATGTTTAAAACTTCTGGCGGAAAATATGTTGCTCCACAAGTATTAGAAAACCAATTCAAGCAATCCCGTTTTATTGAACAAATAATGGTGATTGGTGATGGTGAAAAAATGCCTGCTGCTTTTATTCAGCCTAACTTCGAGTTTATTGCTGATTGGGCCAAAATACATAACATTAATATAGGTGCTACACCAGAACAACAAATTAAAAATCAACAACTACTTGATCGTATTCAAAAAGAAGTTGACTTACACAATGCTAAATTCGGAAAGTGGGAACAGGTAAAACGTTTTGAACTTACACCTGATATTTGGAGTATTGATGCTGGTCATCTTACTCCTACTATGAAAATGAAGCGTAAAATAATTAAAGAGAAATACATTACATTATACAATAAAATTTACGAAAAAAATTAATTCTACCTTTTATTTACTAATATTAGGTTTAAAAATTGAGGTAGTAATTTTATATTACTACCTCTTTTTTGTCAATTAAATTAGTTACTTCAAAAAGCAAAAAAAAGGCCAAACATGATGTTATGTTTGGCCTTTTTTTGTTTTTATAAAAAAATCCTTAAAACATTTCTCTACCAGAAAAATGAAAATCACCTTCAATAGCAGCATTTTCATCGCTATCAGAACCGTGAACTGCATTTTCTCCTATAGATGTTGCATATAATTTTCTAATTGTTCCTTCAGCAGCCTCAGCTGGATTTGTAGCTCCTATTAAAGTTCTGAAGTCTTCTACTGCATTATCTTTTTCTAAGATTGCTGCAACAATAGGTCCGCGAGTCATGAACTCAACCAACTCACCAAAGAAAGGTCTTTCATTATGCACAGCATAAAATGCTTCAGCATCAGTCTTAGTCATTTGTGTAAGCTTCATTGCTACAATTCTAAACCCTGCAGCATTAATTTTCCCTAAAATTCCTCCGATGTGTCCGTTTTCAACCCCATCAGGCTTAATCATAGTAAATGTTCTATTTGTTGCCATCTTATTTTCTTTATTTTATTTTTTGTGCAAAAGTAATTATTTTACTGCTATCTACAAATATGTTTTTTACTAAAATAAAAAGAGCAGTAAAAACTGCTCTTTTTATTTATTATTTATTTTTTTACTAGAAACGTTTTGTTTGCACTAAACGCATTCCATAAAACTCATATGTATTTCCTGGTAAAGTAGACACTTTATTTGAAATTCTACAGAAAGATGCTTTACTATCCCATGACCCACCTTTTACGATACGTTTCTCTCCTCTTTTTGGTCCACGTGCATTAGGATCTTGTACCATTTCATTTTTAACAGCTCTGAAGTGATTTTCGTCATAAAAATCCCAACACCATTCCCATACGTTACCATTTAAATCATAAATACCTAATTCATTAGCATATTTAGATCCGTAAGCATGTGGCCTAGCTTCACTGTTAGTCACATTCCATGAAATTAATTCTAAATCGTTAGCACCAACATATTTGTATCCTTTGCCTTTTCTACCGCCATGCGCAGCAAATTCCCACTCTGCTTCAGTTGGTAATCTATACCCATTCGAATCAAAATCACATACATAACGTGGTCCTACTTTAGTATATGCTTTTTCATATCCTTGTTTTACACTTAACCAGTTACAAAAATCAACAGCTTGTTCCCAAGTAACATTTGTTATTGGAAAATCATTATTCCATCCCCATGCTTGTATAGGAGGCATTTTTAACTTGTTTGCTTTTGTATATTCTCTCCATTCCCAAACAGTAACCTCAAATTTACTCATATAAAATTCCTTAACAGAAACTTTACGTGATGGTTTCTCATCTTTCTCTGCTTGCATGTCTTTTTTATTAGCACCTAGCATAAAAGATCCTGATTCTACTTTTACCATCTCTGGCCATGCTTGATCATTTCCTTGCGCAAAAGATAGTGAAACACTTAGCATCATTAGTAAAATGCTTTTTAAAATGTACTTTTTTTTCATTTTGAATTATTTTAAAGGTTTTATTTAATTCAGTGCGAAATTAATAATTTTAAAACAACCTCAAAGGGAATTGTTAATAAATCGTTAAAATCACCCCGTTATTCCCCTTATTTGAGGCATAAATTGTGCCATATTTTTTTTTGAATACCTATATTCGCATTAATTATGGAGCCAAAAGATAATAAAAAAACTAAAATTTTATTACAATCATCTGATAACATTGTAATTACTTGTCATAAAGGACCTGATGGGGACGCTATAGGATCTACACTTGCTTTATACTTATATTTAAAGAAACAACAGAAGAATGTACAGGTAATTGTCCCTGATGATTTCCCTTTATTCCTGAAATGGCTTCCAGAAAGTGAGCATATTCTAATATATGACACCAATAAACAACAGGCTGATGCATTAATAAATAATGCCGACTTAATATTTACCTTAGATTTTAATGCCTTACATAGGACCGGGGAAATGCAAGAGCCCCTTAGTAAAGCTAACGCCAAATTTATTATGATTGATCATCACCAACAACCTGATGATTATGCTGAAGTAACCTATTCTGACACTTCTATTTGTTCTACTTGTCAAATGGTATATCATTTTATAGATGCATTAGGTGATATTAATACCATTGATACAGATATTGCTAGTTGTATATATACTGGTATTATGACTGATACTGGTTCTTTTAGGTTCAGATCTACTACAAGTACTACACATAGAGTTATCGCTAATTTAATTGATACTGGTATTGATAATGCTAAAATTCATCAGAATGTATACGATAGTAATTCTTATAATAGATTACAACTTTTAGGAAAATCATTAACTAACCTTAAAGTAATTCCAGAATTAAACACTGCATACATCAGTTTATCAGCAGAAGAACAAAGTAATTTTAATGCGCAAAAGGGGGACACTGAAGGGGTTGTAAACTACGCATTATCATTACAAAACATAAAACTAGCCGCAATTTTTAAAGAAGACCAAAACAATGGACTTATTAAAATTTCTCTTAGGTCAAAAGGAGATTTTTCAGTAAATGAATTTTCTAGAGCTCATTTTAATGGTGGTGGACATACAAATGCTGCGGGAGGAGTAAGTAAACTATCGCTTAAAGATACTCTTGATAAATTTATTAGTATCTTACCAAGCTATAAAAAAGAGTTAAGCTAAATGAGATATATTTATATCACCCTTTTATTATTTTTATACGTTGTAGCTTGTAAAGAACCTCAGCCTAGAAAGCCTATTACAGTAAAATCTGGCGTTTCAATGCTAAGTTCTATTGAACGTACTAAAAAAATTCTACAATTAGAAAATGACGCAATACAAGAATATATAAAGTCCGATTCAACAAATACATACCTTAATTCTGGAAAAGGATTTAAATATAGTTATATAACAAAAGACACTATTAACACCTATACACCAAATTTTGGAGATGAAATCATGTATAGTTATTCTGTAAAAAACTTAAATAACAACTTAATATATAGTGTTACAGAAATAGGAGCTAAAAGATACTTTATTGATCAAAAATCAGAAATTATTGAAGGATTCCGTCAAGGGCTAAAATTGATTAAAGCAGGAGAAGAAATCAAGTTTATTTTCCCTTCTCAATTAGCGTATGGATACAGAGGTGACGGAAATAAAATCAACATTAACACACCTATTGTATGTACTGTTACTCTTAAAGAAATAAAACCAAAGAAGAATAAATAAATAAATGAACACCATGAAATTACTATTATTATCATTATTTTTTGCAGTAACTGCATGCAACGATCAATATCCTGATTTAGAAGATGGGATGTACGCTGAATTCACAACAAACAAAGGAAGTATTATTTGTGCTTTAGAATATGAAAAAACCCCTATTACTGTAGCTAACTTTATATCTTTAGCTGAAGGAACTAATACAATGGTTGCTGATACTCATAAAGAAAAAAAATACTATGACGGATTAAAATTCCATCGAGTTATTGCTGACTTTATGATTCAAGGAGGTTGTCCATTAGGTACTGGTACTGGAGATCCAGGATATAAATTTAAAGATGAATTTGACCCAAGTTTAGTACACGATAAAGCGGGTATTTTATCAATGGCAAATTCAGGACCAAAAACAAACGGAAGTCAATTTTTCATTACACATAAGGCTACTCCATGGTTAAACAATAAACATACTGTTTTTGGACATGTTATTACTGGGCAAGGAACTGTTGATTCAATTGCTAAAGGTGATACATTACAGACAGTAAAAATAATTAGAAAAGGAAGTGCTGCCAAAAAATTTAATGCTGCTGATATTTTTAACAATCATTTTGCTGCTGAGAAAAAAGAGCAAGAAGAGAAGGAAGCTAAGTTAGCTGTAATAAAAAAAGAAACAGTAGCTATGTTTGACAAGCATAAAGCAAACGCTGAAACTTTAGCTTCTGGTGCACAAATAGCATACATTACTAAAACTAACAACCCAAAACCAGAAATAGGCACAAAAGTATTAGTAAACTACGCTGGATACTTAACTGATGGTAAATTATTTGACTCTAACATTAAAGAAATCGCTACTAAAAATGATGTTTTTGATTTTAGAAGAGAAGATGGAGGAGGATACAACCCTATTCCGATGGACTATAGTCCTGAAGCAAGGTTAATTCAAGGTTTTAGAGATGGTTTATTAGCCATGTCACCTGGTGATAAAGCATTGGTATTTATACCTTCTCATTTAGGATATGGAGAAAGAGCATCTGGACCAATACCGGGTAATTCTGATTTAGTATTCGAGCTAGAGATTGTACCTAACGAAGCTAAATAGTACTTAGCATCTAATATAAAAACAAAAAGCCACTCATTTTGAGTGGCTTTTTGTTTTTATTTTAATTTAGCGTTTTACTTCTTAGGAGTTTCTTTTAAAACTTCTAAGAAGAAATGCCAGTATTTTTGTGCAGAAGAGATACAAGCTCTTTCATCAGGAGAGTGCGCTCCCTT
>Ga0209291_1001633_pt1 | contig 19617 bp, 14 predicted proteins | sample GOMGulsemesocosm_FD_184633 | JGI IMG/M metagenome (GOLD analysis project Ga0209291, IMG submission 184633) | Methane-oxidizing microbial communities from mesocosms in the Gulf of Mexico - GOM9B Gulf of Mexico (SPAdes) (version 2) | ecosystem: Environmental > Aquatic > Marine > Cold seeps...
GTAGTAAGGTAGTAAGGTAGTAAGGTAGTAAGGTAGTAAGGTAGTAAGGTAGTAAGGTAGTAAGGTAGTAAGGTAGTAAGGTAGTAAGGTAGTAAGGTGTGTTGAACAAAAGGAACCACACATTCATAAGCCATTGTTTTTCAACTATGTAAAGATACGAAATACACGTAACAAATATGGTTTTTCATAAAAAAGATTGTCATATTACCATCAACAAAACACAACTACATAGATGATTTGTGATAGTATAAAAACAAAAGTCTCTATAGAAATATAAAGCCTTTTTGTTTTTATATATAGCAATTAATTTTAATTTTTCTCGAAGGTTAAATAGTCAGTTCCACCGTTACCTCCACTGACATCAATAAGTTCAATTTTTGTAGGGGAATAAGAAATAAAATCCCAATCATCATTTAAATCTTCAAAATCATTGGTGAGGTTAAAGAGTATGTTAAAATCTAAATCATTTGGAGTATCATCCGTGCTATTACGATCCGTAATACTCCAAGTACCCACATAATTATTTACCCCATTACCCGAGTCAAGTACCTTGTTAGCATTAAAAATAAATTTGTATCCCGCAAAATCCTTGGTGTCATCCACCCCAGAATCAACAAACAATGAAATTCGCCATGTTCCCTCCTGAACATTAGTTTCAATTTGTATTTGCGTTTGGTTTTGTACTGGTGGAAAAGTTGCTCGATCGTCGTCCGAACACGACACGCTTGCCATTGTGAAAATTAAAAAGATGAACAGACCCGTTTTAATACCTATTGATTTCATGATAACATAATTTAGTAGTGACGGGGTGCTATTGAGTTGTACTAAGATACGAAATTTATAATAACACACTCACTTATAGGCGACTACATTTTATCTTCATCTTATATTTAATAAGGAGAGACGAAATGAAATTGTTACTTCGAGTGAAATTATTTGGAATACAATGGAAGATAATTTTGTGGTGAGAAGTACTACTACTCGATCCCCCAATCAAGTTGAGGCCAAGCAAATTTTCACTCCGTTTCACTATATGAAAAACCTCCAGATAGCTATCGAGACGAACTGACGGAAAAGCAAAAAGGCTGTCTTTACAGACAGCCTTTTTATAGTAGTAAACAATAATTTACTTACTTCACTTCTTTTAAAGCATTGTTTATTAATGTAGACAAATGTGCTTTATGCGCTTTTGTAATGATGTTAACATTACTATTAGTAGTCATTTTTTTGATATTTTTTATGTTATACAACACCATAGATTTTGATACGTTTCCGTAACGTCCATTTGATTTTCCGTTAAGGATATCAATAAGCATGTTTACATACTCTACTTGTAAATTTTGACGGAACGTATTTACATTACCATAGATATCTGCTTTAAATATTCCGTTATTTAAATCCGTCATATATTCACCAATATCATATGTATTTCCGTATAATTCAGAATCTACTACACGTTGCAAGGTATTATAATGTAATAAGTGTCTCAATACATTTCTTTGGTTACGTAACACGTTTCTATGCAACTTAGGATCTTCTGGTCCGCTAAAGAAATTAAACCCTCTACGTTGGCGTGCTAAGTAATTATACAATTCTTTAGGTGTATTATTAGCCGTTGGTGCAAAAAGATGCTCGTTTAAGGCCTTCATTGCTTTTTTCTGTTTTGCGTATTCAACTGGAGTATATGGTTGCGTTGCATTTGCTTGCCCTTGCATTGCTCTATCCACATACACACCACCAATAAATCTTGAAATCACGCCAGAAGCTTTTGCTGCTTGTCCTTGTAAAATAGCATAGGCATTGTATAATTCTTGATACGATTTTCCTTCGCTATTATATTGACCTTTTAACTTCCCTAATAATTCTTTTACCAATTTAATACGGTTGATAGAGTAGGTAATTTGATCGTTAGATAAATCGCCAACCATAACTCTAGGGTCAATTGCTTTCCCTGGGCTACGCATATCATCAGCATCATTACCAAAAATTAGTTCTGGCTCAGTAGATCGTTTTAAAACAGCATCTAATTCTGATTGATTGTTTACAGCTTTGTATCCAAACTCAATTGCCCATAAATCATATGGCCCTAAAGTTGTTGTAAAATAATGTCCTTGTTGTGTTCTGTCGTTTGTAATATTTATCGCTTCATAATCCATTACTGAACCTGTTAACGCCTTCCCTTGGATAAACTTTTTGTCTGCTAATTGTGCAGGACTATATAACTGACTTGATTTCATGTTATGGTTTAATCCTAACGTATGTCCTACTTCATGCATAACAAGATGCGTCATCGCTTCTCTTTTCATTCCTTTCATTTCTTCTGTAGAAATATCTAAGGTATTCAATGCTGTTTGTCCGAACAATACATTTTCATGTACTAAATGTCCTAATGAACAAACTGAAAGTGACTGGTTTGGTGTTTCTGATTCTAATTCAGTAGTATCTAAATTATGTAATTCAAATAGTTTATCATATCGCACTCTGTTGGTATGGTGTACATATTCCAACATTACATCAGCACCCATAATTTCTCCAGTTCTTGGATTTACAAAAGATGGTCCATATCCTCCAAAAGGTGGGTTTGGAGAAGAAGTCCAACGCAATACGTTATATCTAATATCTCCAGCATCCCAATCAGCATCATCTGGTTGCACTTTTACGTGTACTGCATTTTTAAAACCTGCTTTTTCAAAAGCAATATTCCATTTTAAAACGCCATTGGTAATTGTTTCTCTAAAATCGATAGGTGTCGTATTTTCAATCCACCAAACAATAGGTTTAACTGGCTCAGAAAGCGTAGCAGACGGATCCTTCTTTACTAAGTTCCAACGGTGAATCATATCACGGTAAGGTGTTGCGCTTGCAGATGTCATATCGGTTACATTGGTAGAAAAATATCCTACTCTAGGGTCGTCCATTCTTGCCGAATAGTCATTTTCTGGCATTGCTATTAAACTGTGGTACACTTTAACACTTACATTTCTACCATCAGTAACTGCAGCAGACCCACCATTTAATACTGATGATTTTGAATACACATACTCAATTGCCAAATCCGTATTTAAAGGGTAATTACGGATTGCATTTATCTTTGTTTTATTTTTATCTAAACTTCCAAGTGAAAATGACGTAGAAGATTGTCCTGGGAATTTAGGTGGTTTTACTTGTGAAAGTGTTTCTTTTAAAAACAAATCATTTGCCTTAATTAAATACAATCCTTTTTTATCATCGCTAGCTTCAATTTTAAGACTAGCCATGATCCCTTCACTAACGTTTGCATTAGCTGATTTTGAAATAGGATTATTAGGATCGAAATAATAGGCGTTGTTTTTAGCCACAAACTCTATTTTATCGAAATATTTATTTAGTTCGAATACTTTTGAACCTCTATACGCTCCTCTAAAAGCACCAGCATCCATAACACCGTCAGCAATTTGACTGAAATAGATAAACTCCTTTTTTAGCTGATCTTTAGAAACCAACATTTGTATTGATCCGTTAATGGTATCCTGATAAACGGTAAATAATCCTTCTATCTTTTTACTTGTTTTAACTAGGTCAGCTATAGTTTTTTTCTTGTCTTCCTTTTTCTTAGGAGCAGCTTGTTCTGTTTTGTTTTTTCTGTTTTTCCTTTTCTTTTTTTGAAAAGCAAATGTGTTTGTTGTTGCTAAAACAAGAAACACGATCAATACACGTTGTAAATTTTTCATCTGGTAAATGTACTTTTTAAATTTTAAAAAGCATAAAGTAGGTTTCTTAAAAAAATCTTAAAATAACATTTCCAATGACTCTTTTTATTTTTTAATCATTTAAAATATAAACGAATACCCGTATAAAGACTACCTATTCCAACTATTAAAAAGTGTCATCTAAACAACGCTGTTATAGTTAAAAAAGAAGTCGTCGGAAAAGTAAATTATCTTGTCATATTAAGGAATTACACAAATGTCTTGTCTATAGGAGGAGATGACGATGTCACTTCTAGTGAAATTATTTGGAATGTGATGGAAATTAATTTTATACCGAGAAGCACTAGTTCTCAAACCGTTTCACTATATGAAAACCACTCGAGTTTACGACAAAAATATAAGCCTGTAAGTGCAACCTCTTAATCTTGCGCTCAATGGTATATAAGCTGTGGTATACCTTAGGAGGAAATAATTTTTTCATTGAACATATAGGATATCGCTAAAAGTACAATCCCAATTACAGCGGGCACAAATCCCCCATCATTCTCACTAACATGTGCTCCTAGAGCTAGTACAAAACTGAAGAAAAACCCCGCATAAGCCAACTTTTTCAAGGTATTGGCTTTTTTTGACCAAATGGCAATTACCCCTAGAATTTTTACGAATCCTATTGGGTAAATAATATTAGTTGGATACCCTAATTTAGTATAGAGCTCGCTTACCATATCGTTATAGAAAATATCCATTCCTGCTGACATTAGTAGTAATGCAGTTAATAGCCCTGTGGCTATCAAATAAATAATTTTATTTTTTTTATTGCTCATCGTTGTAATTTTTAAAAATAGCGATGATTGTTCTTAGTTGATTTTTTTTCAAACACACATAACAACCATATAAACTCATTTCGTTTAGCTATTAGCATTAAATCGATTCTATCGTATACAAGTTAGTCATTTTTTTTCAATATAGCACTACAATTACATCTTTTAAAGAGCTGTACACCAGTAACTTAAGCAAGTCTTGAATCAGAAAATACAGCCATTTTTTTTGACCATTTTATAACCATGCTGCAAAACCCAAATTTATTGGTAATAGCGCCATAACACGCGTAAACCCCTATTCCGTTTATTGGAAATTTATGTACTGCTTCCGTAAAGTGTACGGCATCAAAATAATTACCGTCCTCATCAATAAATGTACTTAACCTCATTAATTTTCCTTGTGATGTTTTGTTATGTCTTGTAGTTACAAGCACCCCATAAATTAACACTTCTTTATTTGCATATTCCATCATATCTTTAGCCTTTACACATTGTTGAAAAGGCTCACTAATTAAATCAAAATAATTTTTAATTGTAAAACCTAAGAGCTCCATTTCATCATAGACATCCTCCAGCCAAGAACTTTGCAATTTGGGCAGTGTATAGCTCTTATGATTAACCATAAATAACTGTGATTGCTTTGAGGTACTTTTATTTTTACCAATTTTAAAAACAGCTTCCCATAATAATTCAGCTTTACCCTTCTGTGTAAAGCTAAAAGCATTAATTCTAATAAGAATGGTTATCTGTTCAATACTGATAACTACTCTATTTATAAAATCTTCCAAAGAAGTATAATCTCCATATATTTGTCTTTCCATCAGAAAACGCTGAATAACCAAATGCTCTAGACTTTTTAAATACCCAAAGCCTAAATAAATTTCATTTCCTTGAACTGTATTTTGATGTTCACTTTGATTGATACATGGCAAACATACTTTTGCGCCACACATTTTAGCTTCATGAATATAATGTGAGGTACTGTAAAACCCACCGCCATTATTTAAAACTGCTGTCATAAACTCAATAGGATAATAGCACTTTAAAAACAAGCTTTGGTAGCTTTCTACTGCATATGAAGCAGAATGTCCTTTAGCAAAAGCATAACCAGCAAAGCTTTTTATTTGATTCCATATTTCTAAGATGAGTTTGTTATTATATCCTTTTGCCTTGCAATTACTAATAAATTTTTCTTCAACGGCTAAAAACTCTTCCTTAGAGCGATATTTTCCACTCATTCCTCGCCTTAATACGTCTGCTTCCCCCAAGGTTAGCCCAGCAAACTCATGAGCCACTTTAAGTACATCCTCTTGATACACCATAATACCATAGGTTTCGGGCATAATTTTAAGCAATTCCGAATTTGCTTCTTTTCTTTTCTCAGGAAAACGATGCCTTTTAACGTATTCTAATTTCATTCCTGAGCCAGAAACCCCTGGCCGAATAATTGAACTTGCTGCTACTAAGCCCAAATAATCTTGGGTCTGTAATTTCTGCATCAATCCACGCATTGCAGGCGATTCCACATAGTAGGCTCCAATGGCTTTTCCTGATTTTAGTAAGTTATTTATTTTAGGATCCTTCTTAAATTTTTCAATGTCCGTAATATCAATTTTAGGCGCATTGGGTTGATTTTCTTTAATGAGTTGTAAGGCTTCTTTAATTTTTGCTAAACCTCGTTGCCCTAATATATCAAATTTAAATATCCCTACCTCTTCTGCAATATTCATATCAAACTGAACGGCTGGAAAGCCTTTAGGAGGCAAACTAGTCGCCGAATAATAATGTATCGGCTTATCTAAAATCAATATTCCAGCCGAATGCACGCTTATATAATTAGGAAACCCTTCAATTAACTTACTGTATTTTAAAACCAATTGCGCCATTACATCATATTCTTTTGGAGCTCTTCTGTCTTTTGTAAGTTTATCTATTTCTTCCTTGGGCAAACCAAACACTTTACCTAATTCTCTAACTACCGCTCTATATTGAAATGTGTTATAAGTGGCTAAAAGTGCTGTGTTTTCGAATCGATCAAAAATATACTGGGTTACTGCTTGCCTGTCTTTCCAGGAGAAATCGATATCAAAATCAGGGGGAGATGCCCTATAAGGGTTAATAAATCGTTCAAAATATAAATCCAACTCAACAGGGTCTACATCGGTTATCCCGATAATGTATGCCACAATACTATTTGCACCACTCCCTCTACCTACATGAAAAAAGCCCTTTCGTTTTGCAAACTGAACAATATCGTAGTTAATTAAGAAAAAGGAAACAAAGTCCAATTCAGTAATTGTTTTTAGTTCTTTTTGCAATCGAGCCAATACTTTTTCACTTGGCTCAGGGTATCTATAACGCAATTTTTCATTGCATAATTTATATAATAAGGTATAATCGGCTTCTTTTGATTCCGAATACAATTTTAAATTTTGCGATTCTCTATCACTACCAAATTTAAAGTCTACAGCACATTGTTCCAATAATTTTTGAGTGTTTTCAATAATGTGCGGAAACTCATGGAAAGCATTACACAACTCGTCATAGGGCAACATTATATCTGTTAATAAGCACTCCTCCGTTTCTGGAAGTTTACTCAGAAGCATATTATTGTCTATCGCCCTTAACAATCTATGGGCATTAAAATCTCGTTTATTTCTAATAGTAACCTGTTGCTGAATAACCAGCTTGCTTTTGTATTCACTGAGGTGAGAAAACTTTAACTTTCTTATTTCTTTCACCGAAACACCTATAAATTCATTTTCTTTTAAATCGTTTAGCTCTAATTGTAGTACTTTTTCAAAAGGATAAATTATAACGCAATCTTTAAAATATTGAGGCCCTTCAGGTATTTTTATATTATTTTCTAAGTGATACGAAAGAAAACTATTCAGTTCCTTAAAGTCCTCATTATTTTTGGCTATTCCAACAAAACATTGGTCATTTCCGTTTCTAAAGTCAACACCAATTACAGGCTGAATTTGATACTTCCCTGCATTTTTAATAAAACTCATACAGGCAGAAGTATTATTGATGTCGGTTAAAGCAAGGTATTTAATTCCATTTGCTTTTGCTAACTCCAATAATTCAATTTCTGAGAAGGTACCATACCTCAGAGAATAGTAACTATGACAGTTTGTATACATTATTGTTTTCTGTGCGCCAATACAATTGGCGGTTCTCCGTTAAATGGATTATCAAATCGTCCTATCGTTTTTGCTCCCATTGAAGAAGCTCTCATAATGCTTGACTCCCCAAACCGCCCTCTAATATTGTCCATTGCATCGTATAAGTTTAGCATGTGTTCCGTATCGTCAAATAAATTAATTTGATAGTTACCACTTACCAAATTGGTGATTTTAACACCTACTAATCGGATTAACAATCTTCTTTGATACAATTTTTCAAACAACTCTAGTACTGTAGGAATAATAACATGGTCTGCACTCGTGTAAGGGATTTTTAATTGCTTGGAATAGGTATTAAAGTCCGAATAGCGAATTTTCACACTCACTGTACAAGCCAATTTATTTCCTCTTCTTAATTGATAAGCCAAGCTTTCTGCCATTGCAAAAACTGTGGTTTTTAATTTTTTCATATCTATCGTGTCCTTGGTAAACGTACGCTCGGTAGAAATTGATTTTCTTTCATAAAAAGGAACTAATGGTGGATTGTCAATTCCGTTGGCTCGTTTCCAAATAGTTTTTCCGTTAGCTCCTAATGCACTAATCATCATTTCCAACGGCATTTGCTGGACTACAGCAACCTTACTTACGCCAAGATTCCTTAAAATTTGATATGTTTTTTCGCCTACAGACGGTATTTTTCTAATAGATAATGGCGCTAAAAATGACTTCTCAAAGCCTTTGTCAATTCGTAACTGATTATTGGGTTTTGCTTCCCCAGTGGCAACTTTAGAAACTATTTTATTAGCCGATAAGCCAAAAGAAATCGGCAAGCCACTCTCTTTAATGATGGTTTGTCTTAATTCACCGGCATATTTATAACTACCAAAGAAGGTATCCATCCCAGATAAATCCGCATAAAACTCATCAATACTCGCTTTTTCAAATAACGGAACTCTTTCTTTAATGATTTCTGTAATTAAATGGGAATATTTCGTGTAGGTACCTGAGTTACCTCGTATCACTACAGCCTCTGGACATAAACGTCTTGCTATTTTCATTGACATACCAGAATGGATACCAAACGTTCTAGTTTCATAGCTACAAGCTGCTACAACTCCTCTATCGCCAATTCCTCCAACTAATAAAGGCCTGTTTTGTAACCTACTATCAATCAATCGTTCACAGGAAACAAAAAAAGTATCTAAATCTAAATGCAAAATATTCTTATTCATATTACAAAATTAACTACAAACAGTAGTAATTATTGCCTATATTTGTAGTATTATGATAATTTTCTCAAAAAACATCAGGCTCCTTAGGGGGCTAAAAAAACTTTCTCAAGAAGCTTTAGCCGAAGAATTAAAGGTTTCTAGGTCTCGTATCGGTTCTTATGAAGAGAATAGATCTTCACCAACATTAGAGTTCTTAATTTCCTTTTCTGACTATTTTAAAGTCCCTATAGATATTTTATTAAGAAACGATTTAACGAAGGCAAAAGACGCTTCCTTTATTGAAATAGGAAATCAACGTGTGTTATTTCCTATTAGCGTTGATGAAGATAATAACAACTTAATTGAAATTATCCCTACAAAGGCCTCAGCAGGGTATTTAAGCGGTTATGACGACCCAGAATACATTGAGCAATTACAAAAGATTAAACTTCCTTTTTTACCTACAGGAAAACATAGAGCGTTCCCCATAAAAGGAGATTCTATGCTACCCATGAAAGATGGCGCTTTTGTTATTGGAAAATTCATTGAAGATAGGAATGATATTAAAAGTGGTCGAACCTATGTGTTGCTTACCATAAATGATGGAATGGTATACAAACGCGTGTACAACCAAATTCAGGAGGACGATACCTTAAAATTAGTTTCGGACAATCCTACTTATGACCCTTATGAGATTTTAATTGATGACGTGATGGAAATTTGGGAGTTCACCTGTAGTATTAACACCCAAGAGTATGACGAACAGGAATTAAAACTAAGTAGTATTATTACTATGTTTAATGAACTTGGAATAGAATTAAAAGCATTAGAAAAACTTATTAAAAATTAGCAGTACCTCTTAAATAGTTTTAAAACAAAAAAGCCTAACATAGTTGTTAGGCTTTTTTGTTTAAGGAAGCGTATAATAACAGTTATCTACATCCAGCCTAGTTCGCGCAAAGCCCATGATGCATTCCATATTTTTGTCATGCTCGCAATTTTCCCTTCATCATTCATTTTTAAAACATATACATAATGTGTATTCGTAGTCTTATTTGTAGGAGGAACAGGCCCGCCTTCACCAGAATGTGTCCCTGTGAAAGTTGAATAAAATATTGCCGTTTTATTAGCTTCATCATAAGCCGAAGTATGAAGTTCATAAGTACATCCAGGAGCAGTTATAGTTCCTAAACCAGTTATCCACCCCACATAATCTTTCACTGTTTTGATTTCTGTTAATGGCTCACATTGAGCAAAAAATGCAGCATTTTCTGCTACACAATCTTTACAAGCATCCCATCCTTTAAGCGATTCACATGCGTGAAAAAACTTTGTTGCTGTTTCAAATGAATTCATAATCTTAACGTATTGGTTAGTAGTCATTAAAGTTACTCAAAATAAAATTTTCGCACAAAAAAAGTCTAACATTACTGCTAGACTTTTTTTGTGGCACGAGCTTTTTATTTTACGTTTTAAGAACTAAAATTTTCGGCAACAATTTTCTTTACTCTTTTGTTTAAGGCAGCTATTCCTTCATAACTGGTATGCTCTAAAACAATAACCACCAAATCGTCTTCTTGGTATTGCGTAAGCCCAGTTCTAAAGCCATTCCATTTACCATGATGATAGATCTTGTTTTGTTCATTAGTATTAATTCTGAATCCAAATCCATACGGTACTTTTTTACCGTAAATCGTTTCCCCTTGAGAATACATAAGACCTAACGATTCTTTAGAAAATAGTTTTTCAGTATTTAATCCAACAGTCCATTTAAACAAATCTTTACTCGTAGAGTATACATTTTTATCCCCTACAATAGCGTCATTTACCGTGCTATTAATTTTTAAATGTCTCCAGCCTTTATACAACCTATATCCGTCTAATTGATTGGTTTTAATACTATCCTTTTCAAAACTGTATACATAGGAATCCTCCATTCCTAACGGATCAAAAATGTTCTTTTTTACAAAAGCACTAAAAGGAGTTCCAGAAACTTTTTCGACAATAGAGGCTAATACAAAATAACCTGTATTAGAATAATCAAAATTACGCCCTGGTTTAAAATACCGTTGTACTTTACTTGTTTCTAGCAAGGCCATCATTTCACTATTACTAGGTGCCTTTTCTTTTTTCCATTCATGTTCAGCAACCCAAAAATATTTTGGTAATCCAGCCGTATGATTTAATAGGTTTTTAATAGTCACATTTTTATAAGGGAAGTCAGGGAAATACCTATTTACGGTATCCGTAAGTTTAATTTTATCTCTCTCATATAGTATCATAATAGCTGCAGCGGTAAATTGCTTACTTACTGAAGCCAATTGAAATACAGATTCCTCGTTTAGTTGTTCTTTCTTCCTGAAATCTTTATACCCAACCTGATTGTTGTATAGTATTTTCCCGTTTTTTGCAACTAATAGTGATCCATGAAAATCATGTCTTTTATTAATACGCTGCAATAACAAATCTAACTTATGGCTTACCTTTTGGGCTTCCTTCTCCGTAAAGTGTTCTATTAAAACAGGCGTGTCTTCTTTAATTGGACTTACAGTTACTTCTGGTGTTATATCCGCAAGACTCTTTATAGATTCAGACTTATCACTGAGCATAAAGCTGCACAAAACAACTATGAGTGCTAGGGCTATGTATATACTATATTTTTTCAATGAATATGGTTTAGATTAAGGGGTGAACGGCGCAAATTAACGATAAACTACCTGTTTTCAAAATAATATTGTTGTTTTTTAACTAAAACATGTGTAACTCTATTAAAAAACATTATAAAAATCGAGAAAAATGTAAGAAAGTTTCAATTCATAAAAAAGCTTCTTATAATTGAATCTTATCTGATGCTCGACAAGAATTTTGAAAGGTCATAAAATAAGTTCATATACTGAACTAAATATTTTAAATTAATCCTAAACGTAAAAAGGGAGCTTTAAAGCTCCCTTTTAATAGTGACCAATCTATAAAATTAATACCCTATTTAATTTTTACCCGATTTATAAAATGTAAAATCAATTAGTCACCACATGTAATTAAGGGTTAACACCATTAAGTTTAGTCTGTCATAAATACATCAAAATAATATTGCCCTTGCCAACATTTATATAAAACACCACCGTCATCTCCAAAAACATCTGTTCTAGTTATATTTACTTTTATGGAGCTAGCAGATTTACTGGCATAATTTAAACTAAATGTGTCTGGATAAGAGCTATTATTATTTGCAGTAAATATTAGACTCTGAGGAGTAAAGGGTAATACTGGTGAAAAATCGTAGCGAACTTGTAAACGCTCTGGGTTATAAGGAGCTAATAGCAACTCATCACCATCAACATCAACTTTAGTTGTTCCCACTGCAGTATTTTGTACTAATACTTCCCAATTAACTGTTGTTAACACACCATTTATAGTTACACCAAAACTACCTGTACTACCCACATTTACACTACCACACACTGGAATTCTCATTCCTTGAAATGAAGCCATTTGAGGCAAGTTACTAATACTACTATTTGTTAATTGTTGCCAAGTAGCATTTCCATTAGCATCCGAAACCAATATTTTCCCTGCAGCTTCATTTCCATCTACTATTCGTAATAAATTAGCGCCAGTTAGAGCAGTAGTAATCAAAATATCATCAACATAAGCCGCATCAGCTCCACTACTCACACTAAAATCTTTAGTGTACCTCCACCGTAAAGTATATGTCCCTGCAACCAAAGGATATGTTACTTGTGTAAAGGGTATAGTTCCACCCCAATTATTTTGTTCCACGCCATCTATATAAAACCGTAGCTTATCACAACATGATTCACTACTTACTTTATAGTAAAAACTTAATGTAGCTCCTCCTGCAGGAATAGTAACGTCATAATCCATATAAGTTGATTGACTATTACCTATACTTCCAGATCCAGCAGCATTTACACCTCCATTTACATTAGATGTTTGCATTGCCCAACTAGCAGAACCTCCAGTAGTAAATGGTGCTAAACCAACTTCAAAATCTTGAGTTAATAAAGCACTAGCAACACCCATATCTTCAATATGAAATTTTGCTGTGGGTGTATTCGTTCCTACGCCTACATTACCTGTATTGGAATTATACATATCATTACCCGATATAGTCCAATCACTATCAGCAACTACGGAACCGGCTAGAGGTGTCCATTTTACCCCATCCCAATAATGAAAGCCAATACCCGTTGTAATAGCAGTATTATATACCAGTAAACTTTCTGCTGGGGCTATTACAGGGGCTGCAGTACTCAAATCGGAAATTGAAACACGAGGGACTAAAATCCCTTTATCGGTTGCTTCCACATCTAAAACGGCACTAGAATCAGGATTTGTTGTCCCTATTCCTACTTGTGCATTAACACACACAAACAAAAAGGAAGCTAATAAAAAAAGTGCTTTTTTCATAAATTATATTTTTAACGTATGCTGCAATTTTACGGAACATTACTAGCTAAATCTGTTCAAATTAGAATTTGACTCACCTTTTTTACATGACAATATGTTCAAATTAAAATTTGATTCTACTTATTAAAATGAATCTCTTTTAATTTCAAATGTTAGTCACTTGAAGTCTTTTTTTTTGAAAAATAGTTACTATTTTTACCTCAATACCAAACTGAAATACAGTTTTATTTTTAGAAATATGGAACATATTTTATCGTCACAACTTATAATTAGCTTGTTTATAATATTGATATTATACAACCAGAAGAATAGTTTAAAATTTACTTCTGAGAAAATTCTTTTTGGTTACTTATTATTATTGATGGTAAGATCTATGATTGAGCTATTAACTAGTAACATTGACTATTTACTAAAACTTCCCTATTTAGTATTTGTTAATCAGTCAACGTATTTTTTAGATGGATTATTTATTTACTTATATGTGCTTGTTTTAAAGGATAAAAAATTATTCACTGTAAAAACACTTTTACTATCACTTCCTTTTTTGACATTTCTTTCAATAACCTTAGTTCTGATATTTAAAACCGATACTACAGTTTTAAGAGAGTTTATACTTGAAGTAGAAAATAACAATGCGCCGATAGAATGGAATTCAATAGGAACATTATATTTTCTTTTAGCTATAGCTTATAACACTCTATTATATATTAATTCATTACTACTATTCAGAAAAAGTTCTAAAACCATTAAAAATACTATTTCTAAAAAACATGACTTAAGCTATAAATGGCAAAAAATGTTTATAAACAGTTGGTTTTTCTTATACTTATTACCATTTACAATAGCATTTATAATTTTGTATGCCTATGGTTCAAATAGTGTTTTTTCAGAATATATTTTTTCAATTTCTATTTTACTTCTAACGTTTATTTTTGGCTTAAAAAAAATAAAAATACGCTATGAAGAACTTAAACTATCAAATGAAGAGTTTAATATTAAACGATTAGTAAAATCCGAAAATAAATACGGAACCCTTAAGGTTGACAAGACAAAAGCTGATGAACTTAAATATAATATTGAAGAATTACTTAAAGATAAAGATATACTTTCCGATTTAGATTTAAACTTATCTAGTTTTTCAAAAAAACTAAATGAAAAAGAATATATCGTTTCACAAGTGATAAACTCATTATACAATAAGAGTTTTCAAGATTTTATTAATAGCAATAGAATAGAATATGCTAAAAATATTTTAACACAAGAACCTGATCATAAAATTATTCATGTTGCTTTAGATGCTGGGTATAAATCAACAGTAACTTTTAACAGGCAATTCAAAAAATATGTTGGAATGACCCCAACTGAGTATAAAAACAACTTCATGAAAAAGAGCGGATTTAAACCAGACGCCAATGAGAACAAAGAAAAATACTAAAAGACGTAGACAAGGCACTTAAAGCAATGTCGAACCATAAAACAGAATGAAGTAATAGAGCTTCTTACTAGGTATAATAAGGGATACGAAAGGTTCTAAAAAACAAAAAAGTCTAACATTACTGTTAGACTTAATTTTGCTCCTCTTCAAGGACTCGAACCTTGGACCCTCTGATTAACAGTCAGATGCTCTAACCAACTGAGCTAAAGAGGAATGTTCATAAAGAACTATGTAAGTTGTAACAATTATCGGCTGTTACGTTGCCTTTGCTTAATAGCTCCTCTTCAAGGACTCGAACCTTGGACCCTCTGATTAACAGTCAGATGCTCTAACCAACTGAGCTAAAGAGGAGTATTTGCTGTCTATAAGCGGGTGCAAATATATGTCTAATTTTTATTTGTTGCAACACAAAAACCAGTTTTTTTTCTACTTTATAAAATGTCTATAAATATCGTTCCCGAAAGCATACACAAAAAGCGCGATCATCAACACAAAACCAACGGTTTGCGCGTATTCTAAAAATTTATCTCCTGGTTTTCTTCCAGTAATCATTTCGTATAAAACAAATACTGCATGTCCTCCATCTAAAGCAGGAATAGGTAATAAATTCAATACTCCTAACATAATTGATAAGAATGCGGTGATATTCCAGAAGAAATGCCAGTCCCAAGTTGTTGGAAATATTTTTGCGATAGAGACAAAACTTCCCATTCCTTTAGCTGCTCCAGTTTTATATGAATTTAGAAGTTTTTTGACATTGTCAATCATATCCTTAAACTTCCCTACAAACTTTTGACCTCCAGCTCCAAAAGATTCTGTAAATGTATAGCTCTTAATAGCTAGCTTATAATACCCCGATTCTCCTAAAGTATTAAGAGAAGGTAATATTTCACCCATATTTATTTTACTCTCCTTATCCACATGAGCAACAACTTTTCTTACAACCTTTTTAGCACTCATCAAAGACAATGTAATATCTTTTGAAGAGTTCTGCTTAAGAACATCTCTATAGTTTGCAGAGCTTATTGCTATTCCGTTAATCGCAGTTATTGTTTCGTCTTTCTTTACATCAATTGATTTATTATGAGAATCTTTAGGTATTTTACCTATCATAACCGGTCTTGGTATACTTAGGAAGCTCTTAGCATCCGCATCCACTGTTTTTCCTAAAATATCAACTGGTATCGCTAATTTTTTATCTACACCTGCTCTGTTAACGACAACTGTTTCTCCAAATAAAATGGTTTTGTTTAACTCGTTAAAGTTTTCAATTTTTTGACCATCTACGGAAACAATTTTATCCCCTGTAAGAATACCAATTTCTTTCTCAACAAATTCACTCGCTATAATTCCGTCTTTTAATTCAGAAACAGGCAAGTACTTATCACCCCATGTAAAGGATACAAACACATAAATAAAGTATGCTAATACGAAGTTTACCGTAACTCCACCTAACATAACTATCAAACGTTGCCAAGCTGGTTTAGAACGGAACTCCCATTCCTTTGGCTCTTCTTTCAATTGATCTTTATCCATGCTTTCATCCATCATTCCCGATATTTTTACATATCCTCCTAATGGTAACCAACCAATACCGTATTCTGTACCTTTATAGTTAAAACTCACTAGTTTTTTTCCCCAGGCATCAAAAAACAAGTAAAACTTTTCCACTCTAGTTTTAAATAATTTTGCAGGATAATAATGTCCCCATTCATGTAGGATGATTAAAAGAGACAAACTCAATAAAAATTGAGAAACCATTATCAATATTTCTGTAAATGTCATGTGGTATAATTAAATTTTACGCGCTAAAATAAGCTTTTTAAGCCAAACAGAAATGACTATTAGGAAGAGTTTATACTTTCCAAAAACAATGACGATTCTTCAAGAGAGATTTAACAAAAAATAGAAAGTACAATGAAAAGCTTTTTTACCTTTGCACTACTAAATAAAAAATCATGCTTGAGTTCTTTAAAGTATATAAAAAGTTCGCCGTATTCTTTCTTTTTCTCTCGGCAATCATTTTGTCACTTTTTTATTATGCCCTAAAACCTGTGAAAAGACTTCCGGTTTTCGCTCCTGGAAAAAATGTAAATCAAGAATTGGTAGATAGTACAATTGTACATATTAAAAAGAAACATTTTATAGCTGACTTCTCTTTAACAAATCAAAACGGAGAAACGATTACTCCAGAAGATTATAAAAACAAGATATACGTAGCTGATTTCTTTTTTACCACTTGCGGAACTATATGCCCCGTGATGACTAGTAATATGAAAAAAGTACAAGACGCTATTTTATTAGATGATAACATCAAGTTACTTTCACACACCGTAATGCCGGAAATTGATACTGTCGCACAACTGAAACGTTACGCCGTAGAAAAAGGAGTGTTAAGTAATAAATGGAACTTAGTTACCGGTAGTAAAAAAGAAATTTACAACCTTGCTAGAAAGTCTTATTTAGTAGCAAAATATGACCCTACAAAAGAAGATGGATATGGATTAGTACATACCGAGAATTTTGTATTAATTGACAAACAAAAACGAATCCGTGGGATGTATGATGGTACCGATGATGAAGATATAGACAGGCTACTTGAAGATCTCAAAATTCTGAAAGAAGAATAGCTTCTCAATCCATCAAAGCCTTTGAATAACATTAAACCTAAAAAAGATAATTCCCAAAAAAATTTAAGAACATGAAAAAGATAATTTTACCTTTAGTCGTATTTGGAGCAATGATTTTTATTGCATGTGGAGATGACGATGAAAACCTACTATCATGCGCAGAGGCTTCAGCTAAAGCAGCAACTTTATTAAATGAACTACCTACTGTAAATCCTAATGACTATGCAGACAAATGTGCTTCATACAAACAGTCATTAGTAAACTGGAAGACCGCATGTGGAGACCCTAACGGAACTATTCAAACTACGATTGATGAATTAGATTGCTCCAGTATTCCTGCAAACTAATAACAACTTTAAGCGCTATAACAAAAAAAACCGAAACATATGCTTCGGTTTTTTTTATCTAAATGCCATTAGTGGCTTAATCATTCAATTTTAATACCGCCATAAATGCTTCTTGAGGAATTTCTACATTACCTACTTGACGCATTCTCTTTTTACCTTTTTTCTGCTTTTCTAATAACTTACGTTTACGAGAAATATCACCACCATAACATTTTGCAGTAACATCCTTACGTAATGCCTTAACTGTTTCTCTAGCAATAATTTTTGCTCCAATAGCAGCTTGAATAGGAATATCAAATTGCTGACGAGGAATTAATTCTTTTAATTTTTCACACATTTTCTTACCGATATTGTGAGCACTGTCAAAATGTATTAATGCCGATAACGCATCAACTCCCGAAGCATTCAATAAAATATCTACTCTTACTAGTTTTGACTCACGCATACCAATTGGCGTGTAATCAAAAGAAGCATATCCTTTAGATACCGTTTTTAATCTGTCATAAAAATCAAATACTATTTCTGCCAAAGGCATGTCGAAAGTTAACTCAACACGCTCAGTAGTTAAATAGGTCTGATTGGTAATTATACCACGTTTTTCAATACACAAACTCATTACATTACCAACAAAATCCGATTTTGTAATAATAGTTGCTTTAATATATGGTTCCTCAACTCTATCCAATCCAGAAGGATCAGGTAAATCAGTTGGGTTATTTACAATAATTGGTTCATCTACATACTTTTTAGTAAATGCATGGTACGATACATTGGGAACCGTTGTAATAACAGTCATGTTAAACTCACGCTCCAAACGTTCCTGGATAATTTCCATGTGTAACATTCCTAAAAACCCACAACGGAAACCAAATCCTAATGCTGCCGAACTTTCAGGAGCAAATACTAATGAAGCATCGTTTAGCTGCAACTTCTCCATAGAGTTACGTAACTCTTCATACTCTTCGGTATCTACTGGATATATCCCTGCAAAAACCATTGGTTTTACATCCTCAAAACCGTCAATTACTTCAGTAGTTGGATTTTTAGCATCTGTAATTGTATCTCCTACTTTTACTTCTTTTGCTTCTTTAATTCCTGTAATTAAGTAACCAACATCTCCCGCTTTAATTTCTTGCTTAGGATGCTGCGTTAATTTCAAGGTTCCTATTTCATCAGCAAAATAGGTGTTATCTGTAGCTAAAAATTTTATTTGTTGTCTTTTCTTTATGGTACCATTTATTACTCTAAAGTACGTTTCAACTCCTCTAAACGAATTATAAACAGAATCAAATATTAATGCTTGTAATGGCGCATCTGGATCTCCTGTTGGAGCTGGTATACGATTAATTACCGCTTCAAGAATATCACCTACTCCAAAACCAGTTTTTCCACTTGCATGAATAACTTCTTCAGGATCACATCCTAGTAAGTCAACAATATCATCCGTTACTTCTTCCGGATTTGCACTTGGCAAATCAACTTTATTCAATACCGGAATGATTTCTAAATCGTTCTCTAATGCTAAATATAAATTAGAAATAGTTTGCGCCTGAATGCTTTGCGCTGCATCTACAATTAATAACGCACCTTCACAGGCAGCAATAGATCGTGATACTTCATAAGAAAAATCAACGTGACCAGGCGTATCAATCAAGTTTAACACATACTCTTGTCCTTCATGAGTATATTCCATTTGAATGGCGTGCGACTTAATGGTAATACCACGCTCACGTTCCAAATCCATACTATCCAATAACTGACTTTGTTTTTCTCTTTCAGTTACCGCTCCAGTAAAATCCAATAATCTATCGGCTAAAGTACTTTTACCGTGATCAATATGTGCAATAATGCAGAAATTTCTAATATGCTTCATTTCGTCTTCTTCTTTTGAGCGCTCACCTAACATTAGAAAGGTCTGTTCATTA
>Ga0209291_1001634_pt1 | contig 19609 bp, 23 predicted proteins | sample GOMGulsemesocosm_FD_184633 | JGI IMG/M metagenome (GOLD analysis project Ga0209291, IMG submission 184633) | Methane-oxidizing microbial communities from mesocosms in the Gulf of Mexico - GOM9B Gulf of Mexico (SPAdes) (version 2) | ecosystem: Environmental > Aquatic > Marine > Cold seeps...
TGACTTGAACTTCATTGCTATTGCTAAAGACGGAAAATTAGTAGGCTTTAATGTATTAGTGGGTGGTGGTTTAGCCATGACACATGGCGATAAGTCAACTTATCCACGTCGTGCCGATGATTTTGGCTTTGTTCCATTAGCAAATACCTTAGCTGTTGCTGCTGCGGTAGTCACTACGCAACGTGACTGGGGTAATCGTGTTAATCGTAAAAATGCTAAGACTAAATACACCTTAGATCGTGTTGGCATTGAAACCTTCAAAGCCGAAGTTGAAAAACGTGCTGGTATTACTTTTGCCGCATCACAACCTTATGAGTTTACAGAACGTGGCGACCGAATCGGTTGGGTGAAAGGTTATGAAGGCAAGCATCATTTAGCCTTGTTTATCGAAAATGGTCGTTTATTAGATTACCCCGGTAAACCTTTAAAGTCTGGTGTCGCTGAAATCGCCAAAATCCATAAAGGTGATTTTCGCATGACCGCTAACCAAAACTTAATTGTTGCAGGAGTGGCTGAAGAAGATAAAGCACAAATAGAAAAAATTGCTCGTGATCATGGTTTGATGGACGACGGTGTTTCTCAGCAACGTAAAGACTCAATGGCATGTGTTGCGTTTCCTACTTGTCCTTTAGCAATGGCCGAAGCTGAACGTTATTTACCTGGATTAGTCACTGATGTTGAGGGTATTTTAGCGAAACATAATGTTAGTGATGAAAGTATTATTTTACGAGTTACCGGTTGTCCTAATGGTTGTGGTCGAGCAATGTTGGCGGAAATTGGTTTAGTTGGCAAAGGTCCAAGTAAATACAACATGCATTTAGGTGGCAATGTCGCGGGTACACGAGTGCCTAAAATGTACAAGGAGAACCTCAATGAGCAAGACATACTTAGTGAAATTGATGGTTTAGTGGCTCGTTGGGTTGCCGATCGTGAAAGTAATGAAGCGTTTGGTGATTTTGTCATCAGAGCGGGCATCATTGACGAGGTAAAAGTCAGTAAACGGGATTTTCATGACTAATTTTACGATACCAAAAGCTAATTCAATGCTAGAAACTCAGGTTAAACCAACCATCAGTAATCGCTTTCCTGCGTCATTACCGGAGCCTTGGCTTAATCAGTGGAATGAACTGCTTGAAGAACAAACCGCAATAGAACGTGTTGAATGGGCGATGGAAAATTTGCCTTCACAATTTGTATTGTCGTCAAGTTTTGGCATTCAATCAGCGGTAATGTTGCATATGTTAACGCAAGTTGATCCAAACATTCCGGTGTTAATTACCGATACAGGGCATTTATTTCCAGAAACGTATCAGTTTATTGAGCAGCTAACGACGCGATTAAATTTAAACTTACAAGTTTATAGTTCAAAAGAAAGCGCTGCATGGCAACAAGCGAAATACGGCCAAGAATGGAATAAAGACGAAACATCACTAAAAAGCTATAACCGTCGTAATAAAGTAGAACCATTAGAGCGTGGCTTAAAAGAGCTAAACGCAGGGACATGGTTCTCAGGCGTTCGTCGTCAACAATCTGAGCACAGACAAGGCTTATCGGTTGTTAGTATTTTACGTGGTCGATTCAAAGTGCACCCAATTATTGATTGGACAAATCGTGATATTCATCAATATTTAACAAAGCATGGTCTGCCTTATCATCCTTTATGGGATCAAGGTTATGTCTCGGTTGGTGATACTCACAGTACCCGCCCGTTAACGTTAGGCATGGATGAGAGTGAAACACGCTTTTCAGGTATGGCACGAGAGTGTGGCTTACATACTGATGGTGATGGAATTTAGTTATCTGCTAAATTAAATTGAAGGTAGCTACTCACCTTCATCAAATTTATCGGAAAATAGTTGGCAGACGTTTTCAAGCGCAAGCTCTGCGTCGACGCCTTCTGTGATCACGGTAACGGTTTTTCCTTGACTACCAGCAAGGAGCATCAAACCCATAATACTGGTTGCTTCTACTTGTTTTTCATTTAATTCGATAGTGACATTTGCATCAAATTTCTGGCTTAATTGTGCAAGCTTTGTTGCTGCCCGTGCATGTAAGCCTAATTTATTAGTGATCACTACGGATTTTTGTAAACATTTTGTCATGGGTAAAGTAACCTGCGTTTATGTACTTTTTACTTCTAGATCTCGATGACGGGCTTGTACATCTTTGCGTTCTTTTCGTAAATTATTCGCTAATAATTCCGCAATATATACTGAGCGATGTTTACCACCTGTGCAGCCAATGGCGATAGTAATATAGCTACGGTTATTACGTTCTAAATGCGGTAACCATGTCATCATAAAGCTATTGATTTGCCAAACAAACTTAGTGACTATGGGCTGGCTGGCGAGAAAGTCTTGCACAGGTGAGTCGAGACCGGTGAAAGGCTTTAAGTGTTTTTCCCAAAAAGGATTAGGTAAAAAACGGGCATCAAAAACATAATCTGCATCTTGGGGAACGCCATGTTTAAAACCAAAAGATTTAAAAACCACCACCATGTTTCCGGTGGTTTTTCCAAGTACTCTTTCTCTTATTAAATCAGCCAATTGGTGAGGGGTTAGTTGGCTGGTATTAATGTATAAATCGGCTCTGCTAGAAATCGGCTCAAGTAGTTTCTTTTCTAATGAAATCGCTTGGTCTAAGGCAATATTTTTTTTAATCAACGGATGTAAGCGACGAGTTTCACTAAACCGTTTGATTAAATCATGATCATCAGCATCAAGGTAGATAATGCTAATTTCTATAGCACTGGGTAAATAGTCTAAAATTTCGGAGATATCGCTTGGGTGTGCAGGTAGGTTACGTACATCTAAACTCACAGCAACAGTCTCGTAATCATTGATCACGGTATGCGTTAGCGCGGGTAATAAATTTACCGGAATGTTATCTACGCAGTAATAACCGAGATCTTCTAAAACCCTTAACGCAACACTTTTTCCTGAGCCAGAACGACCACTAACAATAGTGAGTTTCATTAGCCTGTTTATCCTTACTGACTATGAATCAGTATTTTTAATTAAATTAAATAACGCTTCGTCATCTTGGCATTTACGTGCTTGTTTGCAAATTTGTTTATTACTGAAAATTTTTGCAATACTTTGTAATGTAGATAAATGTTGCTGACATTGCTCTTCTGGAACAAATAAAGCGATATAGATATCAACAGGACGGTTATCAATAGCATCAAAGGCAATAGGTGATTCAGTGGTGGCGATAACGGCAATAACTTCATCACTTTGAGCTAACCGACCGTGAGGAATAGCAATGCCATTACCAATGCCAGTAGAGCCCATTTTTTCTCTGACCATTAAGCTTTCTAATAGCGAGTAGGTATTGAATTTTTCCGATGATTCAGCGGCTTTAGCGCATAACAATTCTAGAATACGCTTTTTACTGCTGACCGGAACTGCACACAAGGTGCAGTCTTGGGTAATGATGTCAGTTAATTTCATAATGCTCGTTTTGAAAGTGATATAAAATTAATGATGATTAATTTTACCTTTATACTTCAATATTTGTTTATCAAGTTTCGACACTAAAGCATCAATGGATAAATACATATCACCATTTTGCGCTTTAGCATGTACTTCATTACCGCTTAGGTGCACGGTTGCTTCTGCGATTTGATTCAGTTTTTCTACCGTTAATACAACATGGACATTATTTATGTGATCAAAATGTCGTTCCAGCTTGGAAAATTTGCTATGAACGGATTCGCGTAGTGAGTCTGTAATTTCGACGTGATGACCAGCAAGATTGATTTGCATAAGCTTAGTTCCTTATTGTTAAAGTAAACTTTTTCTTTGGTTTGACGGTGGAATAGACAAGGATTCTCTATACTTGGCTATGGTTCGGCGCGCAACATTAATCCCTTGATCAGCTAATAAGTCTGCCATTTTACTATCACTTAAAGGTTTCGCTGGGATTTCAGCGGCGACTAACTTTTTAATTAAAGCCCGTATGGCCGTAGATGAGCATTCTCCGCCATTTTCAGTACTAACATGGCTGGAGAAGAAGTATTTAAGTTCAAAAATACCTCTTGGTGTATGCATGTATTTTTGAGTAGTAACTCGTGAAATAGTTGATTCATGCATATCTACAGCTTCCGCGATATCGTTTAATACCATCGGGCGCATAGCCTCAGGGCCATGTTCAAAAAAACCTTGCTGACGTTGTACAATGCAGTTTGAAACCTTCAATAAAGTATCATTGCGACTTTCTAAACTTTTAATAAACCATTTTGCTTCTTGTAAATTTGAGCGAATAAATTGGCTATCGGTAGATGACTTCATCGAACGAGCCATTGAAGCATATTGTTGATTAACAGATAAGCGTGGTGCGGTATCAGGATTTAATTCAACTAACCAACGGCCATTTTTCTTTTCAACGGTAACATCAGGAATAACATATTGATCATCTTCTTTGATGACACTATCCCCAGGACGAGGATCAAGTGATTGGATAAGTTTTATCACCTCACGCAATTGATCTTCTTTTAAGCGAGTTTTACGCATAATTTGACGATAATCGCGATTGCCAAGTAAGTCGATATATTCGCTAATAACGAGTTTACTTTCCTTTAACCAAGGGGTGTCTTTATCAAATTGATTGAGTTGTATAATCAAACATTCAGCAATTGAACGAGCGCCAATGCCGACAGGATCAAACATATTGACCCGCTTTAGTACGGCCTCAACTTCGTCTAGCTCTACTTCTTCTCGACCAAGTGATTCTAAAATTTCATCCGTGGTAACGGTTAAATAGCCGGCATCATCAATGGCGTCAATAATAGCCGTTGCAATAGCAAGATCAGTTTCAGTGAAGGGAGTTAAATCCATTTGCCAGCGTAAATGATCTTGAATTGAATCAGTTGTTTCACCTTGGTAAGTATAATCTTCAGAAGCAACACCTACTCCGGTATTAGATACACCGGCGCTAAAGCTTTCATCCCAAGTGGTATCGATATTAAGCTCTTCAGGAATTTCTGATTTATCCATTGCTTCGGTCGTAGTGATCTCGTCAATGGTCGCCGCGGAATCTTCACTGCCATCAGTGGGCGTTGTAGTGGGTTGTTCGCCTGAACCGGCAGAAAATGCTTCTTCTAAATTGTCGGGCTCTGACTCTTGGTTGCTAGGTGTTGATTCATCCACTTCGAGCAAAGGGTTACTCTCGAGTGCCTCTTGTATTTCAAGTTGGAGATCCAGCGTTGACAATTGCAAAAGCTTAATCGCTTGTTGCAACTGTGGCGTCATGGTGAGTTGTTGTCCTATTCGGAGCTGCAGACTAGGGCGCATTTAACTAATTAATATCCTTGTATGACTATTGTTATTTCTTTGGCGTTTATGGTAACTATAACGTGAATTGCTCGCCAAGGTATACATCTCTTACTTGTTGATTTGCAAGAATTTGATCTGCATTGCCTTCAGCGATCAGTTCTCCATGGCTAACAATATAAGCATGTTCACAAACATCTAATGTTTCTCGGACATTGTGATCAGTGATCAGTATGCCAATGCCTCTTTGCTTTAAGTGTAGGATAATTTTTTTTATATCACCTACTGAAATTGGGTCAACGCCTGCAAAAGGTTCATCTAAGAGTATAAATTTAGGCTCAGCAGCTAATGCTCTGGCTATTTCAACACGTCGGCGTTCGCCACCAGAGAGGCTCATGCCTAAGTTATTTTTGATATGACCAATGTTAAATTCTTCAACTAAGTGTTCAAGTTTTTCTTCTCGCTGGACATCAGTTAAATTTTTTCTGGTTTGTAATATCGCCATAATATTGTCATAAACCGTTAATTTACGAAAAATAGACGCTTCTTGGGGTAAATAACCTATGCCTTTTCTGGCACGTTCATGCATGGGTAGCAGCGTAATATCTTCGCCATTTAACGTGATACTGCCACTATCGTTATTAACCAAACCAACGATCATGTAAAACGACGTTGTTTTACCAGCGCCATTTGGGCCTAATAAACCAACAACTTGGCCTTCTTGCACTTGCATACTGACGTTTTTAACAACTTTTCTGCCTTTGTATGCTTTTGCAAGGTTTTCAGCGATGAGTGTAGCGGTGGTCATTTATTTTTTTTATCCAAAGCTTTAGGTTGAAGAACGGTTTTAACACGATCATTGCTATTACTATTTGCTTGTACTTGCTCAGTTAAAAAATTATAGGTGATAGTATCACTGGTCACTTGGCTGCCTTCTTGGCGTAATTCAGCATTTCCGGAAATAAATACCATGTTTTTACTTGGCTGATATTTAATTTCATTTGCTTGCAAGTATATGGGGGTACCGTCCTCTAATATTTGTTCGAAGGTAGCTGGATTGCCTTTGGCAACATAGGTTTTTTGTTCAGTATTAGACGCGGTGATCACTTGTACTAAATCAGCTTTGATCACTAGTGAACCTTGAGTGATAACAACATTGTCGATATAACTAAATATCTTGTTCTTTAAATCGGCAGCTTGTCTCGAAGCATCAATGCTGATCTCTTTGTTAAGATCAATTTTTGCTGCCGCTGCGCTATTAACTAAGCCTAACGACAAGCTGATAATAACGATGCTATTTTTGAGTTTTTTGAAATATTGTTTGTTCATGTTTAGTCAGTGTTACTTGTTTAGTGTTTAAATCTATTATCAATCCAGAACCGTACGTACTGAAACCTACTCCTTTGATTTCTATCTTTTTTTCTGAGCTAATAATGTTGGTATTTAAATCTAATTCTAAATATTTTCCATGAATCTCTTGAATTAAACTGCTTTTATCCGTTGCGAGTAAAGCAACATGGTTTTCTAATTTTACCCGATTGTTATTATAAAGTGTGCCTTCATTTGCTCTTACTTTCCACGGAGAACCATTATTTTTTGGATAGATGGTATATTTTGGAAACTCAAAATGTGTGACCGCTAATTCTGCGTAATGTTCCATTCTATCAGCATCAATAACATAAGACAGCTGTCCTTTATCGTTAAAAGTATCGGTATTGAGGTTTTCAGCGATAAAGTCAGGAATAATTTGAAAATCAATACTTTCCCCTTGTTCATTGCTTGCTTGGTGCCATTCTATAATGCTGTAAGTGATCACAGAGAATATAAAAAAAACAATCGAAAGTGAATAGCTTCTGCTCATATGCTAGCGCCAGAGGCATATTGCAAGGTATTTTGGCTTTGCATAATGAGATCACAGGTTTCTCTAACAGCACCAAAACCACCACGCATATAGGTGGTATAATCGGCTAGTGCTGCAATAGCAGGATGCGCATCATTGACAGCAATGCTTAAACCAACAAAGTCCATACATTGATAGTCTGGCATATCATCACCAATGTAGGCTACTTGTGCAGTGCTTAGATTGAGCTTTTCTAACATAGATTTTAGTGCGGGTAATTTATTTTCTTCCCCTTGAACGATGTGTTTGACGTTTAATGCGCTCATTCGGGTTTGCACGATATTTGATTGTCTACCGGTTATTACTGCGACGTCTACTCCACTGGCTCCTAAAGCTTTGATTCCATAACCATCTTTGGTATGAAATGCTTTTAATTCTTCACCGTCATTGCCTAAATAAATCCGGCCGTCAGAAAATACCCCGTCAATATCACAAACAAATAATTTGATGTTGGCTGCTTTTGCAACGATGTCATCAGCAACTTTTCCATACAGTGTTTTAGCCATTACAGCACTCCTGATCTGAGTAAGTCATGCATATTCATTGCGCCCACTGGTTTCATCTGTTCATTCACTATGATTAAACCATTAATTTTTTTATCTTCCATTATCTTCAGTGCTTGCGCTGCCAACATATCACCTTGAGCCACGGTCGGGCTGTGGGTCATAACGGTAGATATTTCATCGTGATGAATATCAATTTTAGCATCGAGTATGCGACGTAAATCACCATCGGTAAATAATCCGGTTAATTGTTGCTGCGAATTGACGACTGCTGTCATGCCTAGGCCTTTAAGAGACATTTCTACCAAGGCGTCTTTAATTTTCGCAGACTCTGCAACTAAAGGGAGACGTTCACCTTGATGCATAATGTCTTGTAAACGTAATAATAACCGTTTTCCTAAACTGCCGCCTGGGTGAGAAAGAGCAAAATCGTCAGCAGTAAATTCTTTGGCGTTTAATAATGCGACCGCTAATGCATCTCCCATTACTAAGGTTGCGGTGGTACTTGAAGTCGGCGCAAGTCCTAATGGACAGGCTTCTTGGGATACTTTAATGCAGACATGAGTATCACTCAATTTTGCTAAGGTTGATTCAGGGTTGCTGCTCATGGCAATGAGCTTGGCACCAATGCGTTTGATCACCGGAATAATCGCTAATACTTCACCTGTTTCACCTGAATTTGAAATGGTTAATACCACATCATCTGAGGTGATCATGCCCAGATCACCATGGCTGGCTTCTCCTGGATGAACAAAAAACGCGGGTGTGCCGGTACTGGCTAAGGTTGCCGCAATTTTACCGCCAACATGACCAGACTTGCCCATACCAATGACAATCACTCGCCCCTTGCAATGAAACATCAATTGGCAAGCTAATTCGAAGCCGTCATCAATATAGTGCTCAAGCTCAGCGATGGCTTGCGTTTCTATTTCAATGACTTTTTTGGCTAACAGTTTAAAATTTTTCATCACGAAGACTAATTCTATAATTGACTAAATAATAGCAGTTGGTAAGCGAAAAAGGTCAGTAATAACAACAGACCTTTAAAACGAGTAATTCTGAAGTTACCGAAGCGACGACTAAAACACAAAATAAATAAGATTAAGGTCACGCCTAACATATAAGGTGCGTCTCGAACTGCAGCTTCACCATCAATATCTCCGGGGGCAATGACGCCTGCCAAAGACAGTACAGCAAGAATATTGAAAATATTAGAACCGATGATATTACCTAACGCCAAGTCATCTTCTTTTTTGATGATACTCATAATACTGGCGGCTAATTCGGGCAAGCTTGTGCCGATAGCAATAACGGTAAGACCGATAACCAAATCACTGATACCAAAAGCTTTAGCAATAAAAACCGATGAATCAACTAAGTAACCTGCGCTTAATGGCAAGACAATAATGCCGATAATCAACCATTTTACCGATTGTGGTGTGCTAATCGCATCAGGTAATTCTTGTTCAGCTTCAATGATCATTGCATCATCTACACGATTATTTTTAGCGCGCTTCAAAGTGATAACAAGTAAGGTGATAATGTAAATAAAAAAACCAGCGATTAAAATTAGACCTTCAATAAAGCTAAAGTGCTCATCGGCTAACATCCAATAAGCCAGTGCAGTGATGGCTAATATCAGCGGAATTTCTCTCCTGACGGTAGAAGACGAAACAGATAAAGGGTGAAGTAATGCAGTGATACCTAACACCAAAGCGATATTAGTGATGTTTGAGCCAATGGCATTACCAATCGCGGTGTTTGGATTATCTTGTAAAGAGGCGGTTGCTGCGATCATCATCTCTGGAGCGGACGAGCCCATAGCAACAATGGTTAAACCAATAATCATTGGGGGTATGCCAAAGTTTCGCGCAAGTGAGGATGCACCAAATACAAATTTGTCGGCACTCCACACTAGAGTCACTAACGAAATAAGTAAGATAAAAATTTGTACAAGCATTTACAACTCCAAAAAAGATCCATCCCATTCCACGTAAATTTGCCAATTTGAAGTGGGTTGGGTCATAGCCAAATAACGTCAAATATTTGCAGTTACTTGGATATGGATGGATTGTCGCTGGTTGGCAGCTAAAAAAAAAGGACTATTATGCAAAGAGAGCAAAAAAATAGCGATGAAGTGGCTTTTTAGCGTTTTTTTATGCAATTAATAATATTTAAGTGAAATAATCTACAAGGAACAGTGTTCTTTTATCATTATATAGCTCGATTTTTTCACCTTTGATAGCCATAACCGCTCGATCTTACATTTTCTTACGTTTTGATACGTTTTTTAACGTATTTTAAACACAATAAATTGCTATTTTGGGATGAACTATTGGCTGCACTGAGGTAGAATTCTCGACTAAGAAATAATAGCGAGCTTTTAACAAATTCGATATGTCAGATATTCTGGTAGATATTAAAAATATAACCTTTAAAAGGGAAGAACGGGTCATTTATGATGACATTAGTTTAACGATCCCTAAAGGAAAGGTTACCGCGATTATGGGACCCAGTGGTATTGGAAAAACCACTTTGTTGCGTTTAATAGGCGGACAACTAAAACCAGAGTCGGGTAGTATTTTATTTGACGGGCAAGATATCCCGCAATTATCTCGTCGTGAGTTATATTCTGCACGTAAACGCATGAGCATGTTATTTCAAAGCGGCGCGTTATTTACTGATATGTCAGTTTATGAAAATGTAGCCTTTCCTATTCGTGAACATTCTCAACTTTCAGAAGACTTAATTGAAAAAATGGTATTAATGAAGTTAGAGGCGGTAGGTTTACGAGGCGCTAGGTTTTTAAAACCGAGTGAACTTTCTGGCGGTATGGCACGTCGAGCGGCATTGGCACGTGCTATTGCTTTAGATCCAGAGCTGATTTTATATGATGAACCTTTTGCAGGACAAGACCCTATTTCAATGGGGGTGATTGTTCGGTTAATTCGCTCGTTAAGTGATGCATTAGGATTAACTTCTGTGGTGGTTTCTCATGATGTGCCAGAAGTGATGAGTATTGCTGATTACATTTATATCATCGCTGAACAAAAAATTATTGGCCATGGTACTCCACAAGAAATTACTCAACAAAGTTCTCCGTTAGTACAGCAGTTTATTAAAGGTGAAGCCGATGGCCCGGTGCCATTTCATTATAAATCAGCGTCGTACCAGGATGAATTGATTGGCAAGGATCATGGTTCGTGAATTTTTTAGTGATATTAGGGCGTAAGATCATTGCTCGTATTAGTGCCTTAGGACGAGCTATGTTAATGCTAGCGTCGGCGTTGTTGCATGTGCCGAATCCACGGAAAGGTTTTCCTTTATTATTGAACCAATTATATTATGTTGGTGTGCTCTCGTTAGTCATCATATTAGTATCAGGATTATTCATTGGTATGGTATTGGCGTTACAAGGCTATACTATTTTGGTGGGTTATGGAGCAGAAGCTAGTTTAGGTCCTATGGTTGCTTTGTCATTGTTACGAGAATTAGGTCCCGTGGTTGCCGCACTACTGTTTGCTGGGCGAGCGGGTTCGGCGCTTACCGCCGAAATTGGTTTAATGAAAGCCACAGAACAGCTGTCCAGTTTAGAAATGATGGCGATTGATCCGCTGCGTCGTGTTATTGCTCCACGTTTTTGGGCTGGTTTTATATCGTTACCATTACTTGCGGCAATATTTTCAGCCGTTGGTATCTTAGGAGCTCATCTTGTTGGCGTAGATTGGCTGGGTGTGGATGGCGGTACCTTTTGGTCGGTGATGCAAGCACAAGTATCTTTTGAAAAAGATATTTTAAATGGCATTATTAAAAGTATTGTCTTTGCTTTTGTTGTTACTTGGATTGCAGTTTATAAAGGTTATGATTGTGAACCAACCTCAGAAGGGATCAGCCGGGCAACGACAGCTACGGTGGTACAATCGTCATTATTGGTTTTAGGTTTAGATTTTATCTTAACGGCATTGATGTTCGCAAAATAATTTATACTGATAAGTATAGTGAAGTTCAATGTTGAAATTGTTTGTTTTTTAGTCTTTGGTGGATGACATGGTGTCAAAAAAAGTTGAATTAATGGTTGGTTTATTTGCTGCAATCGGTATTGCTGCATTATTGATGTTATCGCTCAAGGTTGCTAATAGTGGCATCTCAGGTACAGGTGAAACGTATTCACTTTATGCAAAGTTCGACAATATTGGTGGATTAAAAGTTCGCTCACCCATTAAAGTCGGTGGTGTTGTTGTTGGTCGAGTCAGTGATATTAGTTTGGATGCAGAAGATTATACCCCGGTGGTTACTTTAGAAATTTTTGCAGAATATAATAATTTTTCTGAGGCAACGTCGGTGTCAATTTTAACCGCGGGTTTGTTAGGCGAGCAATATATTGGTTTATTGCCGGGTTTTATTGATGAGTCGGTAGAAACCTTACATGCTGGTGATTATATCGAAGATACTAAGCCTGCCTTAGTTTTAGAAGAATTAATTGGTCAATTTTTATTTAGTCAAGGTGGTGGTGATTAATGATGATGTTAGGTAAGCCAATATCAATGAGAAAATTATTTTCAGCAGTGATAGCCGTTGTTTTTAGTGTAAATGTATTTGCCAGCATTGAGCCAATAAAATCAACCAGTAAAGCTATGCAACTTGCAGGTTTTATCCCGATGATAGCTTCAGAGGGTGGCTCTATAAAGGTCGATAAAAAAGACCCTTATAAGATGATTCAAACGGTGGCAAAAATTACCTTCAAACGTTTTGCCAATGAACAAAGTGCTATTCAAGAAAACCCGAACCTATTAAAGAACATTGTTCGTGAAGAGTTAATGCCTTATATCAATTACCAATATGCGGCGTTTAAAGTCATTGGCATTAACTTTAAAAAAACCAATAAAACAGACCGTGCTGCGTTTGTACCGGTTTTTCGTGATTATTTAGTTACCTCTTATGCGCAAGTTTTTACCTTATATAAAAACCAAGAAGTTAGATTTGCTCCCGCAAAAGATTTTAGCAAAGGCAATGTGGTTGCTGTGAAAACAACGGTTATTGAACCGGGCAGATCTCCTATTGATATTTCTTTTCGCGTCAGAAAAAGCAAAAAGACCAAAGAATGGAAAGCCTATGACATGGTCGCTGAAGGTGTGAGTTTATTAGATAGCAAGCAGGCAGAGCTAAGTAGCCTTATTCGTCAAAAAGGTTTGCCTTATGTAACTACCATGCTCAAGGCTAAAGCAGCTAAGAATATAGTATTTTAAGGGGAATATTTTCTGATGCCGATGATAGAAATAACGCAGCAAACTTCCCAATTAGTATTGACGGGTGAATTAACACGTAAAACAGTAACTAAATCATTTGAAAAAAAATCTCGTCAGTTACTTTCTAATGGCACTAAGACTTTAAGTTTAGCAGGCGTTTCGAAAGTTGATACTGCCGGTTTAGCTTGGTTGTTAATGATGCTTGAACAAGCAAATCGCCAAACTATAGCAATACAGTTTATTGATATTCCTCATGAACTGACTAAATTGGCAAAATTAAGTGCGGTAGATTCTTTCTTGCCCATCAATTAACGTCACATAAATCGCTTTTATTGCTACTGACATCGTGCATCTTGAAGTGGATTGGGTATAATCCCTGTAATTAAGTTATCGGGAGAACCGTGTGGAAGTTTCTGAAATTGAAAAATTGATCAATGACGCATTAACGTTAGATGAATTACATGTAAAATTTGATGGTTCACAATGCACCATCATTGCTGTGGCTGACTTTTTAGGCGAATTAAGCCGAGTTAAAAAACAGCAGGCTGTGTATGCGCCGCTCACCCAAGTGATTAATGAAGGCAAAATACACGCCGTCACCATCAAAACGTTTACCACGGCTGTTTGGCAGCGTGAAAAAATGTTTAACTTACCTCTATAACATCAGCTAACTTAAAAGAAGACTCTCTTGGACGCATTTAAAATTATTGGCGGCACGCCAATGCAAGGTGAAGTGACTATTTCTGGGGCAAAGAATGCTGCTTTGCCTATTTTGATGGCTACTTTGCTTTCACAAACCCCTATTACTATCACTAATGTTCCTAAATTAAATGACATTGAGACCACGATAAAGTTATTGACACAATTAGGTGCTCGCGTTGAATGGCTTGAAGATAATGCCTTAGTGATAGATGCGAGTACTGTCGATCAACATAAAGCGTCATATGAGTTAGTGAAAACAATGCGCGCCTCAATATTGGTTTTAGGGCCATTGTTAGCACGTTTTGGTCATGCCGAGGTTTCACTACCCGGTGGTTGCGCAATTGGTGCTCGTCCTGTGAATTTACATATTCAAGGCTTGAAGCTGATGGGCGCAGATATTGAAGTTGAAAATGGCTATATCATCGCGAAAAATAATGGCCGATTGCAAGGTGCGACTATCTTTATGGATACCGTCAGTGTTACCGGTACTGAAAACTTGATGATGGCTGCAGCGCTAGCAGAAGGTACAACCATTATTGAAAATGCCGCGCGTGAACCTGAAATTGTTGATTTAGCACAATGCTTAAATTCAATGGGAGCAAAGGTTTCTGGTGCGGGTTCTGATACTTTAACTATTGAAGGTGTGAGTAACTTAGAAGGCAGCCAATATTCGGTAATGCCTGATCGCATTGAAACTGGGACGTTTCTGGTGGCTGCTGCGGTGACCCAAGGAAAAGTGAAATGTTTAAACACGGACCCCAGCGCCTTAGATGCTGTATTGAGTAAACTGCAAGAGTCAGGTGCGGAAATTACTACGGGTGAAGACTGGATTGAGTTAAGCATGAATAAAAGGCCTACAGCGGTGAATATTCGTACCGCTCCCCATCCGGCATTCCCTACTGATATGCAAGCACAGTTTGTCACTTTAAATGTTCTGGCAGAAGGTACAGCAACGACTACTGAAACGATATTTGAAAATCGCTTTATGCATGTACCTGAATTGCAACGTATGGGCGCTGATATTATTTTAGAAGGCAATACCGCGATCACCAAAGGTGTTGAAACGTTAACGGGGGCACAGGTGATGGCGACAGATCTACGTGCTTCAGCAAGTTTAGTGATAGCAGGACTTGTCGCGACTACGGAAACCCGGGTAGACCGTATTTACCATATTGATCGTGGCTATCAACATATTGAAGATAAATTACAAGCGCTGGGCGCAAATATTACCCGAATTAAAAACAATTAGTCCGATTGGTATTATCCGTAAACAAGTCATTTGATGACATAAAAAAAGGTTCATGCTGTAAGTATGAACCTTTTTTATTGCTTATAACTTTTCTAAAATTACCCTTATATAGGTCTACTCTCTAAAATAGTGACAGGTATCTCAAGTGTTTGTTTGTTACGGTAAATTTTAAACTTAAGCTCCGTACCAGGTGGGGTCTCAGCGACAATGTCGAGCGCATGGGTAATACTATCAATAGCTCTATCCGCTATCTGAAAGACAATATCGCCAGTTTGTAATCCAGCTATATGTGCTGGGCTGTTAGGGGTAACATTACTGATAATGAAACCTTTGGCTTTTTGGTTGTATTGATCTGAGCTAATACCTAACCAACCTCGCACGACACGTCCGTTTTCAATAATCTTTTGCATGATTGTAACTGCAAGCTTATAAGGGACCGCGAAGAATATACCTTGAATATCATTGAGCTGAGGATTAATTTCAGTAAATTGACGAGAGTTAATACCCACCAATTCTCCGTTGGAATTAACTAATGCTCCACCAGAATTTCCTTTATTTATTGCCGCATCCATTTGGAGGAATTCCAAATAACTGGTATTACTTAATCCGTGTCTACCCGTTGCACTGACAATACCTTGAGTAATGGTTTGACCAAGATTAAGGGGATTACCTATTGCTAAAACAACATCCCCCGCGAAAGACTGCTGGGCCTTATTTTGTGGTATGACAGGCAAATTATTGGCAGCTACTTTTAAAACAGCAAGATCGGTGTAAACATCATAACCAATCAATTCAGCGTGATAGCGTTGACCATTTTGCAACCAAATTTCAATGAGTGCAGCATTTTGTACAACATGGTAGTTGGTTAATAAATAGCCATCACTTGTCATGATAACCCCTGAGCCTAAACGGGTTGTTTGGCGTTGCGATCTCGCGTAATTGGGGTTGCTTTGGATCTCTTCAGAATAAATATTAACGACTGAGGGGGCAGCTGCTTGTACTGCTTTGGCATACGATAGCGGTTGCTCACTTTTGTGACTTGACTGAAATATATTCCACCAAGAAGCATTGCCTTCACGTAGATCAGGGATTAGTAGTAATAAGGTGATGGCGACAATCACGCCGTAACTTGCTGCATTAATGGTGTATTTTAAAGTGTTTAGTATTTTCAAGGTAATTTTGACGATAGGGCATTTGCCGAAAAGACTACCATACCGCAAGCGACTTTAAAATAGTTGTTAAAGGGGGATGAGAGGAGGAGGGATATTGAAAAAGGCTCGCAATGCGAGCCTTTTATTATGTTTATCCTGAAATTAGGACCGTTAGCCTAAACTAGCGAATTCGAATATATAAGTTAGAACTGCCTCGAACAATGTTAAGTAAGGAAATACCGCTATTATCTTTAAGGTAGTCACGTAATTCGGCTATATTATTAACTCGTTTCCGATTGACGCCGCTAATAATATCTCCACTTCTTAAGCCAATCATCGAGGCGGGTGATTCGTCTTCAATGGATATAACCGTGACACCTACGCCTTGTTGATTGTTGCTTAACTCGGCTCCCTTAAGCATACGATGAATACTTGCAGGCTCGACATTTGGCGAGCTTGCTTTTTTCAAGGTAACTTCGTAGGTTATTTCTTTGCCACTTGCTTTTACTACAGTGAGGTCTACTTCATTGCCTGCTCCGATTGAACCTATTTTTCCACGAAGTTCACTAAAGGTTTTCACTTTTTTTCCGTTTACTTGGGTGATGACATCACCAGCTTCTATCCCTGCAACTTGTGCAGCTGAATCTTCAGAAACTTGTTCAACAAAAGCCCCTTGTGAGCTATCTAACTCCATTGCTTTTGCAAATTCACCGGTGACACTTCGACCAGATACTCCTAAAACACCACGGCGTACTTCGCCAAACTCAATAATTTGATCCACTAGGCTTTTCACCATATTGCTAGGAATAGCGAAACCGATACCGACATTGCCACCATTAGGGCCAATTATTGCTGTGTTTATTCCGATTAACTCGCCACGGAGGTTAATTAAAGCTCCACCGGAGTTACCGCTGTTTATTGCAGCATCGGTTTGAATGAAATCTTCAAAGTTTGCATCATTTAATCCACTACGGCCTAAAGCACTGACAATACCGGAAGTAACTGTTTGGCCTAAGCCAAAGGGACTACCAATGGCGACCGCAAAATCACCGACACGAAGTGAGTCTGAATCTGAAATTTTAACTTCTTTAAGGTCTTCTGCTTTGACTTGTAAGAGGGCAATATCGCTATTTTCGTCAGCGCCTATTTTAGTTGCTTCAATTTGGCGACCATCTTTTAAAGTGATTTGAATTTCATCTGCTTCTTTAATGACGTGGTTATTGGTAACAATATAACCCTTGTCGGCATTAATGATCACGCCAGAACCTAGCCCTTGAAAAGGTCGTTCACGAGACGGGTTTCCCTGCCTCGGATTGCCAAAAAAGAATTTAAAGGCATCAGGCACATTGCGCTGTTGCACTTCATGGGTACCTCGCACAGAGATAAGCACCACCGCAGGTGTTACATTTTCTAACATTGGCGCTAAACTAGGCAGTTGTTGGCCATCAACGGAGACAGGCAGATTTGCTTGAGCGGGCAAACTTGATAATGCTAACGTACTCGAAAGTAAAACAGTACTTACTATAAAAGACAGTTTCTTCATATTTAAGGTTTCTCCAAACTTACTGATAAATACACAAATATCTAAATACATATTCCAATTTTACTTCAAGATGTTCACGAACTCTGAAACATGCATAATGAAGTAGAATGGGTATTAATAAAGACTATGCATATTTTGATAAGTTCCTACTCAGTAGTTTCGCTATTTGTAACAGGTTGTGTTTTATCAGCAAAAAGACCACTGGCTTCCCCTGAGTAATCTAAAGGTGGCTCTGTAATGCTGGCTTTCTCTTTGCGTGCTGCTTTGTTATGACGCAAGGATACCGTTTGCGCGAGTTGTTCTTGGGTTTCTTTTGAGAAAAACGGCATTGCTTCGTTTTCCGTAGGAGTCACTTGTTGCAATAAGTGAGTACTTTGTTCCATTTGCTTCATTGCTTTTTGGCAAGTGTTATTCATTTGCTCTAGTAGTTGAGTTGAATCGTTTAGATGTTCGGCAACATCTAATTTATATTGCTCCAGTGAAGCTTCACTTTGGTTGACCTTCTCAGACAACTTTTGATGCTCTTGGTTCGAAGCCGAAAGCTGTTTATTAACGATAAAACCAACTAGTGCCCCAACAGCAAAACTAATCAACCCAATAACAATACTCATAACATTTATACCTTTTATCTAGTCGCGGAAATTGTATTCGCACAAAAAATTGGTGAAAATAGAGATTAACACACTCAATCACATATAATTGACTCGAAAGTTAAATATGTATGCTAAATTTAAATTTTCAAGTTAACCAACCTGTAAGATGATTTAATTAATTACTTATGATTTATCCATCCCCTCAAGAAAAGTATAGCCAAGATTTAGCACGTGATGATTTTCAATTTGATAGCGCACAAGAAAATGCCGTTAAACAACTGCAACGTTTATATGAAGACCTACAGAGTAAACCATTACCGGTAGCTGGATTTAAGAAAGTGCTCAACCGTTGGAAGCGGGTGGTAGCAAAGTCAGAAACCAGACCCATACAAGGGCTATATTTTTGGGGAGGAGTTGGACGAGGTAAAACTTATTTAGTTGATACCTTTTATGATTGCCTGCCCTTTAAAAACAAAATGCGGGTGCATTTCCATCGCTTTATGCATCGTGTCCATCAAGAGCTTAAATCATTAACGGGCCAATCTGATCCCTTAAAAATTATCGCCAAACGCTTTGCTGATGAAACCTGTATTATTTGCTTTGATGAGTTTTTTGTCTCAGATATAACCGACGCGATGATCCTCGGTACTTTGTTTGAAGAGTTATTCGCCCATAATGTCACTTTGGTGGCAACCTCTAACATTATACCCGATGAACTTTATCGCAATGGTTTACAACGGGCTCGATTTTTACCGGCGATAAAGCTCATTAATGAACATTGCGATGTGGTTAATGTAGATAATGGTATTGATTATCGCTTAAGAACATTAACCCAAGCAGAAATTTACCACTCGCCGTTAGATGAGCAAGCACAACAGAACCTACACCAATACTTTAAACAACTCTCCGTTGAGGAGGGTAAAAAAGCGATTGATATAGAAATAAATAATCGACCACTGTTTGCCATTGAAGCGTCAGATGGAGTGGCACATTTTGATTTCTCGGTGTTGTGTGAAAGTGCTAGAAGCCAAAGTGATTATATGGAACTAAGCCGTATATACCACACCATTCTATTGGCGAATGTTAAACAAATGCATGTTGATAGTGATGACGCCGCACGTCGTTTTATCGCCATGGTTGATGAGTTTTATGAACGTAACGTAAAATTAATTATTTCTGCTGAAGTTATCATGTGTAACTTATATACCCACGGTAGTTTAACCTTTGAATTCAAACGTTGTTTATCTCGTTTGCAAGAGATGCAATCACATGATTACTTAGCATCAGAGCACCTCCCCTAGAGGGATTTTTACTTAATAGTAAAAAGATTAAAAAATAGGCGTGATCTCTGAAGGTTTCTTCTGTATAATGCGCGCTCCCTGACGTTACAAATGTCTAATATCCCCAAGATACTAGGCGATGGACTCGATACTCGAAGGGGTAATGGCG
>Ga0209291_1001635_pt1 | contig 19606 bp, 18 predicted proteins | sample GOMGulsemesocosm_FD_184633 | JGI IMG/M metagenome (GOLD analysis project Ga0209291, IMG submission 184633) | Methane-oxidizing microbial communities from mesocosms in the Gulf of Mexico - GOM9B Gulf of Mexico (SPAdes) (version 2) | ecosystem: Environmental > Aquatic > Marine > Cold seeps...
CTCAAAATGGGCGTTTATAACATTATCCAAGCCGTTATTTTTTAAGGTTAAATATGCAGACTTTATTTAGCACTATGCAATGCTATAAATTCTCCAAACGCTTAATCAGTTTTGTTCTGTTTAGCCTACTCGCGATTGTCGTTTGTATAAAATTAGGATTATGGCAAATCTCCCGTGCACAAGAAAAACAAGCGCTATTAGATATCAACCAACCGGCACTCACATCTCTCACTCAAATAACCGCAGACAGCCTGCATCGAAAGGTATCTTTATACGGTTATTTTGAGAATGAAGCACCGATATTATTAGATAATCAAACTTACAATAAACAGTTTGGATATCACTTGTATCTTCCCTTTCACAGCGATAAACAAATTATTCTCGTTAACCTTGGTTGGTTACCTGGTTCAGCGTCACGTTCATTGCTACCTGATATTCCACTACTGACAGGACATTATCAGTTAGACGGGACTTTAAGTGCACAGCAAGGTTCACCTTTGCTTCTCGGTGATAATATCGCACCTACAACACAAGGACCTTTGGTTATACAGCGTACCGATATACCTCAGCTACGGACTACGCTAAACATGCCACTCAATCCACTACTATTACAGCTAAATCCAGACACGCAAATCGGCTTTATCAAAACATGGACGATAACGGTCATGCCTCCCGCTAAACATACGGCTTATGCAGTCCAGTGGTTTGCTTTAGCATTAGCGTTAAGCCTATCTAGCGGTTATTGGTTAAAAAGACATCAAACTCAATATAAGAAAATGCAAGATAAGGATTAGTCATGCAGAAAAAGCCATTATTCATCATCATGGGTTTATTTATAGCGCCCATTTTAATCGCTAAATTAGTGCTAGTTAATGACTGGTACCAAGGGGCGAAAACCAATACAGGAAAACTCTTATCACCACCGCTAACCATGTCACAGCCACCACAAGCATGGTTACTGCTCTATAATCCAAGTGATAGATGCGCACAACAATGCCAACAGAGTTTATGGCAAATGCAGCAAGTACATACATTACTGGCCGCCGAAGGAACGAGAGTACAGCGCTACCTAACGAAATACCCAGTAACAGTCATACCACCAGCAAACTTATCTCGCGATCACGTTGAAATACCAGCCCTAGAAAAATTGCAATTAAGTGAGATAAACCAAAACCAATTATCCACGGATACACTATATTTAGTTGATCCGCATGGAAATATCTTTATGCGCTATCAATACCCCGCAGATAGAGCGGCGGCAATAAAAATATCAGCGGGCTTATTAAAGGATTTAAAACGCTTACTTAAAATATCTAAAATTGGATAAGTCAGCGAATATACAAGGATTGTCTATGTCAAAACTGCTCAACCTGACGATACTACTTGCCTTTCTAGTGATTGCACTAGGGGCTTATACGCGCTTAACCGACGCTGGGCTTGGTTGCCCTGATTGGCCGGGCTGTTATGGTTTTAACTCTGTCCCTGCCAACGCACAAGATATCGCATCAGCTCAATTAGCTTATCCTGATAACCCACTGCATACCGAGAAAGCATGGAACGAAATGATCCACCGCTATATTGCAGGACTATTAGGCATACTTATCCTGCTTATTTTCATCACTTGTGGCAAGCGTAAACAACAAGTTCCATTAGCGACTTTGCTAATCTTGTTAGTGCTATTTCAAGCTGCTTTAGGTATGTGGACAGTGACTATGAACTTGCAACCCATTATTGTCATGGGGCACCTATTAGGCGGGTTTAGTATTTTAGCACTGCTTGTATTACTTCGATTACGGCTATCCAATATAAAAGGGACACTCATCCAAGCTACGCAAACACTAAATAACAAGGTTATATTACCAACACAGCGGCAACGGTTGATCCGGATCCAATTATATTGCGGCATTGCCCTGCCGATATTAATCATTCAAATTGCACTCGGTGGCTGGACAAGCTCAAATTACGCCGCCATTGTCTGCACTGACTTCCCAATATGCAACGGTGACTGGCTCAGCCGTTTTAACTTTAGCGATGTATTTAGCCTGAGTCCTTTGGCCGAAACTTATCAATACGGTGTGCGCGATACGATCGCCAGAATGAATATTCATGTTACTCATCGGATTTGGGCTGGTGTGACCTTCATTTTTTTACTATTAACCGCCTATCAATTATTTAAATCACAACCTGAAAAAAAAATCCGCCTTACGGCCAAAGTACTCGTTATCGTTTTATGTTTACAAGTCAGTCTGGGGATAGCAAACGTGTTTTTTCAATTACCACTGAGCATTGCTGTGGCACATAATTTAGTCGCTGCGATCCTACTCATCACCTTAGTAACCCTACTTTGGTTAAACCAACAGCAACTGCAAGAGGTGTTATGAATACGCAATCAATCAAATTAACGCTCACACCAAACTGGCGCGCATATTATCAACTAACGAAGCCCAAAGTCGTTGCCTTATTGTTATTGACCGCTTTAGTCGGGATGGTACTCGCCTTACCCGATTTACCTCCACTCAGTTTATTAGCTCCTGCATTAATCGGCATAGGGTTACTTTCTGCCGCCGCCGCAGCATACAATCATATTCTTGACCAGCGTATTGACGCCATCATGACCAGAACCCACCACCGGCCATTAGTACAAAATACCATTAGCACACCAAAAGCATTATTTTTTGCTACAAGTATGGCAATAATCGGTATGGCAACACTCTTTGTATTTGTAAATGCGTTAACCGCTTGGTTGACCTTTGCCAGCCTGATTGGTTATGCCGTCATTTATACTATGTACTTGAAGCGAGCTACACCACAAAATATCGCGATTGGCGGGCTAGCTGGTGCAACACCACCGCTGCTTGGCTGGACCGCAATGACGGGAGAAGTGACTGGGCAGGCATTATTATTGGTGATGATTATTTTCATTTGGACACCGCCACACTTTTGGGCACTGGCCATCCATAAAGAGAAAGAATACGCCAAGGCCAAGATACCTATGTTGCCCGTTACTCACGGCGCTGAGTACACTAAGACTCTGATATTGCTTTATACACTGCTATTACTCCCTGTAACCTGGCTACCTTGGCTCACCCAGTTAAGTGGTCTACTCTATTTAACTGGTTCTACTATCCTAGGGATAAGTTTTATTTATTACGCTTATCGCTTAAAATTCAGCCCTACGCGTAAAACTGCATTCCAAACATTTAAATTCTCAATCATACATTTAATGATGTTATTTATATTATTATTAGTTGATCACTGGATTATTAATTATTAACAGAAAAACACCCCAGCCACACTAAGCCATTAATTATTAAAGGTAATAATGACCACATAAATTAAGGTCATTATTACCTTGGCACTCGAAATATCTTCACTAAATAAATAAAGCAAAACTTTACACTGCAATTATGAAACATAATGAATTGTTATATGGGATCAATCTCTAAATAACAGTACGGACTGCTATATTGACAGTTGTGTTTTCCAATTAAAGCGCTATGATAACGACCTAAAAATTTGAGAGATTAAAAAAAAGTTTAGTCTCTATTATTCTGCCTAACAAGAGTCTGTTAGCGCGCTATTTATTTAAGCTTATATAACTTAAGCATCTGCTGAGGAATTACTATGATCAGTGTATTCGATATCTACAAAATTGGTATTGGTCCATCTAGTTCTCATACTGTTGGTCCAATGAAAGCTGCCAAACAATTTATCGACGACCTACGAGCGACAGGGAAGATCCGCGAAGTCACTCAAATCACAGTGGATGTGCATGGTTCATTATCGTTGACTGGTAAAGGTCACCACACTGATATTGCTATTATCATGGGTTTAGCAGGTAACTTACCTGAAACTGTTGATATTGATGCGATCCCAGAGTTTATACACCGTGTTGAACAAACACGTCGTTTACCAATCGGTCTACACTGCCATACTGTTGATTTTCCCGCTTCAGCTATGAACTTTATTGATGAACCGCTTGCACTACATGAAAACGGTTTGAGTATTCATGCTTACATCGATGGAGAAGTTTCGTTCACAAAAACGTATTACTCTACTGGTGGCGGTTTCATCGTTGACGAAGAAAACTTCGGTTTAACACAAGGTGAAACGGCAGACGTTAAATACCCATTTACCAACGCCGCTGAATTAGTCGCACACTGTAACGAAAATGCATTATCTATCAGTGCATTAATGTTAGAAAATGAGCGTTCTTTCCGCAGTGAAAATGAAACATATCAATCGTTTTCTAACATTTGGACTGCAATGTCTGAATCTATTGAACGCGGTTGTAAAACAGAAGGTTTACTTGCTGGTCCATTACGTGTGCCACGTCGTGCTGCCGCGCTTAAACGCCAACTAGAAGCCAGTGATGGTTTTAACACTGATCCAATGACTATCATTGATTGGGTTAACATGTTTGCACTGTCTGTTAGTGAAGAGAATGCAGCCGGAGGTCGAGTAGTAACAGCTCCAACCAATGGCGCAGCGGGTATCATCCCAGCTGTATTAGCTTATTACAATAAGTTTATTCGTCCGCTAACGCGCGAAGAACAGACTAAGTTTTACCTTGCTTCAGGTGCTATCGGTATCCTATACAAAACGAATGCATCAATCTCTGGCGCAGAGGTTGGTTGCCAAGGTGAAGTGGGCGTATCCTGCTCAATGGCAGCAGCTGGTCTTGCTGAATTAATGGGTGCAAGTCCTTCACAAGTCTGCCAAGCGGCTGAAATCGGCATGGAGCATAACTTAGGTCTAACTTGTGATCCTGTTGGTGGCCAAGTACAAGTACCTTGTATCGAACGTAACGCGATTGCAGCTGTAAAAGCGATTAACGCTTCACGTATGGCAATGCGTCGTACCAGTGAGCCTTGCGTATCGTTAGACAAAGTTATCGAAACTATGTACGAAACAGGTAAAGACATGAATGCTAAATACCGTGAAACTTCACAAGGTGGTTTAGCAATTAAAGTATTAAATGTAGGCGACATCAAAAAAGCCCACACTTGTACTTAATCTGACACTAACCTAAATAAGCATAGATTATTTAGGTGTAGATAAAGTAAAAGCCAGAATGTGCTCGTCACTATTCTGGCTTTTTTATACCACAAAGAAAGTAACCACAGACCACCTCATAACAGGCATTATGCTTCCCTCACCCCTTTGATTACGCATTTCTTTTAATACTCAGCAGCCTATGGCATAAACACTCATACTTTTAGGTGTAAATAGCAGTGATTAGCATCTAGACTAATGACTTTACTCTTTAATTATTTTCTACTCATTAGGTCACTTATTCTATTAAAATCGCACGACGTAGCTAGCTGTCCGCTCTGCAAAAATGAGGGAAATATTAATGAAAGCGCTCACTCTACCCGATATGGGTTTCCTATATTGCGAAACGGTATCGCGGCCAAACCATGTAGCTGCAATGCAAGTTTTTGATATTCCGAATGACTATCAAGGCGATTACGGTACAGACCTATATCAACAACTGATGCTATTCACGCAAATAGAAAAACCTTTTAATTACAAACTATATACAGCTTACTCGGGCATGATGTACTGGCAAGAGGATGATAATATAGACCTTAATTATCACGTTCGCCGCGTTCGCTTACCTCAACCGGGGACACGAGAGCAACTCATTGAATACATAGAACACGCCCACTCAAATCTGCTCGATCGTAACCGTCCATTATGGGAAGTACATTTAATTTCAGGTCTCGCTAACAATCAATTTGCGGTTTACCTAAAAATGCATCACGCTTTCACTGATGGTGCTAAAGGTAACCAAATAATGCTTAGCTATTTATCACAACAAGCCGAAGGCCCATTACAAGCATTTTGGAGCCTAAAAGGCTTTGAAGGCAAGCAACCTAATCCTGAAATCAAAGCGGGTTTAGTGCATAAATTGAGACAAAACAGCGCTTTATTAACAAAACAAGTACGTGCAATACCCTCGATTATTGGACTTGGATCTCGGTTGTTATTACAAGCTGTCAACGTTTATAAAACCAGTATACCAACGCCATTTACAGCTCCCAAAACGCCATTTTCAGTCAGTCCTAAACGTGCTCGCCGCGCCGCAACCAGCGTACTCCCACTTTCACGAGTGAAGAACATAAGCAAAATAGCCGGAACGACGATCAATGATGTCGTGGTGTGTATTTGTGATATTGCATTACATCGTTATTTATCCGACCTTAATTATAAGCTTAAGCAGCCGCTAACAGCACAAATCCCGGTGAACCTTAGGGCACCGAACGACACCATATCAAACAACCGCATTGCAATTACTATGGTGGAATTAGGTCACAGCAATACAGTACCACTCGCTCGATTAATGGCAATTAAAGAATCTTGTAATAAATTAAAGAAAGAAGCAAGATCATTATCAGATGAAGCGCTAACGAGTTACACACTGGCAAGTCAGGGGTTAGCGGTAATCAGTGAGCTACTGAAACTCGATGATGTGTTACCACCAGTCGGTAATGTGCTAATCTCAAATGTGCCAGGTCCGCGTAAGCCCATGTATATGATGGGTGCAAAAATGCAAGAGTGCTTCCCGTTATCAGCATTACCACCTGGCATGTCACTGAATATAACACTGTACAGTTACATGAATAATCTCAATGTGGGTTTAATCGCATGTCGAACAAATCTGCCTGATCTGACGAAATTATCCGGCTATATCGAAGATGCATTTACAGAGTTAGAACAAGTCGTGATGAGTAGTGCTATCGATATTGTTAGCGAGCAAATCACACGGCTTACCCATGATGATAGTCTGTCACAAAGTATGCATGCGTTAATTAGTGTGATTAACGATAATGCTTGCTCTTCCGTCGTACGGGGTTCTGCGAAGAAAGAAGTGGGAAAAATAAAAAGTAATCATAAAAGTACAGCCAAAAAGAAGCCAAAAAAGGTAACTAAACAGGCTGAAAATACCCTCGGCTAAGTACACAGTGTTAGCCGAGTGAATACTATTTCGTTATCTAGTTATCTAGTTACCTCGTTGATAGCTGGATATCTTTAAACATCTCATCAATCTCTTCTGCTGTTTTTAGCATAATCGCTTTATCAACAATATCTCGCGTTAAATGCGGTGCAAATCGTTCCATAAAATCATACATGTAAGTACGTAAGAACGTCCCTTTACGGAAACCAATTTTAGTCGTACTCGAGGTAAATAAATGACTTGCATCGATGCGAACTAAATCATCATCAATTTCGTCATCAAATGCCATTGTCGCCAAAACACCGACACCAATGCCCAATTTCACGTATGTTTTAATCACGTCAGCATCGGTTGCGGTAAAGACAATTTTAGGCTCTAAGCCCGCTTCATCAAACGCACAATCTAATTCTGAACGACCAGTAAAACCAAATACATAAGTCACCAATGAATATTTTGCGATATCTTCAACCGTGATCTTACCAACTTTCGTTAATGGGTGACCCGGTTTAACAATAATTGAACGGTTCCAGTGATAGCAAGGCAGCATTACCAGGTCGCTGTATAAATGCAATGCTTCAGTGGCGATAGCAAAATCAGCAGTACCTTTAGAAACTGAATCACTGATTTGTGCAGGCGTACCTTGATGCATATTTAGTGATACATCAGGGTAACGTTCAATAAAGCCTTTAATTACTTTTGGTAATGCATAACGCGCTTGGGTATGCGTAGTCGAGATATTTAACGTACCTTTAGAGGGGTGCGTATGTTGACTAGCAACAGCTTTAATACTCTCAACTTTGCCTAGGATATCAGCAGCAATACGAATAATATCTTTACCAGCAGGTGTCACTTTAGTGAGGTGCTTGCCGCTACGCTCGAAGATCTGTACACCGAGTTCATCTTCTAACATACGAACTTGTTTACTAATGCCTGGTTGCGAAGTATAAAGACTTTCTGCTGTCGCAGACACATTCAAATTGTGATTTAGGACTTCAACTATGTATCTAAATTGCTGTAACTTCATTCGTGATGTGCTCTATATACCAAATAATTTATTGTATTCTAACAAAACATAGCAGAATACTGTTATTTATTCTTAATAATATATCCTAGGGGTAATTACTTTTATGCCGAACAACAATATGATGACCCCTTTAAACGATAACATTAAACCAAGTAAAGACACCGTTGATTATGCATTGATCCTAACATCTGCGGTACATGATATGAAAAATTCATTGTGCCTCTTATTACAATCAATTGAATCGATGTCTGCAGATATCCCCCCCTCGCAAGATGACCATAAACATGGCGCTAAACTCGCTGATTTACACTATGAAGTATTACGTCTTAATAGCGGCTTAATCCAAGTACTTTCTTTATACCGTGATGAGCATGATCAGCTACCATTAAACATTGCCGAATGCTTTATTTCAGATTATTTCAATGAGTTTCGCACTAAAAATCAGATGTATAGTGACAGTCATAACATTGAAATTAATATTAACATCGATATCGATCTCGCTTGGTATTGTGATCACAATTTAATTAGTTACTTATTATCAGATGTATTCATCAATGCATTACGCTACAGCAAAGGACAAATCCTCGTAACGGCGAATGTCGTCAATAAAAAGCTTGTGATCGAAATTGCCGATAACGGCGACGGCTACCCTGACAGCATGCTCCAAGCACAGCACTGTGCAATGGGCGAGTTAAGTTGTAAGCAAGGGCGTACTGGGTTAGGCTTGTATTTTGCTCGATTAATTGCTGGCGCGCATATAATTAAAGGGGAAATAGGACATATCGCGCTAACAAATGGTGGTAGTCTTGGTGGGGGTATCTTCACGTTAACACTACCTTAACTAAAGTATTTATAGTAACATCTTATATACCGCAGCAAAATTAGGTCTATTATACAATGAAGTTCACTCTTATGATTATCGCGATTGCTGTCCTACTATTTTTGGTGATCGGTTATAACATCATCTTACAATACAAGCGTAAAGCTGAAACCGAAAAACGCCAGATAATCATAAAACACAGACAAATCATTGAAGAAGCTGAAGAACTGCTGCTAAACTCAACATCACTACCTTACAGTAAAGTACTTACGTTAGTGCTACATAGCCGTATGCATGACTCACTTACAGCGACATTACAAATGGACCCTTCCCTACCACAAGTCCGTCAACGCTTAGTGAATGTTAAAGCGCAAATGGCCCAATTAAAAGATGCACCAGCACAGACTGAAAACAAAATGTTTCGCTCTCCGAATTCAGATAGAGAAGCGATTATATTATTACAACAAATTAAAAAAATTCGCGCAGTATTACGTGTCGAGCATGCAAAAAGCAAACTTAATACCCAAACATTTGTGATTGAAGATCGTAAACTTGAACTGATGCAACTGAACGTCAACATTGATAATTTATTGAAGCGGGCTTATGAAGCACGGGCAACGAGCCAATTTGGTTCTTGTAAGCAATTACTCCGTAAGGGTATAGATACCTTAAATAATATTAATGATAAAAATGAATCCCTTATCAATAAACACCAAACGCTCACCTCTTTACTTAATGAGGTGAACGAACAACTCACTCAAGCTTCATCAGATGATTTAAAAGATCGCCAAGACAAAGAAAACGAAAAGAATGAATTAGACCTGCTGTTTCAACCAAAACAGAAATGGTAAAAAGTAGAATAAAAACGCGTTGTGATTGCTTAATCTATGCTGCTATCACAACGCTATTACAGTATTAAAAGACTAGTTCTTCACCTTATCCTGTTCAGCTCGACGCTCTATTGAGCCAAATTCTGCCGCTAAACTTAATCCCAACAACTCTCTTCTCAACATATCTAAAGCTACGTATAACGCCACCGTTCTGATCCCCTGTCGACTCCATCGCGGGATAAATAACAATTGACTGTAAGTGTGTGTCTTACTCGCCAGAGCAAACGCAACCGTGCCGACTGGTTTTTCTTCGCTACCGCCACCTGGACCGGCAATACCGGACACTGCAATACCAAAGTCAACCCCCGCATTCAGCATCGCGCCTTCAGCCATCTCGGCAGCAACCTCTATTGAAACAGCTCCGTGGTTAGCTATCGTCGTTTTATCAACATTGACTAAGCGACTCTTAGATTCGTTACTATAAGTCACATGACTCGAATCGAGGTAACCAGAGCTACCCGCGACAGCAATTAATTCACTCGCGATAAGTCCACCAGTACAAGATTCCGCAAGCGATAATGTTTGCCCTTTTTCGAGTATTATATTTTGCAAGTATTGTGCAAACGAATAATCCCCTTCGAACAGCACAAACTCACCAAGCTCTGCAAGTACTCGCTCTCTAGCCTTCGCTAAATCAGCTTGGACTATCGATAATAATTTCACTTCAACAGTCGGAAAATCAACGCGAAAGCCCAACGTAATTGACTGGGGAAGTGACAATGCGGCTAAGCGCTCATTCAACACTGATTCCGAGATACCAAATGTTTTAATCTTGATTAAAGTAGGTATTTTTACTGGCGTAAAACGTTGTTGGATATCGGGTAGTATTTGCTCGGTAACCATGTGTTTGAATTCACTTGGCACCCCAGGGGTAAAGTAAAAACGAGCACGATTAAATTGAAAACTAAAACCACATGCAGTGCCAACAGGATTATCAACCACTTCGCTACCTTGTGGCAACCAAGCTTGTTTTTCATCACTCACAGACAAAGTACGATTAGATTTGGCATATTTAGCCACTAAATGAGCGAACCACTCTTGAGAAAATGTTAATGGTACGCCCATCGCTTTCGCCGCGGCTTCAGCACTTAAATCATCTGATGTTGGACCTAAGCCACCATTCATGATCACCACATCAGCACGAAGGCTTGTTTCCGTAATAATATCAATGAGCGATTCAAGATCATCCGCAACCGTATGACGGCGCGTAAACTCACGACCTTGATGAAAAAAAGATTGTGATATCCATGCCGCATTGGTATCGACAATTTGACCTGATAATACTTCGTCGCCAGTACTAATAAATTCAATCCGCATTAACTGTCCTTATTATTTGCTCTACCCGTCAGTATAAAATAACTGAGGAAAGATAATATACCACAACCACTAATCACCATGATCATAGGCAATGGTGTTCCATCATGTAAGATGCTGATAATTAAACCTGCTATAGCACCAAACCCAAATCGGATCGTCGCAGACAACGCTGAAGCGGTCCCCGATATATGAGGGAATTCGGCTAATACTCCCGTCATCACATTCGAACCGATTAAACTAATCAATGATATATAAGCCACGGTCGAAATTACCAGACCAACTAAGCCAAATGTAAGGTTTACATTTATCACCCAAAATAATACCGAGATCACCGCACTAATAATAATACCCGCGCGTAATATTTGTTGATAACCATAACGCATCACAATCTTGGCATTCATCCATGTCACGACCATCATACCGAGAATATTACAGGCAAAAAGGTAACCATAACTTTGTGCATCAATATCAAAATAATCGATATAAACAAATGGTGACGCAGTTAAAAAGGCAAACATACCAGACACATTAAACGCGCCACACAGCATTAAACCAAGCACTTTACGGTTACATAAAATCAGCCAATAATTACGAAATACCTGCGGTAAATTAAACGCGACCCGACGTTCTTTCGGTAATGTTTCTTTAATACCGATAGCACTCACCACAATACATAAGACAGTAATAATCCCGAGCAGCACAAATATGCTGTGCCAGCTAAACCACGCTAATAGCTGAGCACCAATTAACGGAGCAACTAACGGCGCTAATGTCATTGATAATACAACATAAGACATCATTTTCGAAAACAATGAACCAGAGAATAGATCACGCAGCAGTGAGCTAACCACCACTGATGCAGCACCGCCACCTATTGCTTGCAATAACCGTAACCACTTAAATTGTTCGATTGAATCACCGTAAACAATGCCAATACTGGCAATTAAATAAGTGATTAGTCCACAGATAAGCACAGGTTTACGCCCATAACTATCAGCCAGTGGGCCATAAAAAAGCTGACCAATTGCAAAACCTAGTAGATAGGTACTAAGGGTTGTTTGAATAATCTCAATAGAGACATTAAAATCGCTCGCAATACTTGGCATCGCGGGCAGGTACATATCAACAGCAAGGGGCGTTAATGCGGATAATAGTGCAAGGAAAGGGATTAAAAAATACGTTTTCATCATAAGCCAAACTGTTTGAATGGCTTATGATTATACCTAAGTAATAGTAATATGCAGTTTTATCCCTCGACTTTATATCACTTATCGAAATAAAACCAACGTAAACTAACGTCTGCTATTTCCAAATATCTGAAATATCCGTTTTATCGACTTCGAATAGTTCTCGCTTATATTTCACCTTCGCTTCTTCAAGGTAGTTAATATAAATATCGATGCCCTGCTGATAATAAACTAAGCCTTGATCAGCGTCAGCAGGTAGCAACAACATTTTAATGAGTGCTGCATGACAATGCTGTAGCGTACCGTTTAATAACTCAACCAAGAACGCATGTTTCGTCTTAAGTTGACCATTTAATAACATAAACTGTTGCTGTAGTTGCTCTAATGCATCATAACGGCTAGTAACTGGTGATTTAATTATCGCGATCATGTCATCAACAAAATGAGCAAATATATCCTGCTCTAATATCGCGCTGTACTGCTTAGCTAACACTTTCGTATCTGCAGAATAATGAGTCAGCATACGGTCAACAAATTCAGTTTTATCAAACACTTCATCTGTCAATACAACATCGGCTTGAAAAGTTGGAATGGCATTTTCAATCTTGATACCAGTGCCAAGGTTGTAGCATTGAACATCAGGATAAAAGTCTAATAATTCGCCCATACCTTTGGCAGACATTTGGAAAATCATTGTCGTTTCAACTTCTTCAACATGATTACCGGGAGAGACAAAACCAGATAGTTTTTTCTTATCGAATAATAACTTATCTTCTCCAGACTCATGGTAATAAATACTTTTTTTACTGTGATGCGCATCACCAGAAAAGCCAAGATCAATGCCAAACAAATAAATGTTTTTAAAACCCATTCGCGTGAAATAAGATAAGGCTAAATTAGACACCGTAGGATTAGCGAAGACCAATTGCGTTAAATTATCACTGTCACAGCCTAACTCTGAATTCAGAATTATTTCAGTTGAGGGCTCTTGTAATTTTAACCCCATCAAGCTGCGATCAAATAAATTGAGCACATCAGGTGTCACAGTGTTTAGCGTTAAGAGTGGAATTGATCTTAAATAGGCATCATCAGCAACCGATTTTAAAACCGTATAGGTAGCCTTAGTACGCTCCATCTCTAAATGGAAGTCTGGGGTAATACCATATTGCTGCAAAGCACGAATGGTCGTCCCCCCGCTAACAAGTAATACCTTGTCTCGATTTTCTCGAATATAATCGATGTGCTCATCAAGTGAGGGACCGTTCCCTAATATAAACACAGATCGTGTTGCACATTCCGGTAATGGCTCTACTTTCGCTAACAAAGGTACATGACTATTTAAAGTATGATACTGATGTGCCAGCGCCATTAAGCTATCATCAAAAAAGCCTAAACCGAACGCGACATGGAAATTTTTCTGATTGAACTTTTCTAACGCGCTATTTGTTTGCTCTGTTTGGTAATGCTGATAACAAAAACTAAATGTCGAATCATAACGACCTTTAGTCATTAACTGATACGAAATGTCATTAAAAAAGACATCTTCATCTGCCCCGAGGCATAAATGTAAACTGCTGCCACTATCATCCAAACGTTGTAGAATATCAGCCCAATCTAGCGTAAATAAACTCGCATAGAAAAAATCATTCTCTGGTTCATAAATATATAACCGTTTCACACTGTGCTTACTGAGCATTTCAGGTAAGAAATAGCCCAAACCTAAGCCGAAACACACCATCATATTAACCGCTTCAGGCAACACAAATTCTTCTTTATGTTTGCTATTAATCCCCTTTAATGCCCTAATAAATTGATTAAGATATTTCACATGGATGAAATCACCAGCACTCTCGATTTCTTCCGAAAAATCAATACGAGCCAATTGAGGGTTAACACGAAACTGCTCAAAATCAATCAAACTATCATGAAAATAATCTTCACCTAATACCACGTTATTATCCACATCAACCAAATGTAATGCGTCATCAACCCTCGTTAATTCAAATTTAGTTGGTTGATAATTGACAAAAGATTGGTAAATATCGGGAATGTACTGCTCAAACGCACGCATATTCGTCTGGTATAAAGCGATAGGGTCTGCGCTAGGTTGTTCTTTAGCATTAATCGCATCGATAGCATGAGCCAAGCTCACCTGCTTTTTACGCTGTTGCTGTTGTACTTCTAGCGCAGCAATGTGTGCGGCAATATCCTGATTTAAATGGTCCATAATAACAACCTAAAATTGTTTAATAGTAAGATAGCGATTAATTGATTTAGCACTACGCTTAGTGATAACTTGCTGTGATTCAAGGGCTAATTTCGATTTTTTTAATGATGCGATTTGCGTTTGGTCATCCGCCATTAACTGAGTAAGAAAAGCATGGGTATTAAGAGATTGAGCAGGGTTTGAACGCATTACTAACTGCTCAATTAAAACCTGACGTTGGATTAATAGTTGATCACATTCAGCCAACAGCTCTTCTATAATTGCTTGCTTTGCTTGCGCGGAGATAGCCGATATTTTCGCCATTAATTCAACGTCAGTGGCATTCATTATTAAGCACCGCTAGCTTGCTTGCGCATCGATTCCGCTTTTTCTTTTTCCGCTTGAGGAATGTTTAACCATGCATCTTTAATCGGTGTGACTAATTCTGTGATTTCATCTAGCGGTTCGACTGAACGCTCTAATGACGCATCATTTAAACGCACTTGTATATAACGATAAAGCGCATCAAAGTTTTCACCAATCTCGGGATGAATCTTATGGTTAATACCATCGATCAGACCAGATGTAATATTAATTGATTTATTAATAGATTTGGCTTTACCTTCAATATCTTTACGTAAAATACAGCCTTTTGTTACCGCTACAGAATCTAATAACCCCTGTAACAGCATAAAAATCACTTGGTGGTTATCAGCAGTAGAAATACCACTTTCTCGGCTGACTTGCTGATAACGTCTTATATTAGCTCTCATGTTTTTTACCTAACTATTGATTTATTTAAATACCAAAAAATAATATGATTAACCTAATACACTACGAATATAATCACCGGTCGCATTATAACGTGACACCGTATTATCTAAAGCGGTATATTTCTTCCGTAATGTATCTTCAAATGATGTAATGTGGCGGTCCAATTTATCGCGATCATCATCAATACCACGTAAATTATCATTCAGCATATTTTCCTGCTGATAAATCATCCCCCGATTTCCCAAATTGTTTTCCAACACGCTATTCACTTGTGCCGCAATACCATTATTCCCTGCAAAAAGTTTGCCAAGATCATCTAATGAGTTATTTACTGCATCATTTAAGCGTTGGGTACCAGACTTAGACCCATGCATACCAAACGGATTAACAGCTAACAACCCACCTTCTTCTAACGAAATACCTGCGCCGTATAAGGTGTTTAGTTTCTTATTGGCATCATTAACCACGCCGCCAGTAATACTCTGCAGTTGCTGTTTGATACTTCGTGCGCTTGAGTCATACTTCAAGACACCCGTCTCAGGGTGGGTCAATACATTGATACTCTCCATCAAGGTATTATAACCATCTACAAAGCCGTAAATGAGTTCTTGCACCGCAGCGTGGTCTGTCGACGTTGAAAAATTGGCAGGCTCGTTCAGTTTAGTCAAACTATTGGCAGTAATAGTGACGCCTGATACCGCATGATTAAAGACATTAGTATCTTTGGTTATAGTATTTCCATCCACCGTAATAATCGCATCGGTAGCAGGGTGGCCACCCATACTGGATGAAATAATACTCAAGCTCGAATCTGAGGTGAAAACGGCTAAATCATTTGCTTTACCGCTTTTTTCTGAGGTATAGACAATTTTAGCCCCCAGATCAGAGCTAATTACATTGGCACTAATACCGTAATTGTCAGGCGCATCGTTAATCTTCTTTTGAATGTTTTGTAAGGTATCTGTGATATTAACATTCACTTGGAAAGTATCTTTACCTGCGTCAAAGTACAGCATGCCCTGCCCAGGTTTGGTTTCTCGATCAGGTAAAAAATCAGACTCCAATCGCGCACCCTGTGCAAGTTGTTTCACTTCAACATCAAATGCACCTTTTGGTACCACACCTTTCGTTTTAATAGTAATAGGCAACGCAGCGCTATCAACACCGTTACCGGCAGTGGTTTGCTCGACATTTCGGCCTTGATAATTAATATTAGTTTTACTTTGATAAAAAGAGTCCAGATTACCCAATTGGCCAGTAATGGTCTTAAAGTCGGCCAAGCCCGCTTTCAAAGTGCCAATACCAGATAACTCCGTTGTAAGGTCGGTTTCTTTCTTGTTTAAGCGTGTTTCTTTTGGCGTTTTTTCAGCAGTTACAAATGTTGAAATGATCGTTTCCAGATCTAAACCTGAACCTGAACCTGCCATCGTAATACCGGCCATGTGTATCCTTAATTTTCATCAATAGTAATGCGATAGGCAAATAATTGCCTATCGCATTAAACATCCGACTATTTTATCTCGCTGTATTAATCAAACCATCTCATCAAATAAGAGACCTGAACTAGCTGATATATTGTCTTGAAATTGTTCAATGTTAGCGACCATCTTTAAAACAGCTTCTGATGGTAGTTCTTTCAGTGTTTCACCACTTTCAGGATCAACAATTTTAACTACCATACGGCCAGTATCACCATGAACACTAAAGTTTAGCTTCTTACTATTAACATCAAAATGAGCTTGTAGCGTATCCTTTGCTTCAAGCAATTTTTGTTCCAAATTTATATCATTCGCTATTTTGGGTTCAGATAATGAATTTTCGATCGGTAAAACTTGTTCGATTGGTGAAATTAAAACGGCAGGATTCGTTATGACAGGTTCTTTTGTCACAACAGGGTCAGGATTAAAACGAATGCTCTTATGATCCATATTATTATCAATGGACATGGTAACCCCCAAAGACCAAAATGCCCTGCAAGGTGCAGGGCAAATATAAACCTAAACGATTAAAGCAGTGATAGCGCTACTTGTGAGGCTTGATTGGCTTGGCTTAACATCGAACTTGCCGCCTGTTGCTGTACTTGAGTTTGTGCAAGTTTAGCTGATTCAGCAGCAAAATCAGTATCAACAATACGTGATTTAGACGCGGATACATTTTCAGAAATATTGCTGATGTTACGAATCGTTGATGAAAAACGGTTTTGTTTCGCACCTAGGTCAGCACGTGTACCCGTTACAGTTTCAAGCGCTGCATCGAGAGCCGTAATTGCTGATTGTGCGCCTGCAGCAGATGAAACATTCGTTGTAGTACTACCCACAGCCAACGCTGTCGCATCCATACTTGTTGTCATTTTTAGTGTAATGGTTTGGTTCGCATCAGCACCAACTTGAATCTCACGATTGAATTTACCATCAAGTAACTTTTCACCACCAAACGTTGTATCCGTTGATACACGCGTGATTTCAGTTTGTAATTCATTGAATTCTGATTGCAATGCATTACGATCAGCTTGAGAGTTTGAACCATTCGAAGATTGAATTGAAATTACACGCATACGTTGTAACATGTTCGTTGTTTCATCTAGCGCACCTTCCGCGGTTTGCGCCATTGAAATACCGTCATTTGCATTTCGAGATGCTTGGTTTAAACCATTGACTTGTGACTCTAAACGAGAACCGATTTGTAAACCAGCAGCATCATCAGCAGCGCTATTGATACGCTTACCAGATGATAAACGTTGGAAAGAAGTTTGTAATTCGTTGGTAGCACTACCTAAATGACGTTGTGAATTTAAAGATGCTACATTGGTATTTACATAAACAGCCATATTCGTCTCCTAAAAGAAATCCTGTAAAGGACTGCTGTGTATATAAAATACAGCCCTTATTAATAATCAGTTATTTGTATCGTCATGAAAGTTATCGACAATAAAAATACATCCTTTAGAGTTATTTTTAATTTTTATTTAATTTATTTCCAATTCAGTTCTAAACTTGAACAGATATCCACATTTAACCGTTTAATTTCAACCGATTACAGCAACCACTCAAAAATGTTTAATAATTGTTAATCAACTCAATCTAATGTTACAAAAAAGGGGGCGGGGTAAATTAAAAATTGAAAAGGAAATTTCCAAGAATAGAAATGTATTATTTTGGCCCTTTCGAGCCAAATAATAGGCTATTAGCCTTGCAACGATTAACCTTGCAATAATGACATGGCTACTTGCGATTGCTGATTCGCTTGGCTAAGCATGGTACTTGCAGCTTGTTGCGATACTTGATTTTGAGCCAGTTTTGCTGATTCAGCGGCAAAATCGGCATCCATAATACGTGACTTAGACGCAGACACATTTTCCGAAATATTAGTTAAATTACGGATCGTTGATGAGAAACGGTTTTGCTTGGCACCCAGATCACCACGGATGTCCGTCACCGTTGCAATTGCGGTATCTAGATTATCAATAGCCGTTTGCGCATTTAAAGGGTTTAAAATATCAGATGTCGCAGTACCAATACCTAAGCCGAGCGCATTCATGTTCGTCGATATTTTTACAGTAATGACTTGATTCGCATCGGGACCAATTTGGAAATCTTGATTAAACGTCGAATTTAATAAATTCATACCACCAAACGTTGTATCCGCAGCCACGCGATTAATTTCTTCTTGCAACTGACCATATTCATTATCCAGTGCAACACGGTCTGCGGCACTATTTGAGCCATTCGCAGACTGAATTGATAATACTCGCATACGTTGTAGCATATTGGTGGTTTCGTCTAGTGCACCTTCCGCTGTTTGCGCAAGAGATATGCCATCATTGGCATTACGTGCAGCTTGATTTAAGCCATTAACTTGAGACTCTAAGCGAGAACCAATCTGTAGTCCTGCCGCATCATCTGCAGCGGAGTTAATACGCTTACCAGAAGATAGGCGCTCAAATGATGTTTGTAACGCATTTGTAGAGTTCGTCAAATTACGTTGTGAATTTAAAGATGCTACATTTGTATTTACATATAAGGCCACGGTATCTTCCTTTTTGCTTGTTTCAAATTAAATAAATGTTATGTATCTTAGATAAAGCAATCAACATGCCAAATACATTTAAAATGAAAACAAAGTTATAACACACTGTTTTTAATTACAATTAAACTGTACCCTCATTTTTTATCGTGTGTATATTAATCATTAATAAACCCTAAGAACCATCAAGACAAAATTTTGCCGTCATATTGCCAGTTGCGAATGTTCAACAACAAATAAATGTCAGTTATATTTTTGATGACAAAAATGACACTACCACTACCAGTACAAGTACAAGTACAAGTAAACAATGATTTTAAAGATAAGATTTAATATCGGAATGATTAAAATTCGATGTAATAAAAGAGAGTAGAGAGTAGAGAGTAGGAAGATAAAATACTTTT
>Ga0209291_1001637_pt1 | contig 19563 bp, 17 predicted proteins | sample GOMGulsemesocosm_FD_184633 | JGI IMG/M metagenome (GOLD analysis project Ga0209291, IMG submission 184633) | Methane-oxidizing microbial communities from mesocosms in the Gulf of Mexico - GOM9B Gulf of Mexico (SPAdes) (version 2) | ecosystem: Environmental > Aquatic > Marine > Cold seeps...
CGTGGATGCAATCCCATGCGATGTTGCCAACTGTAGTTCATTTAAAAGATGATTTATTTAGAGTTTATTTTTCAGGAAGAGATACGGAAAACAGATCCTTAATTGGGTATGCTAATGTTGAAATTAAAAATGGAGAAATAAATGTTTTAGACTATAGTAAGGAACCTGTATTGTTAACAGGTGAGAGAGGTTGTTTTGATGATAACGGGGTAACACCTTCGTGTGTTATTAAACTGAAAGATCAATGGTATATGTATTATATTGGTTGGAATTCAGGAACGACTACAACAAGAATGGGGCTTATTGCAGGTTTAGCAATAAGTAATGACTCTGGAAAAACTTTTAAAAGAAATTCTAGAGCTGCATTATTAGAAAAAACAGATAGAGAGCCTTTTGGTATTTTAACTGCTCCTTATGTCATCCATGATGAGGCTAATAATAAGTGGGAAATGTGGTATGTGTCGTGCGAAGGATGGAGAAGTAAAGACTTACCTACATATAATATAAAATATGCAAGCTCTAAGGATGGTATTAACTGGGACAGAGACGGACATATTTGTATAGATTTTATAAATGAAAATGAAACAGCTTTAGCAAGACCTTGCGTAAGAATAGAAGACGGTATATATAAAATGTGGTTTTCATATAAAGATCCTCGTATAGGGTATAGAATTGGTTATGCTGAATCTCTAAATGGAAAAGATTGGAATAGAAGTAATGAAGCTATTGATTTAAGTGTAGGAGAGCAAGGAGAATGGGATAGTGATATGATTGAATATTCTTTTGTGTTTGAGCATGGAGGTATTAAATATATGTTTTACAATGGTAATGGATACGGGCAAAATGGAGCTGGGTATGCCGTTTATAAATCAGAAGAATAATGATAAGTGGAATAATGCAGCCTACCTTTTTCCCTTGGATGGGTTATTTTGATATGATCGATAAGGTGGATCATTTTGTTTTTTTAGATCATGTTCAATTAACCAAGAGGAGTTGGCAGGTAAGAAACAGAATTAAAACTCCACAAGGAGAATCATTTATTACAATTTCAGTAGCAAAAACTAAATCACGAGATGAACAGTGGATTAAGGATGCTGTAATTAGTTATGAAAGTAAGTGGCATCAAAAGTTTTTAAAAACACTAGCGACTTTTTATAAAAAAGCTGCGCATTTTGACGAAGTCTATAAGTGGTTAGAGGGTATTATATGTGAAGAAACTGAAACTTTAGGAGAATTCAATATTAAAATAATCAAAGAAATTTGTGAGAAGATTGGAATTACAACGCAGTTGCATAAAAGTTCGGATATAAGCCCAGAAGGGAAAAAAGATGATATGTTGGTTGCTTTGTCCAAAACAGTTGGTTGTGAACAATATTTGTCGGCTCAAGGTTCTGCAGTATATATTGAAGAAGAGACTCCTGGTGGTGCATTTACTCAAAATAATATAGAACTTTTTTACCATGCATATGAACATCCAAATTATGAGCAGGGTAAAAAAGAATTTTTACCTTATATGGCTATAATTGATTTGTTATTACACGTAGGGTTTAATAATGCCCTAAGCGTTATAAGAGAAGGAAGACGTGATAATATTCAATTTAAAAAATATAGAACAGAAAATTTAAGGTTACCAAACGTATAGACTATGAACACGGAAAAAGTTTTTATTATAGCAGAACTTTCTGCAAATCATGGAAATGATATAGAAATTGCAAAAGAAACTATAAGAGCCGCAAAAAGGGCTGGTGCTGATGCTATTAAGTTACAAACGTATAAGGCTGAAACTATTACAATGAACGTTAAGCATAAGGATTTTATGATTAACACAGGAGGAGTTGCTGATGGGATGTATTTATTTGATTTATATAAAGAAGCTTTTTTGCCTTGGGAATGGCATAAAGAGCTGTTTGATACAGCAAAAGAGGAAAATTTAATTTGCTTTTCTTCGCCATTTGACCATACAGCTGTTGATTTTTTAGAAGAGTTAGAAAGCCCAATTTATAAAATTGCTTCGTTTGAAATTACTGATATTCCTTTGATAAAGTATGCTGCTTCTAAAGGGAAACCGATGATTATTTCCACAGGAATTGCTGAAATTGAAGATATAAGATTAGCAATTGAAGCTTGTAAAAGTGTTGGTAATAATGATATTACAATTTTAAAATGTACATCTGCTTATCCTGCACCAGTTGAGGAGGCTAATTTGGTAATGATTGAAGATATAAGAACGCGGTTTGATGTAAAGGTAGGTCTGTCAGATCATACTTTAGGGATAACAGTTCCTGTTGTTTCAGTTGCCATGGGCGCAAAAGTAATCGAAAAACATTTTATTTTAGATAAAAAAGTTGGTGGATATGATGCTTCATTTTCTTTGGATGAAAAAGAATTTACTGAAATGGTAGCAGCTGTTAGGCAGGCGGAACATTCATTGGGTAAGGTAGATTATACTTTAACAGAGAAACAACTAACAGGAAAGAGAAGCTCAAGGTCTCTTTATTTATTTAAGGATATTAAAAAAGGAGATGTAATTACTGAGGATACAATTAAATCTGTTAGACCAGGTTTTGGTTTGCATCCAAAATATTATGAAGTTATTTTAGGTAAAACATTTAATATAGATGCTAAAAGAGGTGAGCCTTTAAAATTAAGCATGATAGACGGATTGTAGATGAAACTATTATTTATAGAAAATAGGTATAAGACATATCTTTTTGATGCTATTGCAAAAGAGCTTCAAAAGGAACATCAAATATTCTGGATTGTCCAAAACCCAGAGTTTTCACCTGTTGTAGGGGAGGTTAATGTAATTAAATTCCCTAAAAATGATATTAATGAAGATGAGGTAAAATCTAATTTAGAGATAGATTTTGAAGGAATTATACAGTCAGATAGACAACAAAATTATTTTAAAAAGAAAAGCACCAATTATTTTTACTATTATGCAAAGCAGATAGATGAAATAATAACTAAAATTCAACCAGATTTTGTTTTTGGGGAGTCTACAGCTTTTCATGAGTTGTTAACTATTGAAATTTGTAAGAAAAACAAGATATTATATTTAACACCATCTTCCTGTAGGTATCCTGTAGGACGTTTTTCTTTTTATAAGTATAATACGCTAGAACCGTATAAAGGGAGTGATGAGTTATTAGATGAGGATGATGCAATTAACATTATTGAATCTATTGAAAATAGAGTTTTGAAACCAGATTATATGAAAAAAATAAAGGTTTCAAAATCAAAAATAGTGGGGAATAAATTAAAAATTATTAAATCGTATTATAAAGGAGAAAAATATAATACACCTTCTCCTCAAGTAAAATATAAATTAGAGCATCAGAAAAATAAAACTATTGAGGCGTGGGAAGAAATTGCAGATAGGGAAATTGCAAAAGGTAAATTTTCAGTTTTATACCCCATGCAAATGCAACCAGAAGCTAATATTGATGTTTGGGGCAGAAAACATAGAGATCAATTTACTACGATAGTTAAGATACATAAGCAAATGGGCGAAGGTGATGTTTTATACATAAAACCAAACCCTAAATCTAAATATGAATTAACAGATGATTTAATTACATATATTAGCAGGCATAATAATATTGTAGCATTACAACATACTGTTAGTATGGATGCTATATTTAAGAATATTGATTTATTTGTAACAGTTACGGGAACAATAGCTATTGAGTGTATTTTAGCAAATAAACCAATAGTTACCTTAGTAAAAACGATAAATAATACATCTAATAATTGTTTGTTTGCAGAATCATATAATGCAATTAATGAGTATAAGGAAATGATTAAAAAGGATGTTTTTCCCAAAAGTACCAAACAAGAAAAAATAGATTACCTAAATAGACTTAATAGATCTAGTTTTAAAGGTTCTGATGCAGATCCTTTTTCGAAAAAAGAAGCCGTCTCTGATGAAAATATTGGATTAATGATGAAGGCTTTTAATAAGGTTATCAATCTTTAATATAGCAAGTACCAGTATAGTATATGTATTTAAAAATTAATAAAAAAGAGTGCTCAAATACTTCTAATAAAATTACATTTGAAGAGTATAGTGTTCATTATTCTTTAGAACAAAAAACCTTTTTTTTTGAAAGTGAAACTCTAGTTTTATTTTTAAAAACAAATTATCCTGAATCATATATTGATACTATTTTTTCTGAACCAAAAAAGGTGACAATTGCTAGTGTAAAGGGAGCTTTTAATAAAGATGGTGTTTGGGTAATAATTGATAAGCAAACGAAAGAAATTAGTTTAAATAGAGATATTTCAGGTTTAGGTGCTGTTTATTTTTTTGCTGATAAAGAATCTATTCATATTTCTACAAATGTTCACAATTTAGCAAAACATGTAAGTAAAGCATTATGTAAAAAATCTGTTTATCAATTGTTGTTTTTTGATTTTTTATGGGATGGACAAACAATATATGATGGTGTTTCGCAATTGAAAGTGGGAGGAAATTTAATATTAAATGCTTCATTTGAAACAATTGTCGATACAGTTTCGCAGCCTTCAATTACTGAACAAGAAAATAATCTTTCTGAAGAACAAAATATAAAGAAATTAAGGGATGAAATAGTAAAAGCTCATAAGCATTACACTAATTCATCTAACACAGTTTTTTTGTCGGGAGGAATAGATTCTGTAGCAATGTTAATTGCTTTGGATGACTTAGTTGATAAAAAGAGAATAGAGAATCATTCTTTTAAAGTAAAAGGAACCTCTCAAGATGAAACAGTTTACGCAAAAAGTATTGCGGATCATTTAGGTATAGAACTTTCAATAATAGAAAGAGATATTTCTAGTGAGATAAACAAAGAAGTTTTTGAAAAAGAGATATTTAAAATGAATAATCCATACCCTGGTATGTGGGTCATAGGAAATCAAGTGAAAAATGAAAGTTTTAAAACCTATTTTGCAGGACAAGACACTAGATTACATACTCCATCATTAAATAGGCTGGATGCGATTGCTTTTAATATTTTTTCACTTTCAAAATATTTACGTCTACTTTTTGTAATCTTTGATGTAGTATTATACCCTCTTAAAAAGTTATTCGATACAATCCTTAAAAAGAAAACGATTACTAATAAATACTTTTTAGGGTTAAGAAGAACTCTTTATCTCTTTAATACTAAGGCTTATATAAACTTGGTTTATTTCAAAGTAGATAAAGCCATGATGCGGTCTTATAATTACCCAATGGATTATTTTGATGAGGTTACTAAAGATTATAATATATCTTTAAAGGGAATTAAAGATAAAAGATCTCTGTATAATACAATTGTTTCTAAAAAATGGATAGAACAATATGTAAATGACATGCGGTATATGATTGATATGGTTAATAATCAGGGAGGGAAATTAGCGATGCCTTTTTATGATATGGAATTGGCAAAGTTTTCTGCTACAATTCCATTTGAACTATCTATAAAAAGCATGAAAGGGAAGGCTCAATATGGGAATAAATCAAGTATCATACATAAATACGTTTTGCGAGAATCTTTAAAAGACAAAATAGACGAAAAAACGTATTTAAGATCAAAAGCCGTTTCTCGTACAGGTCATATCATGTTTAAACAGAGCTTGGATAAAGTTTTAAAGACTATTATAAAAGAAGATTTGGAGTCACAAAAATCCTTTGTTAAGGAGTATAAACTAGAAGGCTTTATTGATAGATTTTTAAAGACTAATAAGGAGAACTGGATAATGACAGATGATAAGTATTTGCTTAAAGTGTATTATATAGCAACAACAATTGTATATCAACAAAAGATCCTTAAACAATGATAAAGAAAATTGTAATTAAAATAATGAGAATGATCGCTGTCTTTCGTATTTCACGAATAGTAGCATTAGGGATAGTTAAATTACTTCCAAGAAATAAAATTAAGCGTGTAGATAACAAGGATGTTTCTTTGAATGTTGATAAGGTATTTAAAGAAATTGAGATGAACGGGCATAGTAATGTGTTTGCAATAAACGAGGAGCGTTTAAATAAAATCATTGAGTATTCTAATACTATTGAGTATAAAAATTTACAAGGGAACGAGTCTTTTAAAATAAACTATGATGATCCGAAAAGGCCATCTGAGTCATTATGGTATGCGAATTATAATATAATTGAATCTAATGTAATTAAGGAATTAGTTTATGATTCAAAAATACTTGAAATAGCAAAAAAATATTTAGGAGCAGAACCGATAGTAAAGGATGTTAGAATGTGGTGGTCATTTCCACCAAAAAATAAAAATTACAATGAATTGTATGGTTTTCACTATGATATTGATGCGTTAAAATTTTTAAAACTTTTTGTCTATATAACCGATGTAGGTCAAGACTCAGGACCCCATGTAATTATTTCAAAAACACATAAATCAAAGTCTTTTTTTGAAAAGAAAAATAGACGATTGACTGATGAACAAGTGTCTCAAAATTATAAAAAAAGAAGCGTTAATACAATAATTGGGGCTAAAGGCTCAGCGTTTTTTGAAGATACGTTTTGTTACCATAAAGGAACTATTCCTGAAAAACCAAGGTTTATTTTGCAATTTGAATATGCAATATAATTTTGATAATAGGGTTATAATGGATTAAAGAATTAGATAGGAATAATGGAGTTTTTTATTAAAGTTGTTAGGAGGTTAAAAGGATTAGTATATCTCTTTTTTTGTAAATTCGATAAAAGAAAAAAAATAGGTAAAAAAGTAAAGTTTCGTTCTTTGCCTACAATAGTTATGACAAATAATACATCTTTAATATTAGGCGATAATGTTGTGATAAACTCAGAAAAAAGAGGTTATTTTTTAAACATGCATTCATCTTGTAAGTTTTTATTAGATAAACCTGGGGGGAAAATAAAAATTGGCAAAAATACACGTATTCATGGTACATGTTTACACGCATATAATAGTATTGAGATAGGTGAAAATTGCTTGATTGCAGCAAACACACAAATTTTTGATGGGAGTGGACATGATCTAAGCTTTGAGAATGCAGATAATAGGATTAATACGTCTGGAAATAATAAACCTATCGTTATAGAAAACTCAGTATGGATTGGGGCAAATTCAATTATATTGCCAGGTATAACTATTGGATATGGTAGTGTTGTAGCAGCAGGAAGTGTGGTGACAAAAAGCATACCTCCTTTAACTTTGGTTGGTGGCAACCCTGCTAAAATAATAAAAAAAGGAATATGAGATTATTAAATGTATTTTTTGGATTACTACCATTACGGATATTACGGATATTTTTTTTGAATTTTAAAAAAGAGAATAAAATTTCTTACAAAGCAAAATTAGGGATAGGAATTTATTACTTACAAAGCATAAAAGTTGAAAAGTTTGCTAAAATAGAAAATGGTGTTTTTTTTAAGATTGATAATTTAATTATTGGCGAGAGCTCAACTATTAGAAGGTTAAATTTATTTAACGGTCCTATAGATGTTGTTTTAAAAAAAAACTGTGGAATTGGAAAGAAAAATACAATAACGCGCTCTAATTACCCTATAGTATATGGAAAATCTATTTTAGAGTTGAAAAAGAATACTTTTATAAATAGTAATCATTTTTTTGATTTAACACGGTCAATTATTTTTAAAGAAAACTCTCAAGTTGGAGGGATTAATTCACAATTTTGGACACATGGGTATTATCATGCAGATCAGGGAATTGATCGTGTAAGAATAGATGGTGAAATTCACATTGGCAGTAATGTTTATATTGGTTCGGGGTGTATTTTTAACCCTGGAGTAAGTGTTTCTAATGCAATACATATAGGAAGTGGAAGTGTGATTTCTAGTGATTTAGAAAAATCAGGAATGTATGTAAATCAAAAGTTAAGGTTTATAGAGAATAATATAGAAACGATAAAAACAAAACTTAAAAAAGTAGAAGAATTTAAATTATCCGAAAAAGTTTACACAAAATAAATGGGAGTTATAAAGCCGATAAAATTATTGTTAGTATCATTTTCTGTTTGGTTATTTTTTTATGTACAAATGCCCGTACGGTATTTGTATAATGAAAGTGCTCTGTTTCCCATATTAACATTGTTTTTATTTATTATATCGTTTCTTTTAGGGACATACTCACTTAAAAGTGCTTCATTGAAAAAAAATGAAGAGGTTTCCAATACTAAATTAAAACAAATAATATTTTTCTTTTTTTGTGTAGGATTGGTGGGGGTTATTCTTAAAATTTATGTAGGCTTTTTTAATACAGAAATATTTGTTGCCGAAAGTATTTTAGAAAAACGACTAGAAAATATGGGGAAAGAACTCAGTGGAGGAGCCGTATCTATTCTAGCCTCTCTTTTATTTCCTTATTCATTTATAAGTTTACTAATATCGATATATAATTATAAAATATTGAATAAGTTTTTTTTGTTTTTTATAGTACTAGTTGGGCTTTATCCTATGATAGAGACTTTTTTTATGGGAGGAAGAACAATAATCGCTTTGTTAGGTACCACATTAATTTTTGTACTATATGCTAGTGTTTGTAAAAATTCAAGTATACAGTTTATAAAAATTAAATTGGGAAAAATTAAAATTATATGGTTACCTAAGTTTTTAATGCAAAAAAAAATAGTAATTCCCTTGATTCTTATTGTAACTGGGTTTACATATTATTCTGTTGTTGTTGTAAATGACCGATTTACTAGATTTGGCTATCAAGATCATATTTTTGAAGTAATGGAGGGCAAAGATAATAAATGGGTAAAATTTGATAAAGAATTTAAAGTAGAGTATTTTAAATCTAGTGAAGAAGAAAAAGGCAAAATGATAGGGATATTTAGCCTTAAACATTATTTTGTTCATGGTGTTATTGAGTATATAAGGATGGTGAATCATTTAGATAGTGTAACAGGTTATTATTACGGACAATATGAATTTAATGTTTTTTTTAAGTTTTTTAAATCCTTAGGACTTCCACTAAAATCTTTGTCAGATTTGAATGAAATTATTAGTAGAAAATCTGTTTACAAAACATTTTGGGGCTCATTTTATATTGATTTTGGTGTTTTTGGTGTTTTCGTGATGTTCTTTTGGGGGAGGTTTGTAAAAAGGCTTTATGTTCTCACTAAAAGAGGTTGTACTCAGTATGCTATTTTTTATGGTTATTTATCAACAATACTTATTACATCATTCTTTATCAACTTTATTTTAGGGTCATCATCATATTATTTATTAGCATTTTTTATTAATCTTTTGGTTTTTAAGTTTTGGCCTAAAAATTTAGTGTTTTCTTTAAAAAATGAATAGAATTATTGTGTACATCTCATTCATAGTAACCCTTTTTTCATGTGTTAATAGCGAGAGAGAAGAAGTTTTAACTCCTATAATTAATATTGATGTAAACGATCAGGAGTACATTAATAATGATTCCTTTCCTAAAGGAGATGTTAGGCGTTATGGAGTATGTCCAAATCAATCAATTCCTCAAAATAAACTATCCCAAGTAATAGCTCTTGCTAGCAAGGGCTTGCCAATAACCTTTCCTAAAGGAATATATAAAACTAACTTGGTATTTAAAGATGTGTCAAATGTGAATTTTATTTTCCAAGAGGCTACAATTAACGGAGCAATTAGTATACTTGATGGTTCAAGTAAGTTAAGGTTTGATGGCAAGTTGACACTGTTAGATAAGTTATTTATTAGAAAATCTAACAACATAACTTTTGACACGATGGTATTAAAATCAGATACACTAGTGAATATATATCATAAAAAGAACAGAGGGGTTAGTATTTACGCTGGAAGTAAGAAGGTGTCTTTTAATTATTTAAAAATTGAAGATGCTGGGGGTAAGGCTGAAGACTTTTATAAGTATACAGCGGCGGCATTACAAATTCACGGTTGGAATAATAATCCAGAGCAAGTTTATATAAATAAATTAGAGATTAATAACTCTGATAGAACTGCGCTGTATATTACAGGTAAAGGACATCACATAGGAAAAGCAATAATACATAATTTCGGACTTGGGAGTGGTAAAAACATGTTTGGTCTCGAAGATGCAGGGCCAGGAGAAGAAACTGAATTTACGGGTACATGGGTAAATCGATGCAATGATTGTGTAATTGATTCGTTATCTATTAGTAATGATGGATATAATGGAATGTATAGTTTACGAATGGATGAGGGATTGTACCATGAGCCTACATTTATTAGTAACATACACTTTGGTGTAAAAGCAAAAAAATTATCTATAAAAGATGATGAGCTTACTAATATATTGGTGAAAAATGAATATTAAATTAGATGATATAATAGAGTATAGGGAAAAGATTTTCGTAGCTTTAGTAGTGCTTGTTTTTTTTACATTTTCGGTATCATACGCTTTAAATAATATTTCAGTTTATTTATTTATCCCTTTTTTCTTTTTAGATACTAAAGATAAAATTAAGCTAAAACTACAAGTAATAAAGAAAAATAAAACAGTGCTTTTGTATGTGTTATTTTTTTTAGCTCAACTCTTAGGAATATTCTATTCTGAAGATAGTAACCTAGCAATAAAACGAACTCTAGTAATGCTTCCATTATTGTTTTTACCTGCAATTTTAAGTGTAGAACAACTAAAAGAAAAAGCATATAATAAATTACTTTCGTTTTTAAAGTATGCAATTCCATTAGTATTTATATATTATTTAGTAGTTCATTATTTTATTGATGGTAGAGCGCTAAATACTTTTGTACATTTTACGATAAAAGAAAAATTAAAAATCAGCCAGTTTTATTTGTTGTTTATTTTATTGCTGCCGATTTTTGAAGCCTTACGACAACTGCAAAAAAGCCATTTTGTAGTTAAAAATGGCTTAATTTTAATACTAACATTAGCTGTTCTTTTATTGTTAGGAAATAAAACCTCACTTGTTTTTTTAGGTGTTTTATGTATTGGTTTTGTATTTAATTTATGGAATTCCAATAAAAAAATGGTTGTATTGTCTTTAGTAGTTGCCTGTATAGCCGTAGCTAGTGCAATACAAGTACCTGTTATAAAAAATAAAGTAGATGTTTTTTTAAAGACAACAGACCTCAGTATGGAAACTATAATTACAAAAAATAGTTTCACTCACACTAAAAATACAGCAGAGCATAGAGTATTGATAGCTTATTTAGCCGTTAAGGAAATAGTACATTCATTGCCTTTTGGAGTAGGAACAGGAGATTATCAACTAGCACTAAACAAACAATACAAAGCAATTAATTTTAAAGCAGCATTAAAAGGAAAGGGGTATAATACACATAATCAGTACCTGTCAGAGTTTTTAAAAACAGGGGTGCTCGGAGGAATTTTATTTATAATGCTTATCCTTGCTTTATGGAAAATCCCTAAAGGGAAGATGGGTTTTTATATCCTGTTATTTTTTTCTCTAGGATGTTTGGTGGAATCTTATTTGGTCAGGCAGCATGGAGTAGTTATTTTAGCATTTATGATTCCATTCTTAATTAGAAATGAAAAAGGATAAATAGTATATAAACAAACAAAATTATAATAAATGAAAAAGTATATAGTAACAGTATTTATTATCGCGTTTTTTTCGTGTAAATCAGACAAGAAAAATAGTGATTCAAGTATTGAAGAAGTTAAAGAAACGGTATTTGATGATTCAAAATATGTATTGGATCCTTCTTTTGAAATAGGAGACGCAAGAAGGTATGGGGTAACAGCAAAAACAGCTAGGATGAGTCATCCCTCTTTCAAGAAAAACAGAATGGCAGCTGTGTTGGATTTAGCAGAAGAGTCAGACTTAGAAATTAGTTTTCCTTCGGGATATTATAGCATGGATTTAACATTAGATTCAAGAAGGGATTTAAAGTTAAGATTTAATAATTCAGAATTTAGTTTAATACATATAACTCAGAGGAAAAGAGAAGATTCTATTCCTAAAAATATCACACTAAAAGGAACCTTAATAGCATACGCTAGATTAGGAATAACAGAAGCGCAAAATATTTCAATTGATTCAGTTATTTTGAAAACTGATGTTAATAAGAATTTGTATAAGTTAAGAAATACAGGTTGTCATATATATCATGGCTGTGAAAACATATCAATAAACTATTTAGAAGTACAAGATTTAGGATCAGGAATTGAAAAATATAAATATACACATGCAGCAATTGCTATTGATGGCTGGAATAATAACCCTACTAATATTACAATAAATAAGGCCTATATAAAATCCACCGACAGGCATGGAGTATATATTACTGGTACAGATAATTATATAAAAGAATTAACCATTGATAAATTTGGTGTGGGTACTTCAGAATTTATGGACGGTATGCAAGATGCTGATAACGCAAAAGGGGAACATAAAGAGTTTGCTGCGGTATGGATTAATAAGTGTTATGATTGTACTTTTGATAAAATTACGATTAATGAAAAAGACAGTAAAGGTAAATACACCGCTTTTTTTGATGCAGGAGATAAACTTAGGTCTACATTGGTAGGAGAAATGATTATTTTAAATGATAATCCATTAATAGATATTAAAAGAGATCCAAATACAGCTGTAGAGGCTACTGTTTCCATAAAAAAGTGATTTTTTTTGAATGAATTCTATCTTTCAATTTATTAAAGGGAAAATTTGGTTTTTCTTATCTTTTGTAATTTCAAAAGAGTCGTGTTTTTGGCACCTCTTTTGGTCGCAGAATTATTATCAAAGGAAGATTTTGGGATTTTGGAATATGCTCTAGCAGGGTTAGGAATGGTGTTAAATACCATAGTTAATGCAGGAGTACCTGCAGCATATCCATATTTTAAATTAAAGGATAGTCAATCAAAACTGAATAATGCATTTTCATTACATTATGTATGGTTGCTTTTGTTCTTTATAAGTACTCAGGTTGTATATATACTGTTTAATTTTTCTATTCATTATTATATTGCATTAAATGTTGCATATATTATAAGTAATCAGATCTATATTTCCACACAGTTAAAAACAAATGAAAAAATAAGCTATGCCGTTTTTATTGACTCTGGCGTATACATAATACTGCTAAGCTTTTATATACTGTCATACCTAGGAGTTGTAAAAGCTGAAATATTAGTTTTTAGCCATATAATTACAGCTTATGCTTTAGTGTATACTGGTTATGCAATTACTAAAATAATAAAACTGAATACACATAAAATATTTTATAATTACGGTAAAGTACTATCATATAGTATTCATGTTTTAATTAGTGGATTGTTAATTTATTTTATTACCGTTTCAGGAAGAATCTTAATAGAATTCTTTTTACACGATTTTGAACTGGTAGGAATTTATGCCTATTACTTTAGACTCTCAGCTGTTGTGGTGATGATTTATCAGGTTATTAATATTGCATTTTTTAAGCAAATGTATCTGATAGATCCAAAAATATTAGACAAGTATTTCTCACTATGTTTTTTAATATTGTATGTAATATCTATTGTTGTATTTGTATGTACCCCCTATTTTTTGCCATACTTTTCTGAGTTTTTTACCTCAACCATTCAAACGTATAAAGGAGTCTATTTTTTACTGTCAACACAAATGATTTTTTGGATAGCTACAGCCTTATTGTCTAATATTATTGATAGAGAAAAGCTAGCATCTAAAAATAATCCGTTTTTTTTAATACTATTGGCTTTGTTTATTGTGAGTCTTTTTGTTTTTAAAAGCATATTGTCATTAGATGTTTTCACGTTAATACACCTGATAGTTATTTCATGCGCTTCATTGATTCAGATATATACATTAAGGAAGAAGAAAATATTTTTTAATAAATCATTATTCTCATTACTATTTATCAGTCTTATTAGTATTTTAGTATATGCAATTGTTCTATAGGATGTGGGGTTTTATCATGAAATTATTTTCTTCGAAAAACTCTTTTTTAGTAAGTATTTTAATTGGCGGTATTATTTGGGGGTGTTCATATGTAATATTACCTATAAATACAGCTTCAATTTCTTTAGAAACAAAAGGGTTTATATTCTCGTGCATTATTGCATTGCTTCTTGGTTTTTTTGTGGCTGATTTTAAGAAGAAATTATCAAATATAAAAGGCGTTATTTTAAAAAAGCACTATATAATTGGACTGATAATCCTTTTTATAGCATACCTTTTTAGATATTTGGACTTGTTTTTATACAGAGATATGTCGTTTGGTTTATCGTATTACGAAAATAAAAACCTTAGCATTCAGAATGCGTTTCATGCGCCTTTTTTTATAACGATAATAAGTACACTTCGTGTACTGTATTTTATTCCTTTACTACATTTAGTGCTTGTAAAAAGTAAAGACAAGTTAAATTGGGTATTAGCACTTTTGTTACTTCTATTAAGTAGCTTGGAAATATTTTTAGTTGGGACACGAAAACCAGTTTTTTATGTAGTAATAATACTTGTTTTAGCCATTTTGCATGTATACAAGCGGAAGGAGGTTTTTACAAAGAAAAATATACTTTTGGGGGCAACTGGGATTATAGCTTTAGGAGTTTTTTCTTTTTTAATACTTAATAAAAGAGTAAGTGAAAATACAGGAAGTCGTGATGGGATACTAAAAGTTGTAGATTCAAGATACAATGATTTTGTGAAAATTAATGAGAGTAAAATTGAAGAGCTATATCAAAATCATGCAGGTTATTCGTCAAAAACTCAAATACTCCTTATTCATACTGGTCAATATATTGTACATGGGGCGTATGAATTAGATTATGTTATAAATAAGGATCTTCCTAGAGCGCATGGAATATATAGTTTTAATCCAGTATTTAAGCTCTTGAATAGGATAGGGATAACAAGTATTGATATTGATAGCCTTAAAGAGTATCACCCTAGAGAATATGTGTATGTTACTTTTTTCGGGTCATTATTTATAGATTTTGGGTGGGTATCTGTTCTGATTGTTTTTTTGTTTGGAGTATTCCAAAAGTTAATTTATCAATTGTCAGAAATTAATCCTACCGCTAAATTGTTTTGGATAATACTGTTAAGTATAAATATTACAATGCCAATATTTAATTTAACAGCAGGAGCTGGATTATATCTAATGTTTTATATGGTAGTATTAGTAATAGCATCTTTTAAGTTAAAGCATGAAAAGCAGTAAATGCTTATAGTTTATGCATAAAGGTTATATTTGCTTAAAAATGTATTTGAATAAATGAGAAAAGCATTAGTGCACGATTGGTATTATGTAAATGGAGGTGCAGAAAAAGTATTGCATTCCATGAATGCTATTTGGAGTGATTTTAATCATTTTGCTCTAGTTGATTTTTTAAATAAAAATGATAGAGATTTTATTTTAAGTGGAAAACCAGTTACTACAAGTTTTATTCAAAAATTACCTACAGCAAATCGTAATCATAGAAAATTTTTACAGCTCTTTCCTTATGCAATTGAGCAATTTAATTTGGAAGAATATGATTTAATTGTTAGTTCCTCTTCTTCAATAGCTAAAGGGGTATTAACAAATCAAAATCAATTACATATTTGTTATTGTCACTCTCCAATGCGATACGCATGGGACTTATATCATCAATACCTTAAAGAGTCAGGGTTAGATAAAGGTATAAAAGGAGTTTATGCTAAATATGTATTACATAAAATGAGAGTTTGGGATGTGAATACGGTTAACAGAGTGGATCATTTTGTTGCAAACTCAAAATACATTGCAGGAAGAATTAAGAAAGTATACAATAGAGAAGCACATGTAATTTACCCTCCAGTAGATGTAGAAAATTTCCAATTGGAAAAAGATAAAGATGATTTTTATTTTACAGCTTCAAGAATGGTCCCGTATAAAAAAGTAGAGCTAGTTGTAAGGGCATTTAATGAAATGCCAAATAAAAAATTGATTGTTGCTGGTTATGGTCCAGATTTTCAGAAAATTAAAAAAATTGCAAGACCCAATATTCAACTGGTAGGGTTTTTAGAAGCTGAGGTGTTAAATAATTACATGAAAAAAGCAAAGGCCTTTGTTTTTGCTGCTGAAGAAGATTTTGGTATCATTCCTGTAGAAGCTCAGGCTTGTGGGACACCTGTAATTGGTTATGGTAAAGGTGGTTTGAAAGAAACTATAATACATAATGAAACCGGGGTGTTATTCAAACATCAAACAGTGAAAGAAATTATAGAGGCAGTTTCAGAATTTGAGAGGAAAAAATTTAATTACGAATTTATTAGAGAAAACTCATTACAATTTTCTAAAAAAAGATTTGAATTAGAGTTTAAAGAATTTGTTGAAAGAAAATATGAAAACTTTAAACAAGGGAGTATTATATTATAATGATTTTTAAACAAGGAAGATATTCAGGTTTTATAAAACCAATAGCATTTGTTGTTGATTTGTCTGTGTTAGCAGTAGTATTACTGAATTCAACATTGTATGTTAAAAATCAAGCACATTTTTTATTGTACTTATTTGTATCATGGACAGCGATTTCATTAGTGAATAAATTCTACCAGATAAAAAGGGTTACTAATTTTGTGCAAATTTTCGGAAGTATTTTTAGACACTTTTTTTTCTTTACAATAATAGTATATGCATATCTGGGATATTTCAAACAATACTATATTTCAAGACCAGAATTATTTAATTTTTTTATTAAAATTTTTCTTTTAATAGGTTTTTTTAAAATTATAATTTATGTATTACTTATTAAGTATCGAGAATACATAGGAGGGAATTATAGGAATGTAATTATTATTGGAGATAATGAAAACACCAAGAAATTAGCTCAAATATTTAACACTAGAAAAGAATTTGGTTATAATTACAAAAATCATTTTAATACAAAGTCCACTGATTTTACACTAGAAAATTGTTTTACATATATTGCAGATAATGATATAGATGAGTTGTATTGTTCTATTTCTGAATTAACAGATAAGCAAATTTCCAAAATAGTTAATTATGCAGATAAGAATCTTAAAACAGTAAAATTTATTCCGGATGTAAAGAAAATATTTACGAAAGATTTATTGTTTGAATATTATGGTTACCTACCTGTGCTATCTTTAAGGAAAATCCCTTTAGAAGAGCCTTTAAGTAAACTTTTAAAAAGAATAACTGATATTTTAGTATCAATAATTGTAATCGTTTTTATAATGTCATGGCTGGTACCTTTAATTGGTATATTGATCAAAATGGAATCTAAAGGAGCTGTGTTTTTTAAGCAAAAAAGATCTGGAATTAATAATAACCATTTTATGTGTTATAAGTTTAGGTCCATGAAACAAAATGATGAGGCAGACCTTGTGCAAATGACTAAAGGGGATATGCGAGTAACTAAAATTGGTAAGTTTATTAGGAAAACTAGTATTGACGAGTTGCCGCAGTTTTTTAATGTTTTATTAGGGGATATGTCTGTTGTAGGACCGAGACCTCATATGGTGAGTCATACAAAAATGTATGCAGATTCAGTAGATAGGTTTATGGTTAGACATTTTGTTAAGCCTGGAATTACAGGTATGGCTCAAGTGAAAGGATATCGTGGGGAAATTGAGATAAAAAGAGATATAATTAATAGAGTGAAATATGATATTTTTTACATCGAAAATTGGTCAATTTTATTAGATGCTAAAATTGTATTCTTAACAGTTTTTAATATCTTTAAAGGGGAAGAAAAAGCATATTAATTAATTGGACTAATTGTTGAGAATAAAACAAAAAATAATAAAGCGTTTATTTGATATTGTATTTTCAGTTCTAGGTATATTATTATTGGGTTGGATAATAATTTCACTTATTATTCTCACCACAATAGATACAAATTCATTTGGATTGTTTTATCAAAAGAGAATAGGCTTTAATGGTAAGGTTTTTTATATTTTTAAAATTCGAACCATGAAACCCAACCGCAAAGTAACTACTACAATTACAACTGTTAATGATACTAGGCTAACTACTTTAGGTAAAATCTTAAGAAAGTATAAGTTAGATGAGCTACCTCAATTAATAAATGTAATACTTGGTAATATGAGCTTTGTTGGGCCTAGACCTGATGTAAAAAGTTTTGCAGATGCATTGGTTGGCGATGACAGAATCATTTTAACAGTCAAACCGGGGATTACTGGGCAAGCATCATTATACTTTAGAAACGAAGAAGAGCTATTAGCTCAACAAGAAAATCCAGAAAAATATAATAGGGAGGTTATTTGGCCAGAAAAAGTATCTATTAATAAAGAATATGTGAAAAATTATACTTTTAAGAAAGATTTGCAAATCCTTTACAAAACATTTTTTTATGCCTGATAAAAATAAAATCTGGTTATCCTCACCACACATGGGAGGGAGTGAACAAAAGTACATTGCTCAAGCGTTTGCTGAGAACCAGCTTTCATCTTTTGGAGAAAACATTAATACGTTTGAAAAAAATATTGAGTCTTATTTAGGTGAAGAATCTAAAGTTGTTGGGCTGTCCTCCGGTACAGCAGCAATTCACCTGGCATTAATTCTTTCTGGAGTACAATCTGGTGATGAAGTAATTTGCCAAAGTTTTACATTTTCGGCTTCAGCTAATCCTATAATGTATTTAGGTGCTAAACCAATTTTCATTGATAGTGAAATAGATACTTGGAATATGTGTCCTATTCATTTAGAAAAAGCTATTCAAGATAGGATAGCAAGTGGTAGTAAGCCCAAAGCAATAATAGCAGTGCATTTGTATGGCATGCCGGCAAAGATTTCTGAAATTTCAGGTATTGCTGAAAAATATAATATAAAATTAATAGAGGATGCTGCTGAGGCGTTAGGAGCAACCTATTTAGATAAGAAATGCGGTACTTTCGGTGATTTTGGAATACTGTCTTTCAACGGGAATAAAATAATTACGACTTCAGGAGGTGGGGCTTTAATTTGTAAAACAGAAAAGGACAAGCAAAAAGCAATTTTCCTAGCTACACAGGCAAAAGACAAGGCAATACATTATCAACATTCAGAAATTGGATACAATTATCGTATGAATAATGTTGTTGCTGGAATTGGAAGAGGACAAATGGATGTTTTGGGTGAACACGTAGCTTTGAGACAAAAAGTTAATGGGTTTTACAACGATTTATTTAAAGATGAAAAAGGAATTACAATGCTTGTAGAACCAAATATTAATCACAAATCTAATCATTGGTTGAGTTGCATTTTAATTGATTATAAAATATCGGGATATACTAAAGAAGATATAAGACTACAATTGTTAGCGGATAATATTGAGTCACGCCCGTTATGGAAGCCGATGCACCTACAACCAATATTTTTAAAGTATAAATTTTATGGTGATAGTGTTTCTGAAAGTTTGTTTAATAACGGACTTTGTTTGCCTTCAGGGTCAAATTTAAATAATTCAGAAAAAGAAAGAATAAAAGAGTCATTACAAAAGGTATTAGAGTAAACTTTTTATCTTTGAAATGTATTAGTAAGAATAAATTAGAAATTAATGAAAATAACAGTCGTAGGAACAGGATATGTTGGACTAGTAACAGGAACTTGTTTAGCAGAAACAGGAAATGAAGTGGTTTGTGTTGATATTGATGCACAAAAAGTAGCTATGATGCAACAAGGGA
>Ga0209291_1001639_pt1 | contig 19557 bp, 12 predicted proteins | sample GOMGulsemesocosm_FD_184633 | JGI IMG/M metagenome (GOLD analysis project Ga0209291, IMG submission 184633) | Methane-oxidizing microbial communities from mesocosms in the Gulf of Mexico - GOM9B Gulf of Mexico (SPAdes) (version 2) | ecosystem: Environmental > Aquatic > Marine > Cold seeps...
AAGGATTAGCTAAGGCGCAGAAAAAATCGAGTATTGCACATAAAAGGCTGAAGTCATTACCTAGTAGAGTAGAAAACGTTAGAGCCAGTTTTGTGGATGGTCAGCAAGTTAATTTGAGTTGGTCACCTTCAGCTGGCGACAAGGTGACCTATACCATTTATCGAAGTTATCTTGATATAAGTGGTCAGTTAAGTCGAGAAATGACCATAGCTGCGGAAGGTATTGAAACGAATAACTACCTTGATAAGCTTCCCGGTTCAGGCCCTGTTAGTTACGAAGTATTCGCTAATAACAGTATTGGCGAGAGTCAACCGAGTAAAGAAGTATTTGTAGGTGATAATCCTGTATTTAAAGTAGGTAGTCGTATTCAAGCTGAGCATTACAGTTATCACCGCAAAGGTGTTATTTTTAATGATGATAATTTGCAAAGTGTCTTTGTTGCCTCTAGCGACGGATACTACCCACCAGATATAGTTCCTTATAACCCTGCATCGCTCACTTATAAGTTTGATAGCTCTCGATCGGGCAATGCCATATTAAATATGAATATTCGTGGCGAAAAGGGGGCTTTAATAGAGTTTTGGCAAGGTAAAAATTTAGTGGCGCAATTGAAACTGGAAGGTTCAAGAGAGTTCGAACTAAAAAAGGTAATGGCTACACTAAAAGCAGGAAATGAAGTGATTCAAATTAGAGGAGCAAATAAGCGTTATTTCATCCTCGATTGGTTTGAGCTGCAATACCAGTAAAGCCATTTAATAGAGTTAATCTAGTTGCTAGGCAATATATTGTATTGCCTAGCAACTATTGCATGTAGCTTGTTATTTTTAGCCTTTTATTTTTCATTCCATTTTTTCATCTGATCATCCAACCATGATTTTTTAGCATTACGATCTAAATAACCCTTATATTCGGCCTGTTCTTTAGGATGCTGGGCAGTCAGTTGAAATAACCCAAAAGCAGCATGTACACCTAAATGACTATTGTGCTCTAACCGTGCTAATTCGAATGCTTTATCATAATAAGAAAGCGCCTCATTTATTTCATTTGTAGCGTGATATAACTTGGCTCTAGATAGCAAAAATTTAGGAGATTCGGGAAGTGATTTAACTAATGATTGAGCCAAATGGTAATCTTGTTGTTCTATATATTGGTCAATAAGCAACTCAGTCGCATGATCAATAATCCAAAAGTTGCGGTTAGTTCTGGGTAAGTTTAATACTTTCTCTAAATAAGGCACTGACTTGTGGTTATTTTGAGTAAATATAGCAAAATGATAATACACAACCGCTAAGTTTGACTCATTCAATTTATGCTCAAGTAACAAGGCCTGAGCAGCAAGAAGATGAGCATATTTTTTATCAACATCACCAGCTTTTTTTGCGAGTATTGAGTAAGTTATTTGTAACTCAAACAACATTAATGGATCAGCGTATTCTTGGCTAAATTTCAAGCCACTTTCCATTGTGTTGTACATCGCCTCAAAGTTACCTTGTTCTTTTTCAACCCAAGATTTAGCGAAAATATGTTCATATTTTAATACCCATAAAGGTGTTCCAACCAGAGTATTCGACATGTTTTTTAAGCTATTAGCGGCAAGTGTGTAGTTGCGGTGCCTTTGATGAATATCATTCATAAGAGACTGCGCCTTAGCTCTATATGGCGTAAAACCAAATGAGTTATCCAAATTATTTAGCTTTTGTGCGTAAGTCATCGCCACTTCATACTGCTTTACTTCTAAATAATGAAGGGCTAAAAGCAATAACAAATCAGGATCATTAGGAGATATCTTCTTCATTGCTGACATTGCACTGATATCTAATTTTATCGCTGGTGTTGAAAACAAACCAAGTTTCTGTAACTGCTCTAAACGTTTTGATAGTTGTTGAGCCGCAAGATCCGGCTCTTTTGTAAAGACATAACCTTGCCAAAAAATAGTACCGTTTGATAAACCATAATTAAGAAAATCACCTTCGGCAGATGAGAATGTTTCAGTCCATAACAACCATTCTGTATCTGGAATTTCCGATTGTCTCCAAGCTAACTTCGGAGCTGCAAACGACTGTCTGGGCGAGCTTTTTATAGGTGTGGTTTTAACACTAAAATTATCGCTATCACTTAGTGCCTGCTTGGTTAAGTCGGCAAAATCTGTTGAATCAGGGGGAGAGCTTGTATTGGTATTTTTTACTATATGCAATGCCACTAGGCTGTTAGGAGATGGTGCCAATAAAAGATAAAAAGCAACAGAGACTAAAAAGATAGTAGTTAAAGCTGGCCAAATGAACCGTTTATTATGACGAGAAGTAGTCTCTGATAAAGTTAAATTGGGTTGTTCATCGCTTATTTTTGACGGGTAAGATAACGCTAACTCCCATTTATAACCTTTTTTGGAATATGTTTTTATCGCGTTAGAGCCGAACATAGCCCTAAGTTGGCTAATGGTTTGAAATACCACTTGCTCAGATACATCCTTATCCTGCCAAACAGCATCCATAATAGTACGTTTACTATGAATGCTATGGGGATCGGCTAAGAAAAAATCTAGTAACAACGCTTGAGTATGCTTAAGGGGAATAATCTCTTCGTTTTTATATAAGATAAGTTGATCGCGTAAAAAGCGATATTGGGTAAATTTAACTTCCATATACTTGTGGTCTTAAAGACTCGCTGTAAAAAAACAAAAGAGTAAATAACTTAACATAGAAATTAAATCAGTGGCTAAATATTGAAATGATATTTTTTATTTTCAATGTTTACCTTCACTAGATTTTTACATTAAAATACAAATTTCATTGAGATCAACTTTCGTATCTAAGTGAACATTAACCGGGCTAATTTTGAGGACTAATTCAGGTCAGAAAGTTGGTAAAAACTGAAATTAGTTCACCGGATTTTGAGCTTGATATTTTATTACTCCCACCCATCCTTACCATATAAGGCTTCCATGACAATGCTCAAGCCTTGTTCAACTTCGGTTTCATCCATTGCAGCAAAACCCAAGCGAATAAAACGGTACTCTTTATCAGGTAATGCTTTGAGTCGATTAAATTCTATTTCAGTTTGTACATATACCTGCTCAGCCATGAGCTTCTCTTTAAGTCCAACGATAGATTGCCCGGTATCAAGCCATATCGCCATGCCGCCAGCAGGTACTTCAAAAAGAATTGGTAAACCTTTAGCTTGATAAAATTTTAACTGGCTAACCATAAAGTCTCGACGTTTTTGGTACAGTCTTGTCATACGGCGCAGGTGCCCTTCAAAGCCACCTTGCTGCATCCATTTAGCCACCGTTTGTTGCACCAACACATTACTTTTGTGGTTCATCAGCATTTTATAAGCGGCTAATTGCTCAATTAATACATTGTTTGCCACCACATAGCCAATGCGTGCGCCACCAAACATCAGCTTTGAAAAGGTAGAGATATAGATAACTAAGCCCGCAGGATCATCAGCCGCCATTGGCGCTATGGGTTGGCTGTCATAATGAAATTCATGGTCATAATCGTCTTCCACTATCGCCACACCATATTGCACAGCGAGTTGATAAATCTGCATGCGCCTAGAAATATCCAAAGACACTGTAGTCGGGTATTGGTGTAATGGCGTAAGATAAAGCAGTTTAACTTTACCTTGCGACAATACTTGCGCCAAGTGTTCGGGCACTATGCCGCGTTCATCTTGTTTGATGGAAATTAACTCTGCGCCAGTTCGCTCAAAGGCAGCCCAAGCAGGCGGATACCCTAACTGTTCAACCGCGACCTTATCACCAGGTTGTAACAGCAATTGTGAGATCATGTACAAAGCTTCTTGTGAGCCATTGCAAATCATCAGTTCTTTATCGGTAATTGAGCGAACTCGTCTTAGGTAAGTCGAAATTTGTTCAATAAGTTCAGCTTCTCCGCGACTATCCCCATAGCTTAAGTTATCAATTTTAGGTCGTTGACAGGTTTGTGCAAAGTGACTTTTAAATTCATCAAAGGGAAATTTTCTAATATCAGGCTGACCGCCAGAAAAATTATAACGATATTGGCTGGCTTTAATTTTTGGCGTAATAGGCAAGTTTTGTTTTAACCGAAATTGCCAATCAAAATTTTTATCTGTTGCTTTGACTTTTTCTGACATAAGACTAGTTTGAATAGGCAAATTGGTTACCACCCGATAACCTGAACGTTCTTTCGCTTCAACCCAGCCTTGTGCCACTAACTCAGCCAACGCCGCCATAATGGTATGACGATTCACCGCTAACTGCTGAGCAAGCTTTCTCGCTGAAGGTAATGCTTCAGTTGGGGCAACCTGCCCTTCTTTAATTGCTTGGCGTAAGGCACCCGCAATAGCTAAGTATTTTGCTTGTTTAGCTGAGGTGATATTTGAAGCCAAGTTTGGGTTTAAGCTTGGATCTAAGTTTAACTTTAGGTTTAGCGCTTTCAATCTGGTCTATCAACTTATACAAATCTGGTTGTAGTAGTTATACCAAAGATACTCATAATAACAACTATCAACGAGCCTTTTCATGGAGTAAACAATGGAACAACCGACGCTAAAACCAATCACCCTAGAAACAAGTTTACTAAAGTTAGTCCCTATGACTATGCAACACCTTAATGGTTATTGCTTAGCAGGAAACTACCCACAAGTTTGGCAACACATGCCTATAAATCGAAGTGCTAGTCACGATATTGCCAGGCCATGGATGCAAGAAGCGGTTGATGAAATGGCAAAAGGACTGCAACTTGCCTATATCACTATTGACAAAAAAACCGATAAAATTATTGGCTCAACACGCTTATTTCGCTATAACGAAAAAGATAAAAGCATTGAACTTGGCCATACCTTCATCACGCCTGAATTTCAACGGAGTTACGTTAACTCGCATGCAAAGTACTTAATGTTAAAGCACGCCTTTGAGCAGTTAAAAATGGCTCGCGTTGAAATTTGTACTCATGAAAGTAATCAGCAATCCCGAAATGCAATTACCCGTATTGGTGGCCATTTCGAAGGTGTTTTAAGAAAACATCGACGCGCACCTAATGGTGACTACCGAAATACTGCCTTGTTTAGCATTATCGATGAAGAATGGCCTCAAGTTAAACAACATTTATTAGACACTGGAAAAAACATTAAGGAGTTTGAATATGTATCCACCTAAACACTTTCAAACAAGTGAAGAAGAAAACCATAAATTAAGCGCACTCATAAATGACAATGCACTGGCAACATTGTTAGTTAATATTAATGAGGCCTTTCCACACATTAGTCATATACCTTTTCATTTTGAAGAATGTGATACCTCTACTGAGGCAAAAAGCAAAGTATTGATTGCTCATGTTAGTAATCAACATCCATTAGCAGCGAGATTATCAACGCAAGGAGATGTATCACTAAGCTTAGTGTTTCATGGCGAGCATAGTTATATTTCACCTCATTGTCATACCAAAGATAATGACAGTACCAATGGGCAAGTGGTGCCAACATGGAATTATGCCAAAGCTCATGTCACTGGCATCGCCACACCCATTGTAGATCCAGAGCTCAAATACCAACAAATGAAAAGAAGCAGCCAACATTTTGAACGTGAGCAACAAAGACCTTGGCAATTAACAGAGGTTAGCGATAAAAAGATACGACAAATGCTAACCGCTATTACTTTTTTTAAAGTCCGTATTAACACTATTGAGGGACGCTTTAAACTTAGTCAAAACAAATCAACAGCAGTAAGAGCAAAAATAGCTGTACAAGTCGCAAGTCGTAACAAGCCTTTTTTAGCTCGACAGATACTCGATAATTAACCCTTCAGTTAATATCCCCTTCATGCTGCTTAAATTGCGACCAATTACTTTTACTGATATCTTAATTCACAAGAGTTAACACTATTGCAACAGTGTTAACCTTGATTTATCCAAAAATATTAAAATATAAGGACGTTTCAATGAAGAAGACATTAGTATCTTTAACTGTGCTCATAGGATTAATGGGTTGTAATAATAGTAATAACTTAACCGCATCAAATGACGAGAACAGCGGCCCTGTTCTCATCTCTGGTCTAAATGTCACCTCGATAGATAACACAATAAAACCAGGCGATGACTTTAACCTGTACGCAAATGGTAATTGGATAAAAAAAACTGAAATCCCCGCTGATAAATCATCTTATGGTGTCGGTACAGTCGTTCACGAGCAATCTCAAAGTGATGTTAAAGCGATAATTGAAGCTGCTTCTTCAGGTGACTTTCCAGAAGGATCAAACGAGCAAAAAGTCGGAGACTTATATCAATCTTATATTGATTGGGATACACGTAATGAAATTGGTTTAACACCTATTCACAATGAGTTTAGCCAAATAGACACTATTGCAAATCATAACGAATTAGCCATACATTTTGCTGTGGCGAATAAACTCGGCTATGCGATCCCCTTTAATGTTGGTCAATACGTCGATTTTAAAAATCCGAACACTTATATGCAATATACTTGGCAAGCAGGCCTAGGTTTACCTGACAGAGAGTATTATTTCTTAGATGACGACGCCTCAAAAGAGATCAGAGCAAGTTACCTTACCCACATTGAAAAAATGCTAAGCCTGGCCGGTTTAGCTAACCCCAAAGCTGCTGCTAAAGATATCTTTGCTTTAGAAACAAAGCTTGCCAGTTTTCATATGAAAAAAGAGCAAACCCGCGATATGGTGGCGCTTTATAATAAAATACCAACGCCTGAGCTAACAAATATTATGCCTGATTTTAATTGGGACGGTTTTTTAGCTGAAGCTGGCATTAGTGATATCGATGGCGTTGTAGTCACGCAAATTGATTATATGAAAGCACTTAATGACATCATCAAAGATACGCCAATATATACTTGGCATGTTTATTTGAAATGGGGAGTAATTAATAGCACAGCAACGAGATTGACTCAGCAGTTAGATGAGCAACATTTTGAATTTTATGGCAAAGAATTACGTGGCGTGAAAACTCAGCTCCCTATGTGGCGCCGAGGCGTTAGCATAGTTAATCAAAATATCGGTGAAGTTGTTGGCAAGGTTTATGTTAAAAAGCATTTTCCACCCCAAGCAAAAGTTCGTATGGAAGAGTTGGTAAGTAACCTTATTAAAGCCTATGAAGTAAGTATTAAAAACCTAGATTGGATGACACCTGAAACCAAAAAACAAGCATTAGATAAGCTCTCTAAGTTTACCCCTAAAATTGGCTACCCAGATATTTGGAAAGATTACTCTGCCTTAATCATCAAAAAAGATGATTTATTTGGTAACTTAAAACGTTCTTCTTTGGTCGTTTACCAACAAAACTTAGCTAAGCAAAATGGACCAGTACAAAAGCATGAATGGGCAATGACGCCACAAACAGTTAATGCCTATTACAACCCTCCACTAAACGAAATAGTATTTCCTGCTGCCATACTACAAGCACCATTTTTTAATTTAAATGCGGAAGATGCGGTAAATTATGGTGCTATTGGTGCGGTAATTGGTCATGAAATTGGTCATGGTTTTGATGATTCTGGTAGTACATTTGACGGTGATGGTGTCTTACGTAACTGGTGGACTGAAGCCGATAAAGCTGAGTTTAAAAACAGAACAGCTAAACTAGTCGCACAATATGACGAATTTGAACCACTTGATGGCGTTAATGTTAACGGCTCTTTCACCTTAGGTGAAAACATCGGCGATTTAGGCGGATTAAGTATTTCATTGATGGCCTATAAAATGTCCTTAGGTGATAAAACCGCCCCTGTTATTGATGACTTTAGTGGTGAACAACGGGTGTTCTTAGGTTATGCACAAAGCTGGAGTAAGAAATACCGTGAAAAAGCATTAAAGCATCAAATAAATACTGACCCACATTCACCTTCTATGTATCGAGTGAATGGCGTTGTTCGTAATGTTCCTGAATTTTATGAACTGTTTGGTGTAAAAGAAGGTGACAACCTTTACTTAGCACCAAGTGAGCGCGTTAAAATTTGGTAATGAGTAATTGATAATGACTAATTAACAGAACAGCAACCGATAGGTGGGTTGCTGTTCTAAATAAACTGTATTATGGATAAATAGTTATATACCCCAAACCTCCTCAAAATTCAGCATTCAGCTGGAATTAGAAACGCCTTTATACAAGCCTTTGATTAAAGATAATAGTACAAGTTAATGATGTGTTTTTAGAGAGAATGGTAAATTTACTCGAAGAATGTCATGACGTTGGCATTCCTATTGGTGAATAATGTGACTCAAGTAGGAGTGCAAAAAAGTAGGTCACGTTAGACTAATACTCGTTTCCCTCAGAGTATTTAGCAAAAAATGGTCTAGGTATAACCCGAATTATTTCATATCAAGTCGCAGAATAGCTTAAAAATAATGAACTTAAAATTATATTAGAAGATATTGAATAACCAGCTAAGCCAATAAATATAGTAAATAGATAAGATAAATATTCTTCAGCTAAAGTGAGAAGTTTTATCGACTTACTTGCTAAGCAGTTACAATCTAACTCAGCTTTAAATTAATTTTATGATGATAGCTAAATGAGGCGAGGTAATAGGTATGGCTAATGAGGTTTTAGACACTAAAAAGCTTAGGAGCGTGTGTGAAAAGTTAGCTATTACCACAAAGTGCTCTTAATTTTGATATGAGTTTATCAATGCCAATAGCTTACTCAGATACTATTGGTGATAATAAATAAACTAACAGCCATCAACTACAGTCTCAGTTTCCTTGTAAGTTAATAGTCCTGCGGTAATTTGGAATGCATAATAAGCGAAGCAATCCTTGTCTGCGAGCTTATATCCATTGGGTATAAAAAAAATACCATAACCGCCCTTACCTGTTATAACATTTGAAGCAGGCAATATATCTATCACACAAAATTCATTACCTGAGCAAACTGTACTCATTTGTCCTGCGCCTGAGCCTAAGTGATTAAAATCACCGTCAATTAGTGCTTTGAAACCATCATTCCAAATTTCACGAGGTACGCCTTGGTTATAAGTTGTAAAAGTTAAGCCGTCAAAAGTTAATGTGGTTGCAACTTCTACATCATATTTCCCCTGAATCATTGCTTTTGACTGTATAAAATTAACACCGCTACTCAAACTTCCTTTTATCGATTTCAGGGTTGCAGCTGTAGCCTCTCCTTTTAAATCGATGAACTTAGGCGCGGCAACAACGGCGAGGATACCTAGAATAACTATTACAACGACAAGCTCAATAAGTGTAAAGCCACGCTGAATAGATTGGGTTGAAAAACATATTTTATGATTTTTAGTGTTCAAATATAAATATTCCTATTTTTATATTAAATATAATACAACTGAAAATATACATCACAGAATCTAGTTGTTTTACCAAAAAAACCTAATTTTTTCAAATTTAATTACCTATGTAATTAGTAGCATTATTATGTATATTTATTCAACCTATTATTTGAAATTATCCAGAGACTACTCTTCTTCTGTGTCATGGAAAGAATCGACAAAGTCCTGCAGACCTTTTTGCACTAACTCGTAGGTTTTATCAACATTATCTGCAATATCTCCATCTAGAATTTTTAGGCTACCGAGTATATCTTTAGCTTCGCCAAATCCTTGCTCTATACCTCCACTAATAATTTCAACAAAAGAAGCCAACGATTCCTCTTCATCCATATCAGGATTTTGCTCTTGATAAGCCCCAAAAAACTGGGTACTAAAAGCCACAATACGCTCCGCGGTCGCTTCGGGACTGAAATCAACCCCTGACTCATAAGCATCTTCAACACTACTATCAACCCCGCCAGCTTTGAGTGATTCGTTTATCCCTTGCAAGGCGGTTTTTAACACTAATGATAATGGCTGATCACCAATTGATTGATTGTATTTCAGCGAAGATTCTATAATGGCGGCATTGAGTTGTTTCTTTTGAGAGACATAAATTGGCTCTTGTGCTTTTTCTGTTTTTTTCTCATGGGCCAGATCTGATTTTTGCTGCCCCATTGGGGCATTTTCTTTTTTATCAGGCGCTTTTGCTAAGGTTCGAACGTCTTGGTTAAATGTAACATTCGAATTAATTGATGAGCTCATAATATCTACCTCTATTTATCAAAGCATACATAAAAAGTATCGGCATGACGCAGTATAACTTAAGTTTAAACCTGTATTTATTTCGTACAATTAAATATTCGGTTCTGCTCATAAGATAAAGTGAGTAATTGTAATATAAAGCCAAATGCACTTACCTGCTTTATCCTTGAGTTTTCGTCTTGATAAATAGTCTTAAAAACAAAATAAATAACATCAATAGAGGCGTCGAACCAGCTGATTTTTTTGGTGATACGGTAGGCTCTTTAGCAACCAGTAAAACAACAGGTAATGTGGCAACAATTTCATTGGTTAACATTGAAAAGAGATCTATATTACCTATCTGTTCTTCTAAGGGCTCATTCGCAGTCAATGTGATTTTTTGGGATGATTGGTTTGCTGAAAACATCACCATATCGCTTTCAATCGTTAAGCCCTTTACCGTATTTCCAATAAGGAGGTCTTCAGCAAAAAGATAATCAGCTTGTCGATTGATGGTCAAAACAACAGTGTCATTGGCTGCTAAGGTTAATTTTTCAATGTCAAAACCGTAGTTCACTTTACTACCTGAGTTTGCAGCAATGTTAATAGATACGGTTTCATTTGAAGGGGTAATTATCCCGCCATGTCTAAGCTGCAATTGAAACTGTTCTTGCGCCTCGGTTTCGTTATCAGTATTGATATTAATCGCCACTTTTTTTAATGATTCTCCCGCCATAAAAGTGACTCTGTGTGCAACTTCTTGATAATCTAAGTTACCAATGGCCGTATCACTAACACTCACTAGCTCAATGCTAACAGTTCGATCTAATGCGATAACATTATCGTTTTCATCAACTAAAACTAACTCAACATCTGCAGTATCACCTTCATTTACTTGTATAACCTGTAAATTTTTAAAGCGTACTTTTGCCACGTTTATTGGGGGTGGCTGTCTATTGCCGAGGTGATCTGGTAATTGTTGAAGTTCATATAACATACGGGTAACATCAGCGTTATCCACTTGCCCACAAACCTCACCGTTAACGTACTTATTGGGGCTAGAATAAAAATCATGACGGTCAAACCAGTTATTCGAAGTACTCATAATAGTTCCTTCGCCGCCACAGTTATATCCGCGTCCATAATCTCTAACAGGTACGTCGGAGCTATTAGCTAAATCATGGTCCGCACCATCATTATGGCCCCATTCATGAGCGCCAAGTGTTTCACTGGTACAATTACCACCAATTTCGATTACCGCATAAGGCTGAGTGTAATATGCCCAACCACAAAAACTATTACCAATATGAGGACGTAAAATTGTAATGTAATCTAAACCAAACTGCTCAGCTATATCATGAACAGGCTTTGTCTCATTATCATAAATAGTACTTAAGAATTGTTGAATACTCATTGATGAGTTATCAATAGGGTAAAGTCCAACATATGCCACTTCGCGACGAATAGATAAACCACTGTTTTCCATCACGACATTGGCAGCATTTATTTGTCGATCAAGGTAATTATTTAATTCTTCTTTAGACAACGAATTAATTAGGTCATTGGTATAAAAGATACCAATGCGAATAACATGATGTTCATCATTAATCGGATTTGCCATTCTCATTTTTACGTGTTGTTTAAACGGAGAAGACTCAGGGGTTGCGGAAAAACTATTGTAGGAAATAAATAAGAATAAAAGAGAAAGAAAAGTGCGCATAATTCTGATAGCAGTTAATAAAAAGTATGAGTATGCTAACCTAAAATATTCGGTTATAAAATTGAAATACTAAAATTAATTTATAATGCACAGAGTAAACTTTTATTCTGTGCATTTAGTTAAATTTTAGCTTTTCTTTAGCTCATTTGCTTTTAGTAACATAGATTTACTTTCTTCAAGAAAATCACCTGCATAATCGCCAAACCAGTCAGATACATGGTTAAACATATCAACAAAAGCATCTTTATCATCAAGACTCACATCTTCAAGCAGTTCTAAAAATCGGTAGGCAAAACGTTTCATCATACCAACATTATCTTTATTAGAAAAAATAATATCTGCATAAAGCGTTGGGTCTTGGGCAAATAATCGGCCAACCATAACCAACTCTAATCGATAAATGGGTGAGCTCATCGCGACTAATTTTTCTATATCAGCCCCTTCACTCATCAAATGATAACCATAGGCAATGGTAGAAAAATGTCGCATAACTTGCACCATAGACATGGCTTGATCATGTTCATGCGCCTCTACGGGATAAATCTTAGCACCCCATACTTCAAACTGTTCAATTAACCACTGGTACTGCTCTGGGTGACGACCTTCGCAGCTAATAATTGTTTGTTTAATTAACCCGGTAACATCAGGCCCAAACATAGGATGTAAGCCAACGACTGGTCCTGCGTGTGCTTTTTTCATTTCAAATAAAGGTGATTCTTTAATACTGGTTAAATCAGCAAGAACACAGCTTTTAGGTAAATTATTGAGGTGATGAATAACCATAGTCGTCAGACGAATAGGCACGGCTACAATGACCAGGCTGGCATCCGCTAAAATAACATCACTTTGGGGCCAATCATTTTGCTCAAGTATTTCAACTTGGTAATCAGAACGCTGAAACAAATCAACAAAAATAGCGCCTAGCTGCCCTTTACCACCAACAACGACAACCTTTTTACATTCTGGGTTAACGCAGCGATAGCCACTAGCATCTTGGCTGACATAAGAGTCGCGCATTAAACGGCGCAATACATCTTCAATTAAGTCTGGTGATAAACCTGCATCACTCGCTTGTAAACGTCTTTTAGCAAATAAACTCGCTTCACGTACTGGGTCGTAAATCGGTTTACCCACATTACTTTTTAACTGCCCTACTTTACTGGTAACGGCAAGTCGTCGGTGTAATAACTTAACTAAGTCGCTATCAATGTCATCAATTTCATCACGTAATATGGTTAGTTTTTTATCAAAATCTGGATCTGAGTTCGTCATTACACTCTCTTATGGAAAATTTATACCTGAAAATTAGCTTAAAGCACGTGGATAAATTTTTAATATAGGGCTTCAGGCCATTAAAATAGAAAACGCGACATAAGTCGCGTGTAATACCAACTAACGCTTTAATTGGTATAATTAAATGATCTTACCTAATAGTGTTAGGTAGATAATCCTAGGCGATACGCGAAGTTAAACAACCTGATAATTGTGCATCAGCATCCGCTAATAATTGCTCGGTTTCAGCAAAATCAATACATGCATCGGTAACAGATACACCATAAGCTAGCTCTTCTTTAGCCAAGTCGCTACTTTGATTACCTGCATTAATATTACTTTCTAACATTATACCAATAATTGACTTATTACCTGCACAAATTTGTTTAACAACATCTTTGGCAACCAATGGCTGACGAGTGTAATCTTTACTTGAATTACCGTGACTACAATCAACAATAATTCCAGGTTCAAGACCTTGTTTAGCTAATACTTGCTCACACTCTGCAATACTTTTTTCATCGTAATTAGGTGCTGTGCCACCACGTAAGATAACGTGGCCATCAGGGTTACCGCGGGTTTGAATTAAGGCAACTTGTCCTTGGCGATTGATACCCATGAAATGATGTGGAGATGCGGCTGATTGTAATGCATTTACTGCCACGCCTAAGCTACCATTAGTACCATTTTTGAAACCAATTGGCATAGACAAGCCACTCGCCATCTCACGATGAGTTTGTGACTCAGTAGTACGCGCCCCAATGGCCGACCAGCTAAATGCTTCAGCTAAATATTGTGGACTAATAGGATCAAGCGCTTCAGTTGCCAGTGGTAAGCCTAACTCTGTTAAGTAAAGAATCAATTCACGTGCTTTACGTAAGCCAGCTTCAACATCAAACGAACCATCCATATGTGGGTCGTTAATCAAACCTTTCCAACCAACAGTAGTACGTGGTTTTTCAAAGTACACACGCATTACAACAAACAAAGACCCTTGGTGTTTATTGTGCAGTGCTTTTAGCTGACGGGCATAGTCTTTTGCAGCTTCAACATCATGAACTGAACACGGGCCTGAAATAACTAACAAACGAGGATCACGCTTGTGGATTATGTCACTAATTGTTTTTCTCGATTGTTGAACAAACTCACGACCTTTTTCTGATAGTGGTAATTCAGCACGTAGCGCTTCTGGGGTAATTAATACATGCTCAGCATTAACATGAATGTTATTTGAGCTGGTTGGCACTGCTGATAATTCGGCGGCTGTGGTCATAATTTTTCCTTAATTAAATATTTTCCACTGAGTAGGCTTTAAATATTTACGTTAAAAAGTTTTAAAATAGGGTTTACGCTCGTTAACTCAACAGATAAAAACTTGATATTTAGAAAGGATAACAGTGACTCAATAAAGGCTACAGCTCAACCAAAAACAAAAACAAGAAATCGTAAAGATTTAATTACGCGATTTGTAAGGTTATTTTTACACGTTTTTTTTATGCTGTATAGTATTAAATTGACAAAACATGTACTAATTTTGTAAAAAATTTAAAGAGAGATATTTATCCCTACCCAAGTGATTGACCAAAGTGAATATATTGTAAAATATAATTGCCCAAGCAAAGCATATTCATAGTTATTCTAGTTTTTATAGGGGTAACCATTAATAGAGAATGTACCTTGACTATGATTCGCTCAATTTTTCTGAAACAAGTATCAAATCAAGGTTACGGAAATGCACGGCGCATTTACCGATACCCTTGTTGTACTCGACAACCGCGCTCATTATTTTATTGGGTTTAGGATCAGAAACATCCAATTTAACGGGGATAAGGCTAACTCAGTACGTGATGACTGAGTATGTAGGCCATTAGAGTTTTACTTTTAGCTAAATCGATGAAGTCCAAGGTTAGCTAACTAAAAGATTTGACCGTAATGCAAACTATAAACATAGTATTTCTACTCATTTATAAATACGTTTTTTCAGCTTTAGTCACTTTCTCTAAATAATGACGAGATTCTGCTTTAGGGTGTTTCTTAGTGAGTAAGTAATATACGTCTTTAGACGATTTAGTATTGAGTATTTTCATCGCAGTTTTTCGATTACCATGAAAGGTTTTTAATACATTGCCGGCACCGCCATTGTAAGCCGAAATAATGGAATAATGACGACTGGTTGAATTAGCTACGTCTTTCAAATAGTTGTTATTGAGAATGTACAAATAGGCAGAGCCAATATCGATATTAAAAGCTGGGTCAAATAGTTGTTGTTTGGTAGGCACACCCTTTTTGTTTTTAATACGCTGAAACACATCCGCCCCAGCAGTTTTAGGCACAACTTGCATTAAGCCATACGCATTAGCCGTACTGACAGCAAACGGATTAAAACTACTTTCGGTTTCAATTATTCCGTATATCAGTTGTGGGGATATTTGGTAACGCTTAGCCGCAGCAAGTACATAGCTACTATATTTTTGTTTGCGTAAATGTTGATGTTTATCAACCATGTTAATTCTAACTGCATAAATTTGTTTTTTATTTTTGTTATATTTTTGTAAGTTGAACTCTATTAAGTGTTTGGAGAAACGATTAGCGCGCCATTGATATTGAATGGGCTTATTATCTCGATCAACTACCTGCTGGTACAAATAAGGTTTGCCTGATAGCTGTGGTGCATCGCTAGAAAATATGTCAGTTTTTCGAGGGTCTGATGTTGATAATAAAGTAGTGACTATTGCATTCTGTAAATTTTCCAACGTTTTAGCTTGGGAGTTGTTGGCTAACGTTTCGATTAAAATGGTGCCTTTTTCAAAATCAACAATGGCACGTGCTTGGTAACTATTAGTATATTTAACCAGCTTTTTATTGTTAGGGATTTGAGGTTTATCTTCACCCCATACCTCACCAATGTGTTTACTCAACTCATCAATCAATGATTTGATATTATTGAGATCACGTTGAATATGCTTATTAGTTTTAACAGCTTGTTCGGTAATAGCTATGAGATCTTTATCGTCTGAATTGATTTGTTTAATTAACACTTCAGCACTACGAATTGAGGCTAGGTTTGGGGTACTTTTACAACTGCTTAAGCTAATTACGATAAATAACAGCAACACTTTTATAAACATTTAGCAGTGACCTTTCATTGATTTATGCCTGATACTGTATTGTATAGATCCAGCGCTTAAAAAGACAAGGTTGGTTTTAGTGTGGGTATGTAGGTGGATGGTTTCAAATAGACGGTGGGTGAATAATCAGAAATAATATTGTGTCAAGTAACAGGGAATACTAGTGAAGTTTAAAAAGAAATAAGTACTAAAAAAGGGCCAGAATATTAACTGTATTCTGACCCTGATTAGTTATAACTACCTTCTAGCTAATACCTAGATATTAGCTAGTGTTTATTTAACCTCTGATCTTTCATTGATCAACACTGGCTCACCATCAATCACTAACTCAAAGGTAACATCAATCGCACTAGGTGTTGCTACCTCGCCTGATTTAAGAGTGAACTTGTTAGTGAACTGACGAATTTCATAAGGTGACATAGTAATTTCCTCTTCAAAATATGACGTTTCATAAATATCTGAAGGATAGGCTTGAACCATTATTTTACCTTTGGTTTCGCCTGCATGTGGACCTCTAAATTCACTGGTGATTGATACCTCTTTACCAACAACGTTTGCTTCTTCCACAATCGCCATTGACGACCAAGGATATACTCGAGCACCTTGTTCTTGGGTTAGTTCAATTGTTTGTCCTTGCCATTCAACCAAGGCTTTGGCAATGATGACTTGTTTACTTGCACGTGTTGCAGCAGTCGTTATTAAGTCTTGCATGGTTTTACCCGCACCTGCTAACTCAACATTTTTACTTAGCGTTTTATTTCCTTGTTGAGTAACGGTGATTTTTGCTTTCGCAACTGAGGCACCTTGATTACGTAATACAGCTGAAACAACTTGCTCACCATTTGCCTTTTCTTGTCGCCACTCTAAACGAAAATGTAAACCTGAAAGCTCTTTTAGGGCATGGTTGATCTTGTCTTTACTCGCACCAGAATTAACAATAGCAGCAACTAAACTTGCACTCGCTTTATTAAGTTTATCTAGAGAAGCTAATTGTGTTGCACGATCTTTTGGTGTTGCGGCCACCATAAAGTCATACATAGTCGTTAATTCATTTGGCACCTTGTCACCTAAACGCCACATTGCTCTAAATAATCGACTAATTGAGCGATCGGCGGGATTAGCCCATGGATTAACTTCCAAATTGGTTGTTGCATCTCTAGGTACTGGATTAAGATCTCGGCCTTCATCAAAAAATGCGGTCAGTCTATGTTCAGCATTTTCAGCTAATATCGCCATGTCTCTATCAAGTAGTTTTGCTTTTATAGAAGTTGATATTGAAAACTTCTCTTCATATTGGCTGTTTTTAGATTTAAGTACCATGAATAAATGATCATCATTAATAGTCACCGACAAACCCAGTTTAGGCTTTTTCTGTGACTCTAAATCAGCAATCATCTCTACAGGTAACGAGTAACTGATATCTTCGCCGCCTAATGACTCAGCATTAACAACAAGGGTATTACCTTTAACCACTCTTATTTGCAGTAATTCATCTTCATCCGGTTTATAAGATTTTTGTTTGAATGTGCCCACTTTTTTGTCTGCTTGCAGTCTTTTTTGATTTTCTTCAATAATTTTTAAACCTAAACCAATACCTGCATGACCACGGTGTAAATGGTCCGCCAAGTAATCAATCTCTAAAGAGAGTGTTGGATTATCAACACCACGAGCAGGTTTAGTTACCAATGACGACATTTCAGGCAAAGGTTGATCAAATTTGAATTGATTATAAAAAGGCTGCTTGCCCGGTTTTAATCGAACATCCATGCGAGGAGATCCATGTTCATAACTATTGTTTAATACTCGCACCCATAATTTATTACCATCTTGTTCCCAAGGACCAGCAGCGGCATTAAAAGTTTTATCGACACTGGCAACAAAATCGACAAACTCTGCTTCAACTTTGTCCCAGTCACCAAAAATATCCATCATCAACTGATGCGATAACTCTTTGCCATCACCGTAGTCAGATTTACGCATTGCCGCCATTTCATCACGGTATGCTTTAAATTTATGAGATCTGTCGGGATGGTCTAACATAAAGTGAACAATTAAAAAGTTTACGCCACGATAAAGTCGAGGGTTATTAGTCATATCCTCAATCTTAGGACTGTTTAACGCTTCATATTCTCTTAAACCTCGACGGATATAATCCATCGGCGATGCACGGTCAAATACCATGACTTTTAATTGTTTTTTCTCAGGGTCATAATAATGGTGAGCCAAGGCATCTGCTGTACCTTCGGTAAACCAAGTAGGTAACCAGCCGGGGTAATCCATCAACGACATTTGAAATACATGGCCTTGTTCATGAACGACAATATAGCGTTGATGCTGTTCACGTGCGCTAGGGAAACTATAACCAACAAGGTTATAGAACATCGCCTCACCGCCAGCACTGATACCACGGGTTAGGTTATCATCAGTAACAAATATTTTAGTTTCTTTTTTACTTGAACCATAAACTGCTGCCATACGTTTATTTTCTAAATCTGGCGGCGTCATACCAAAGAGTTCAATGTAGTGCGGAAATGAGCTTTCAAGTAGCTCCATATATAGAATAACCTGATCTTCTGGTCTATTGCTTTTTAGGGCAAAATGTTTACTTACGTACCAGTCAAACCCTGGCGTATTGTTTACTCTGCCTGAGCTGTAGGTATAAGGTATATTTTTACCCACCTTTACTACTTCGACACTGTTCAACGTAGACACTCTACCACTTGCTGTAACATCAACACTCATTTGCGAAGGATGCGGTATTGTCTTAGATACTGGGATTAATGCCCCTTGAGGTATCGTTAATTGTGCAGAGTTCGTTTTTGAAAGGGTAGAAGGTGTTTCTGTGGTGTTATTACAACCAGATAAAATGGCGCTGGCAACAACCAAAGATAACAAGGTGGGTTTGAAATTCATGCTTAACCTTATAAATAGAGATTTGTATAGAGATAACAAACACTATATATGTATATTGTATACACGCAAGCAAAATAGTTATGCATATGTTACAAAAAACTTAAATTCAGTAATTTCTTAGGATGTTAAGAAAAGGCTTCTAGAATTACACAATGAAGTAAACAATATCTTTTAACAAAAAGCATCCGTCGAATCAACGGCATCATGAGATAGTAATTACGCGCTAAATCGATTTTACAGATAAGAGTGAAACTCACTCATAAGTTACCGAGAGAGAAGAACATAAATGGTCACTTTGTGCGCTAAGCGGAAGCTAGCGGTGTATATTCTAATGTCTCCTTCACTAAAAAAGCGGTCATTAGCATCGAAGATAACCTTGTGACTTCTGTTAGCCAAAAGCGGAAGTTAGCTTTTGAGTTAAAAACGACAGATCAGGGATCCTAAATTTGTCGTTTTTATATAAAAACCCACATCCATTCACAATTG
>Ga0209291_1001640_pt1 | contig 19556 bp, 16 predicted proteins | sample GOMGulsemesocosm_FD_184633 | JGI IMG/M metagenome (GOLD analysis project Ga0209291, IMG submission 184633) | Methane-oxidizing microbial communities from mesocosms in the Gulf of Mexico - GOM9B Gulf of Mexico (SPAdes) (version 2) | ecosystem: Environmental > Aquatic > Marine > Cold seeps...
TTACAACTCACTTGTAACTATAATGCGGGTCATTAGCTCAGTTGGTAGAGCAGTGGACTTTTAATCCATTGGTCGTAGGTTCAAATCCTACATGACCCACCAATTTCTATTTGCTGTTAAAGCAGGGTAGACATTGAATACCAGGTTCGGTCGTAGTTTTAAATCCTACATGACCCACCACTTTTCTTTACGAAAAGTAAGCATTATAAGTTAAATAATAGAATGATAATTTCATTCGCCAGGGCGGGTCATTAGCTCAGTTGGTAGAGCAGTGGACTTTTAATCCATTGGTCGTAGGTTCAAATCCTACATGACCCACCAATCTCTTTAAAAAGAATTGTCTGGATTATTTAACTACAATCAGTAAGCGACAAAGATACATGGGTCATTAGCTCAGTTGGTAGAGCAGTGGACTTTTAATCCATTGGTCGTAGGTTCAAATCCTACATGACCCACCAATGTATCTACTTCGTAAACTGAATCGCAATTTATGTGCGGGTCATTAGCTCAGTTGGTAGAGCAGTGGACTTTTAATCCATTGGTCGTAGGTTCAAATCCTACATGACCCACCAATTTGTTCGTTGTTAGTAAACAGCGTGGACTTTGAATGCCAGGTTCGGTCGTAGCTTAAATCCTACATAACCACCAATTGCATCAAATACAGTACCACCTCCGGGTCATTAGCTCAGTTGGTAGAGCAGTGGACTTTTAATCCATTGGTCGTAGGTTCAAATCCTACATGACCCACCAATTTCTAGTTGTTGTTAAAACAGCGTAGGCATTGAATACCAGGTTCGGTCGTAGATTAAAATCCTACATGACCCACCAATATCGAAAAATGAAAAAGAAGTACCCGATGCGGGTCATTAGCTCAGTTGGTAGAGCAGTGGACTTTTAATCCATTGGTCGTAGGTTCAAATCCTACATGACCCACCAATTTCTAGTTGTTGTTAAAGCAGCGAAGACATTGAATACCAGGTTCGGTCGTAGCTTAAATCCTACATAACCCACCAATCGCATCGTTAGCACCACCTCCGGGTCATTAGCTCAGTTGGTAGAGCAGTGGACTTTTAATCCATTGGTCGTAGGTTCAAATCCTACATGACCCACCAATTCCAAAACTCCAAAATGTAAGTACTGATGTATGAATCAAGAGACCGTTTTGCGTAGCAGAACGCAGCTCGAAGTATTCATTGTGTTGGTAGAGCAGTGGACTTTTAATCCAATGGTCGTAGGTTCAAATCCTACATGACCCACCAATTTCTTCGTTGTTAATAAACAGAGTGGACATTGAATTCCAATTTAGGTCGTAGGTTCAAATCCTACATGACCCACCAATTTCTTCGTTGTTAATAAACAGAGTGGACATTGAATTCCAATTTAGGTCGTAGGTTCAAATCCTATATGACCCACCAATTTCTTCGTTGTTAATAAACAGAGTGGACATTGAATTCCAATTTAGGTCGTAGGTTCAAATCCTACATGACCCACCAATTTCTTCGTTGTTAATAAACAGAGTGGACATTGAATTCCAATTTAGGTCGTAGGTTCAAACTCTACATGACCCACCAATCCAAAAAATCCCAAAATGTAAGTACTGATGTTTGAATCAAGAGACCGTTTTGCGTAGCACAACGCAGCTCGAAGTATTCATTGTGTTGGTAGAGCAGTGGACTTTTAATCCATAAATAAATTTCACATATATCTTATTCATCAGTAATACCGTTGGCTTCTAATGCCAATTTAGGTCGTAGGTTCAAATCCTACATGCCCCACCAATCCCCCCAAAACTCCAAAATTTATGCACTGATGTTTGAATCAAGAGACCGTTTTGCGTAGCACAACGCAGCTCGAAGTATTCATTGTGTTGGTAGAGTAGTGGACTTTTAATCCATTAATAATTTCAAATTTTCACTCAAAATCTAAATAATGCTAAAAGTTTATAGCGTTTATTTGTAGCTGTTCTTAATATTTAAGGACGTAATATTCATTCTTTAGTCGTAATTTTGTCATTAAATTGCAGTTAACGTTATGTTTTTTCGTCAACTGGTTCTATGCTGGTATTTGTCATTAGTTGTACTTAGTCAGTCATTTTTATGATTTATCTTTGAAGCAGTTGATTAAAGGTCGTCATGGAAGGCCCTGAATAACCAAGTAGTAAGACTCATCGGTGAAAACCGAAACATGTTCATATAACAAATATAGAATGAGTTACTAACAAGGAGAATATCAAGTGATAAAGCAATTACAAATATCGAACGTCGCCTGTGCCGTTGCACTTTCAGTTATAGCGACCTCTGCGCATGCTGGCTATAAAATTGAAATCACAGACAGTGATACCATCGAATTTGGTGGTTATATGAAGGTAGATGCAAGGTATGTTACCGGTGACGTTGCCTACAAAGACTTTTGGACTGGCTCTGGAACACCGTTAGCGGAAGATGCAAGTCAATTTAAGATCTTCGCTAATGAAACACGTTTTAATACTAAATACACCCACGGTAAAGTCACTGCCTTTTTAGAGATGGATTTTTATGGCGGTGGTGGCAATGAAAAAATATCCAATTCAGTGCACCCGCGGTTACGACATGCATTTATCAAATATGATAAGTGGTTGATTGGCCAAACGTGGTCGACATTCATGAACACCAGCGCGATCCCCGAAACCGCAGATTTTGCGGCTGCCGCCGTGGGCTTAGTGTTTAATCGTCAAGGGCAAATACGTTATACCAATGGTGGACTGCAATTATCGATTGAGAATCCAGAAACATGGGGAACAGACACCAATGGTAATGCGGCCAGTACTTCAAACGATAATGTCCCAGACCTCGTCGCACGTTATAACTTTAAGGGTGATTGGGGGAATGTTTCGGTAGGTGCTGTTTTACAAAAGGTTGACTCAGAGGTCAGTAATGAAACCGGTGTGGGTTATTCAATAGCCGGTCGTGTTAAGACAGTGGGTAAAGATGATGTTCGTTTTCAATTGCACGGCGGCCAAACAGGGCGCTATGTTGGGATCGCTGCTGGCCAAGGCTTAGTAAGTGGCGAATTCGAAGATCAAACGTCTTATAGCATTGCTTATCGCCATTTTTGGAATAGTATGGACAGGTCTTCAATTTATGTTGGTGCTGTTGATACCGAGCTTAGCAACCGTAATCGGTCACAGTGGGGAATTAACTACTTCAAAGGTTTCACCAAGCAACTGTCCGTCGGGATGGAATATGGTCAGTTTATTATTGACGATGATGGTCAACAAAAGTACAGCTCTGACTTCATGCAACTCTCCGCAAAATACAGTTTTTAGCCCAATTTAAGGACGCTAACGTAACGCTAGACGTTCGTAAAGCTCATTTAAACCTGTCACTACCTGTGATGGCATGATTATGTTATGCCATCACATTTTATTAATTCAGTTGATATCTTTGAATTTAGGTTGTTTTTAATACTATGATTTTAAATTAATTCGTATTAAAGTTAATAGTACTTTGCCTATCACGGCGTAATATAGTTACACAGGGAGCGATGTAAGATGGCCCAAGAACAGTTTAGATTAATCACGCGCAGTGACTTCGATGGTTTAGTGTCAGCCGTTTTATTAAAGCATCTTGGTCTTATTCATGATGTTGTTTTTGTTCATCCTAAGGATATGCAAGATCAAAAGATAGAGGTAACGTCAGCTGACATTACAACAAACTTGCCATATGTTCCAGGGGTTCACATTGCCTTTGATCATCACATGTCTGAAACTAAGCGTAATGACGCCAGCCTAAAGAATCATATCATTGTGCCATCAGCGCCTTCTGCGGCACGGGTTGTTTGGCAGTATTATGGAGGGCATCGTGCTTTTCCTGATAGTTGGGACGGTATGATGGAAGCTGTAGATAAGGGAGACTCTGCACAATATAATATGCAGGAAGTAACGGACCCCAAGGATTGGGAATTACTCAACTTCATTATGGACGCACGCACTGGTCTAGGCCGTTTTCGTGAGTTTCGAATTTCGAATTATGACTTGATGATGGAGCTCATTGGGCTGTGTAGTAATGTCGGAATCGATAAAATTATCGAGCACCCCGACGTTAAGGAGCGAATAGCATTATATTTCGAACAACAAGAACTGTTTAAAGCACAAGTACAGCGCTGTGCCACGGTACATGGTAACCTCGTCGTTTTGGATCTTACCAATGAAGAGACAATCTACGCGGGTAATCGCTTTATTATTTATGCGTTATTTCCACAGTGTAATATCTCAATTCATGTGATGTGGGGTTTTAAAAAGCAAAATACAGTGTACGCAACAGGGAAATCAATATTTGATCGTTCGTCTAAAACTGATATTGGTGATCTGATGTTAAACTACGGCGGTGGCGGTCACGATGCTGCAGGCACTTGTCAGATTGAAACAGCTAAGGCATCGATAGTATTAGAAGAACTTATCGCGAAAATTACCAATGATGGTTAAGTTGCAGAGTGACTCAACCGGTCGCTTTAAACGTTGATTTTACGAGATGCCAACTCTTAATCCCAAGGTGTGGGATTAACAAGCGTAATGGCATCTTTAAACAATGGCTACGAACGTAAATTAATAACGCCGCACTATGATGTCGAAAACCGGTGCGATTGATGCTGTTGGTGACGAGTAATTGCTGATAGCACCAATGTAATATTCGATAACCTAACGTATTGTTTATTTGATGTGGCCGTTGGTAGTTGTTATACGCGTCTAGATTGACGATTGGATAGAATAAGTCTGAGATCAAGTCGATCGCTAGATATAGCTGGTTGCTTAAGTTTAGCTCGTTTGCACGTTCAAGTAACAACGAAGCAACATCTTCACTGTTAATTTGATGATAGTCGACCAACATCAGTTGTATGTCTGTTAGGTCTCGTAATCCCTTATGCAACTCTCCTTCGCTAAAAAGGTGATACACACTGTGAAGGATCCGGTCAGGTAAACAAAGAGTACGCACTAGTAGCTGTGTGTCCCTTTCTGGTAATTTATGGGTTTCGATGTCTACCAACATTAGGTCAATGTTGAAGGTGTTTCTCGTTGTCGTTGGTTGAAGATGGTGATGCACATCGAGCACTGTTTTTCTGTCTAGGTGCACAAGCGGGGGGATTTCGTGCATCCAACGTCGGTAATACTTGGCATCATAAGCGCTAATATGCTCACCAACCCAACCCGCGCTAGCAAGTCGTTGTTCTGCGGCTTTTAATTGATTCAATGGTACTAAAATATCAATGTCGTTGCAGGTGCGCCCTTGGTGCGCCGTTCTTGAGGCAACGTACGCAGCGCCTTTTAAGAATATAGGCTTAATTCCGACCTCGTTAAGACAATGGACTAACTCACTTACTTCGAAGGTTATCTCTTTTTGTTGGCACTGTGTTTTGACTAACGCGCTATTAAAATGATTAAGTACCTGTGTTGGGATAAATGGCAGCAACTGGTGGATACTCAGTAAATAATGAAGTCTTCCCGTCATTTGGCAACTATTTGCTTGGCGGATACACATTTCCCACTGCGAGTTACTCATCTCTTTTACTAACAGCGGCATTTTTAGTACATTGGCTATGATTGAGTGCATTTCGCTACCTCACCCTGCAGTTGGTCTAAGATGGTTAGTGCTTCGGTGAGATCGTGGTAACGTAAGCCAAAGCAACGGCATTGGCTGACCAACTTAGAAAGCGTTGTAAATCCATCTAGTCCTAAGGCTTTATAGTTAAAACAATGCGAAATTAATTCGACCATTGCAACGCCTTGAGTTATCGGCGTTAATATTGAGTCCTCAACTTCAGGTGCATATTGAGGAAAAACGATCAAACTCGGGATCGCGGTTTGATTGATCAAAGAGATAGCATCGATTGGCGCCTTAATATGTGATAAGTCCCCCTTACTCGTCCCTCTAACGGTCGTGCCAAATTGTGCCGTGGGGCAAAAGTCTTTAATGATATCAATAGATTCATTTTTCAAACAGATCGGTCTTGCAAGCGGCGTTATTTCGCCGCTATTGATTGAAACTAATGCTTGTTCATCGGATAATAATCGCCATCCATGATGTGCTAATGCCGCGCACAGTGTGCTTTTACCAGCACCTGGCACCCCAGGTAATATGATAGCTTGGCCGTTTTTTTCAAGCACTGCACTATGAATGATAAGGTAATGCATCGCATGCTGCGCAATGGCCCAATTGAAACCCCATTCAAAAAAGGCGCAGCTTTGATCGACCGGTAATGGTTTGAAGGGACGGGATCTGTCCATCATAAAATTTACTTGTGGTTTGACGAGGCTGCGTAGTCCGAACGGGCGCACCAAGGATAGGTGGAAATCAACAAAGTCTAATTCACTAAGCAGCTTCGCATCACTATATAGGTGATAAACGTTGTTGGCTAACGGCGATATTTTAGTCTGTAGCTGAATGTTAAACGGACCAACTTTAAAGCGTATTCCTTGGCCATTAATGCGGTCAAAATATTCAGATTTACATAATCCTGATAGTTTCAGAGCGATGTCCTGTAGATAAACCCAAGTTCCTCGAGGGAGCTAAGGGTGTCGATGAGTAAATCTTGTTCGCTCGCCGCAACGACGCTAAGACAGTCGTGTGTCGTGAAAGTGGTCTGCGAAAAGACTTGCATTAGCTTGCCAATCATTTTGTTATAGAGCACTGTATTGCTATTACGAGGGTTGAACAAGACGACGCCATCGTCAAGTTCAACCGCGCAGTTTTGTGCGGCTATCGCCAGCTTAAATGTAAGCTGATTAGGGGACAGAAGTTACATCCTCATTGTTATTAAAGCCATTGGCACCTTCTAAAAGATCATAAAGATCGTCAAATATTAGATTGTTAGGCACGGTCATATAGTTCGCAATAGCCGTTTGATAGTCTGCTAATAATCCGCCTACATTGACATAGCCATCATAGGCAATGCCTGGGTGCATAATATTGAGATAGGCGGCAATAATGGCTTTGTCGACATCTGCAGCACGGCGCGAAGGACTATTACGGGTTTTGCCATTCAAAATGGCTTTAATGGAACTGCCACCGCCAACAGATAACAATACCTGGACTGAACCATCATTATTTAATTTGCTGTTCTTATAATAGTTATTATTCGAATTGAGCCGTGCTAATGGCTTAGTACCGAAAATCGATTGGAAAGTGGTTGATGGGGCGATCCCTGGGATTTGGCCACTATTCCAGAGATTACGGTTGTCCCGCCACCACTGCCAATTTCTGGCGAGCGCTTGGCAACTGTGATTGGATAAGTTGCCAGATAACGTGCCTGAATTGATGCAGCTATTATCAATTGACCAACTTGGTTTGCTAACAAATGCTGCTAATATCGGGCTTGTGATTGCAACTTTACTGATGAAATCTCTACGGGTTGATCCTACTCCTTGGGGCGGTTTGCGTTCAGGAGTTAAGTTATTTTGCTCACTCATGGCTCTATCCTTGTAATATATCCCCAAAATCATAGTATCGAATTTATGTTTTAGCTAATTTAATCTCCGAATATTTTAAAGTCGCGGATTTTGGCTAATCAACCTTTGATGACAATCCTGCTCGCTAGCGTAAAGCACTCGTTCAATTACTGTCCTGTTACATAGCCATCGCTATCATTTATCGCAATAGTCAATTATAATTCTGTCTTAATAAAAAGACTAAATTAGTTAGTCCCTTATATAGAGAAGTAATTTATGGATACACAGTCATTAACCACAATCAAAAATGCTATTGTGGCGGTTCCAGACTATCCAAAACCTGGCATCATGTTTCGTGATGTAACCTCGTTATTAGAAGACCCGAAAGCGTTTGGTTTGGTAATAGACCTTCTAGCAGCTCAGTATAAAGAATCTGGAATTACCAAGATTGTTGGTACCGAAGCTCGAGGCTTTATTTTTGGCGCACCGTTGGCATTAGCGCTCAATGTAGGATTTATCCCTGCCAGAAAACCAGGTAAATTACCGCGAGCGACGATCTCTCAAGATTACACACTAGAATATGGTCAAGATACACTACAGATCCATAAAGATGCGCTTGCTGAAAGTGATAAAGTACTAATTGTAGATGACTTATTAGCTACTGGCGGTACCGTTGAAGCAACGATTAAATTGATAAGACAAGTTGGCGCACAAGTCCATGACGCCGCATTCGTTATATCATTACCTGATTTAGGCGGTGAAGCGCGCCTTAGTGGAATGGACGTAGAGCTCACAACCTTAGTATCATTTGAAGGCGAATAAGCTAAGTTCTGTATGAATTGTTAGTATTTAAAAAGGATTGAGCATGTCTTATCAAGTGTTAGCGCGTAAATGGCGTCCAAGCAATTTTGAACAAGTGGTTGGTCAGGCGCATGTGCTTCAATCCTTAATAAATGCATTAGAACAACAGCGTCTACATCACGCGTATCTGTTTAGTGGTACACGTGGCGTCGGTAAAACATCGATAGCACGCCTGCTTGCAAAAGCGCTTAATTGTGAGCAAGGAGTTAGTGCAACCCCGTGTGGTGAGTGCAGCAGTTGTACTGAAATTGCGCAGGGAAATTTTGTTGATCTCATCGAGATAGATGCAGCATCGAAAACTAAGGTTGAAGACACCCGAGATATTCTCGATAACGTCCAATATAAACCGACTCGTGGTCGCTATAAAGTATACCTCATTGATGAAGTCCATATGCTTTCGCGTAGCAGTTTTAATGCCTTATTAAAAACGCTAGAAGAGCCACCGGAACATGTCAAATTTTTATTCGCAACAACAGAAACCCAGAAACTACCAGTCACGATTTTATCCCGCTGCTTACAATTTAATCTCAAGGCATTAAGTGTTAATGCAATCGAGCAGCAATTAAATCACATTCTTAGTAAAGAGTCAGTCAATTTTGACGATGGCGCGCTGACCATGTTAGCGACTGCGGCCGATGGTAGTATGCGAGATGCTTTGAGCCTGACCGAACAGGCAATTTCGTACAGTGACAGTGCGCTCACCCAGCATGACGTTCAACTAATGTTAGGTACGTTAGACCCTAATTACAGCTTAAAGATTCTTAACACCGTTGTGAGTAAAGATACCGAAGCCGTTTTTTCTTTGCTCGAGGAAATAAATGCGTTCGCGCCAGACTATGACAAGTTACTCAAGCAATTGGCGCTCGACTTACATTTTGCATCAATGGCTAAGGTTGTTAAACAATCTGTTCGTCTAAGCAGCCAACCAGAGTTATTATGGCAATTGGCAAGTAACGTCGAGTCAGAGTTATTACAATTGTTGTATTCCATTGTATTGCAAGGGCGTAAAGAATTGCCATGGGCTGCTGATCCACGATCAGGGTTTGAGATGGTCATTTTACGACTACTCGCTTTTCTTCCAGCTCAAAAAAAAAACCTAACGGCGGCTGATCTCGATGGTCTAAAGGGCAGTGTCCAAGCCACTGAACCTGAGGTTAATCCCGAGACAGACACTGAGGGTGAGATAGAGGCAGAGAGTTCTGTTCAGCATCGACAATTAGCCTCGCTCGAGCAACAGCAAGCAAGTTTGGTGTCGCAAGCCGCAACGATCAAAGAAAAATCGCAAACGGCGATCGCCAAAGAACATGTGATCGGTAATCCTCATCAACACCAAAATGTAGCTAATAGTCTACCGGAAAAATCGCCTGCATCTCCTGTTAGCACACTATCTGCGAAAACACCTTCACCGGAGAATACTAATGTTAGATCAGCCTTGCCATCAATCGAGCAAGTGACCCCGCAAAGCCAGCATGATTTTAGTGAAGAAGAGTTGTTAAACATGTCAATGGCGATGGCACATTCAGACGATGATGACCAAGCGCCACAACATTATGAAGTGCAGTCTCTGTCACAGTCGCCGGCTCCATCGCCATCGCGTGAGCCAATATCTACTGGGCCTATCGCGGGGATTGATCAATTTCTTAAGGCACGAGATTCACTAAAGAAGAAAGCGAAACCAACGGAATCAGCAACGCCGAAAGAGCAAACGGTAAAAAAGCCAGCGGCAGTGGAGCCAAGCCCTAGCGCTAAAGTTCTGCTGCCTGTCGTTGAAAGTTCAATCCTAATGACGCCAGTCGTTGTCGCTCCCATGATTGCCAGCAATAATGAAACTGAAGAGATTCAAGGTGTTGTTGGCCAAGTGACGCCGCTGCCTGATAGCGCGCAACCTAAATTAGAAGAAGGCCATAGCGCTGCATTAGTCGAGGACCCAGCAACACTGTTAGCACCAAATACAGATGATTACTGGAGTAATTTACTCGACTCGATGGCTGTAGGTGGTCGGATCCGGCAATTGGGCATCCATTCGAGTTACGAAATAGAAAAAAATACGGTGACGCTCACCTTAGCGGCGCCGCATAGGCATTTAGGGGTCGAGACAGCGGTGCAAACAATGCAGAAAAACCTTAGTCTCGCCTTGGAACTGCCGATCGAACTGGTGGTCAATATAGGAGAAGGCATACAAAAGACGCCTTTTACTATTGCACAAGAATTGCATGTGCTAAGACTAAATTTGGCGACAGATTGCATCGCACAGGACAGCGTTATTGTTGAGTTTATCGAAAAATTTGGTGCTAATGTAGATCAAGAGAGCATTAAGTATCGTACAATTAAAGCAATTAATTAACCGTAGTGGTTTGGATAAAACCAAGTAACCACTGCAATATTTAGATCATTAAATTAGACAAAAGAGAGACATTATGTTCGGTAAAGGTGGAATGGGCAACTTAATGAAGCAAGCCCAAAAAATGCAAGATGACATGGCTAAAGCACAGGCCGAGATTGCAACGATGGAAGTAACCGGAGAGTCTGGTGCTGGCTTAGTAAAGATTGTGATGACCGGCAATCATAATGTGCGCAGCGTAGACATTGATCAAGATTTAATGACGGATGATAAAGAGATGTTAGAAGACCTTATCGCCGCTGCTATCAATGACGCAGCACGCCGCGTTGAGGAAACAACTAAAGACAAAATGGCTGGTGTCACCGGTGGTATGCAGATGCCACCTGGCATGAAGATGCCGTTTTAGTCGATGAAATTTAGCCCATTAATTACTCAGCTGATCGACGGCTTGACTGCGTTACCTGGGGTTGGTCCAAAGTCAGCGCAACGGATGGCGTTTCACTTGTTGGAGCGAGATCGTCGTGGCGGGCAGGGGCTTGCTAAAGCACTTGAGTTAGCGATGACTCAGGTGCAACACTGTCGTGATTGTCGTACTTTCACCGAAGATGATCTCTGCCATATATGTGCTAATCCTAAGCGCCGTGAAAGCGGCCAATTATGTATCGTAGAAACGCCGGCTGATGTCATAGCATTTGAGCAGACGGGACATTTTTATGGTCGTTATTTCGTGCTAATGGGTCATCTATCACCATTAGACGGTATTGGCCCGCAAGACATTGGTTTGGATAAGCTAGAGCTGTTGTTGCAATCTGGTGCGTGGACTGAGGTTGTCTTAGCGACGAACCCAACTGTCGAAGGTGAAGCAACGGCACATTTTATTGCTGATTTGTGTCGAGACCATCATATTAACGCCAGTAGGATCGCTCATGGTGTGCCGGTGGGCAGTGAATTGGAATATGTTGATGGTACAACATTAAGTCATTCATTTAATGGCCGAATAAGCATTTAGCAGGCTAATAGCAATCACACTGCTATTAGATTTCGACATGGATGTCGATATTAAGCAGTCATTCACTAAGAAGTAATCTGACTAACATTATATAGATACGGATATTGAGAGTATTAATTGTGGTTTATCGTAGCTAATCTATAAGTTTTTGTGCTTTGGGAACTTTGAGTGTTGTGAAGATATAAAAGAAGTGGTGCGCGATACAAGACTTGAACTTGTGACATCTAGCATGTCGAGCTAGCGCTCTACCAACTGAGCTAATCGCGCATAACGTGATTTGTTGTAAATGAAAGTGGTGCGCGATACAAGACTTGAACTTGTGACATCTAGCATGTCGAGCTAGCGCTCTACCAACTGAGCTAATCGCGCCTTTCATAACAACAACTTGTTAACGAGGGACATCTTAGCGATCACGATAAAAGTTAGCAAGCGTTTTTTTATAATAGCGGTTTGATTGCACAGCGAATGACCAAATAGGATGTATCGACACAAACTTACACCAAACAGTTTGGTATTTATGTCATTATGCATCGATAACCCAGCGCTAACCCCTTGCTAAGGAAAAAGATGTTTACAGGTATTATTCAAGCGAAGAGCAAAATTTCTAATATCACCAAGCAACCAGGCCTTTGGCGTTTTGCAATGGATTTTGATTCCACTCTCCGACAATCCCTTAATCACGGCGCTAGTGTTGCGCACAATGGTGTGTGTCTCACGGTTGCAGGGCAAGATCAAAGTGCAGTCTACTTTGATGTGATGCAAGAAACACTGCAAGTGACCAACCTTATTGGCTGCGCTGTCGGCGATACACTAAATATCGAGCGTGCGATGCGCTTTGGCGATGAAGTCGGTGGTCATATCCTATCAGGTCATATTCAGTTTACGGCGCAGTTGGCTCAGCGTATTGCCACACCTGAAAATTCTAGTCTGCGATTTCAATGTGATGCGCGCTGGATGAAATACATTTTACCCAAGGGCTTTGCCGCCATTGATGGAGCCAGCCTCACGATAGGTAAGACTGGTGAAGATTGGTTTGAAGTTTACCTAATACCAGAAACAAGAAAGCTAACGACGCTCGATAGTAAACCCACTGGCAGTCACTATAACATTGAGATAGACAGCCAAACTCAAGCCATTGTAGATACCGTAGAGCGAGTGTTAGCTAATCGCTAACGGATTAATAGACTTGCTCGTCATCGGCATCGACAATCAGTTCAATCTTGGTCGTGTCTTCATTTAAGTGAACGATCAAGTGTAGTTCGTTACAACAGTTTGTACACTCATCATAGTAATTCTGATCGCCGTTACTTACATCAAGATTGAGGTGAGTGTGATGGCCGCAATGTGGGCAGATCACCGTGGTTGCTTTGGTATCTTTCATAGGAACTCCTCAGCTAGGCACCCTTGGATGCAGTATGTTGACGTCCTCCGTCAACAGTCAATACTTGGCCCGTTACATACTTAGCCTGCACTAAATAGCCTATTGCGCTGGCAATGTCCTGTGGTGAACCAATGTGCCCAAGTGGGATTTGACTAATCACTTGGGCCTTGTCTTCGTTAGTTATGCCGCTAGTCGGCCATTCGATAGCACCTGGTGCAATACCGTTGACTCTGACCTCAGGCGCTAGTTCGTTCGCTAATGAATGGGTCATCATCATTAAACCTGCTTTGGCCATGCAATATACGGTATGGTCCTTCAATGGCCTTGATGCATGAATATCACACATGTTAATCACAACGCCATTATTCTTCGCTAACAATGGGTGGCACGCTTGGGTCAAAAATAGCGGTGCGGTCATGTTGGTATTAATTAGATCATTATAGTCAGTAAATTTAAGTTGCGTAATAGGCGTCGGATAAAAAGACGAAGCGTTATTGACCAACACATCCAATCGATTGAACTTCGCCACTAAAAAATCACTTATATCACTGATATTCTCGACATTATTTAGGTCAAAGCTAATGGTGCTGGCTGAATTAATACGTCGACTATTGAGTTCATCCGCGAGTTCTTTGGCGGCACAAGACGAATTATTGTAATGGATCACGACATCAAAACCCAATTGATGGAGGTGTCTGGTGGTCTCTGCGCCAAGGCGCTTGGCGGCGCCAGTGATCAGTGCAACTTTATTCATAGCGTTGGTGCTTAGCGTAATCATGTAATGACTTACATTCTATCAAAGCTTTAGCCTGATGGTGTGTTTTAATTTTTAGGGTATTAAGTGACCGTGATAGTGTGATGAAAATGTTTAGCATTTTATGTGAAGTCTTTGATGAAACTGTTATTCTAAAACCATAAAACCATAAAACCATAAAACCATAAAACCATAAAAACATGGAGTATTATGATGAGATTAATAACGATTATCGCGGCGCTTGGCTTGATCGCCAGTTGCAGCGGCGATTTAGGCACAAATGAACAACAGGAAGCAGGCATTGCACAAATGCCAGCACAATCAAGTGTGGTACGTGCACCCAAGAATGTTTGTGGTCAAATGCCGCCAATCAACAAAGAAAAACTGCTCCTAATGCTACGTAAAAGCAACAAGATCACACCTGAGATGACGGACAGCGACCAGCTGCAAGTGCTGATGGCTTATTTAAAGGAAAAACGTCAGAGGTTTAGTAAATCATGCAAATAACCAAACCAATTATGCTATTTGCCGCCCTTAATACGGTCTGTATAGCGGTCGCAAATAGTGCGCAACAACCCCGCGAAATTGATCGTGCGTTAATCAACCAAGGGCGATTGGCTCACTGGCTTGAGCACCATCCTAAAAAGTATAGTGACCAAGACGCAACACTTAATAGCTCTGTCGAGGCTTATATTGCGAAGTATCAGCAGAACAATCAACGAAGCCTATCAAAATTTGAGAGACACGCAAACGAGGCACCGTTAATTGCTAAAGGAAAAAGACTGTCAGCACAAGCGCCCAATTATCAGGCTAACGTGCTTGCTGTATTGATTGATTTTCCCGATTTAACGGCAACGGCTCCGCAAATTAGTAACGCCCATACTGACATGTACTATGACGATTATAGTCAAAGCCATTATGAGGAAATGTTATTTTCCAACACCGGCTTTACTGGTCCTAACGGTGAATCATTTCAATCGGTTGCACAATATTTTTCACAAGAGTCGGGCAATAGCTTTGATTTCGGTGGTGAGTTTTCAGGATGGGTTAGAGCAGATAATAATGCCGATTTTTACGGCACCAATGAAGGTAGCTCGGATAAGCGAGTAGAAACCTTAGTGGTAGAAGCGGTCACTAAGGCGGTAGCTGCTGGGGTAGATCTAAGTGATTTCGATGCTAATAGTGATGGTGTTGTCGATCATCTGCTTATTTTTCACTCAAGCATTGGTGAAGAGGCCGGCGGTGGCGTATTAGGCGAAGATGCAATCTGGTCTCATAGTTACTCTGTCGTTAACGCTAATGGTGGTCAACCGCAATCGATAGTTGGTTCTAGCATTAAAATTGCAAATTATACCATTCAACCCATTGATTCAGCACCGGGCGTTGTCGCTCATGAATTTGGTCATGATCTTGGGTTGTATGATGAATATGATCTCAACGATATCTCTGTCGGCTCACCCGTTCAGGAGTGGTCGATTATGTCGGGCGGTAGTTGGGTAGGTGCTATTAGTGGCACGCAACCAAGTACCTTTAGCCCGTTAGCGCGTGAACAATTGCAAAACACTATCGGTGGTAATTGGATTAATCAAAGCGTAATAGATTCAGCGACGCTCGATGATACGGTGCAGCGTTTTGAAATTGTGGCGGCGACGACACATGATACCGGCATCAATCAGCTAAAGATCAGTTTACCTCCGACCACCACGCCATTTATAACGCCGCGTAATGGCGAGTATCTTTACTATTCCGGCAAAACGAGCGATACACGGGCCGCTTTAACATTCGAAGCTTCGTTGCCTTCTTCATCGGCACTGTCATTATCAATGTACGCACAATGGGATATCGAAATTGATTACGATTATGTCCAATTGTTAGTCAATGGGGTTCCACAAGCTAATACGCAAACGGCCATGAGTTCAGGGGCTATACCTGACGTTAGCAACTATATTACCGGCGCATCAGAACAAAATGTGTGGCAGCCACTTAATTTTGATTTGAACGCATTCTCTGGTCAAGACGTGACAATTGAATTGATTTATGTCACAGATCCAGCGATTAATGAGTTTGGCATCGTGGTGGATGACATACTGATATTGGATGGTGAAGCGGTAGTATTTAGTGATACAGGTGAGGGAACAACGAGCAGTGAGTTAACTCATTTCACTAAAATAACCAAAGATTTACCCCTTGAACCAGTAAGCTATTACCTCCAATACCGCCCACTAACGAGCTTAGATTCCGGACTAATGCTACGAAATTATGAGCCAGGATTGTTATTGTGGTTAGGCGATGAAAACTACACTGATAATAATTCCAGTGAACATCCTGGTCATGGCTTTATTGGTGTTGTTGATGCGGACCAAAACCGAATAGGAAACCGGAGTACCTCCGCGCAATTGCGCGATGCAACGTTCAGTCTGTTTGCCCAACAAGCTTATAGCCAAGATCAGCATTTAGAACCGCGCCCTATGTTTAAAGACAGCGACGATTATTCTAGTCCAGTTCAACCGCAGGCAGGGGTAATTCTACCTGTCCACAACGTACAATTTGAAGTGGTAGAGCAAACGGATCAATCGGTGATCATTGAGTTGGCTAAGCCTGCCGCCGAGCTTGGTGTCAACTTTGTCGTTAGTATTGCTGATAAGACGATCGATCTGCAATCTAGCGTTGATTATGCTCAGGGTGACGTCACTTATTCTTGGACATTTGGTGACGGTAACGGCTCCCAAGTACAAAATACTTCCCATACGTATGCTGATTATGGCATCTATGATTTAGTGTTAGCGGTGGAAGATGACAATGGGCAGCAGGCCAGCATGTCTCAACAAATCACCGTAGCGCCAGCGTTGTCACTTACTGTTGCTACAGACAGCAGTGATATGGTGCTATCAACAACGGTTGATATCGAGTCAGGTGCGAGCCCATTCACGCTGTTAATCACCTACAGTGACGGTAATGAAGAAGCGCAAACTATAGCAAGTGTTGGCGTGGTTAATTTACAACATAGCTTCTCGCTTTCCGGAGAATATGATGTTGAGGTTTCGGTCACCGATCACGTTGGTCAGCAGGTGTCAAGCGGAGATAAAGTCACGATTCATTCTGGACTGACGGCATCATTTAGCCACACTGCGGACGATCTATCGGTGAGTTTAGTCGAAACTGTGGCGAGTGGTTTAGGACAAAAATCGCTACTATGGGACTTTGGTGATGGCACGACAAGTACCCAAACTTCGCCTACTCATGTATACAGCACCGCAGGTACTTACAGTATTACCTTGCAAGTAACCGATGAGAGTCAACTGACGGTGAGTCAAACAACGACGCTAACGGTTAGTGAGAGTGTGGTAACTACAGGTACAACGACAACCAGCACAACAGATAGTGGCAGCTCTGGCGGCGGATTAACGTGGCTATTATTGATTGGATTCGCTGCTACTCTGCGTTCTAGTGTGAATAAAGCGTCTCGATGGTTAAATATCCAGCGCTAGGGGCGATAGCGCTAGCAAGCGCCTAATAAAAGCTGCTAGAATCGAAAAATCTGTTGAACAAACAAAAGAGAAGAAATAATGGGTCGTAGTTTTGAAAATCGCAAAGCGTCTATGGCAAAGACGCAAGGTGCAAAAGTTCGTGTATATTCACGTTATGGTAAAGAGATATACGTCAGTGCAAAAAATGGTGGCGGCGATCCAGATACTAATATTTCGCTAAAACGTTTGATCGAAAAAGCGAAAAAAGATCAAGTGCCGACGCATGTTATTGAGCGAGCTATCGAGAAAGCAATCGGCGGTGGTGGTGAAAACTACGAGACGGCACGATATGAAGGTTTTGGCCCCGGTGGTTGTATGGTTATTGTTGACTGTTTGACTGATAACAATAAACGAACCTATACCGAAGTACGCAACTGTTTCATCAAAAATCACGCAAAAATAGGTAGTACAGGCACGGTTGCACATATGTTCGATCACCTTGCGATCTTACGTTATGCGGGTGAAGACGAAGACGGTGCATTTGAAGCATTACTAGAAGCAGACGTAGATGTCAGTGACATCGAGAACGAAGACGGTAAAATAACTGTTTTTGCACCACATACTGAATTCTTTAAAGCAAAGACTGCGCTACTTGAAATGGATGCGACGATTGAGTTTGAAGTCGAAGAGATCACCTTTGTTGCTCAAACTGAAGCGAATGTTAGTGGTGATGATGTTGAGACGTTTGAGAAGTTTGAAGCAATGCTAGATGATTGTGATGATGTACAAAATGTTTACCACAACGCGATTCTAGACTAAGCACCTAGACCAATTGTATTTAATTAATTAAATGCAATTGGTCTTTATTTTCGTTGTTAGCGTTTCCACTTAATTAGGCTAAATTCCTGCGCAGATTTTTGGTTCGCTTTTAACAGAACGCGCGCATACACCAAATCAAACTCATCGTCTTCAACCAAACCAATTCGTACTTCAACATACTCTTTATCTAATTGATCGTGCGACACGTCGCTCAACTCTTCCCAATCGTTAAAGGCACTAACGAGTTCAACGGCACCCTGACTATCACACTGCTCAATATAATAATCGAGATCCGGACGGTCGAGGCAATCAATCGCTTGATCTTCAAATAAATCTAGTGCGAATTCGATTAATAAATCGCTATCTATTGCTATTGGTTTTGACATACTAAAATTCCTTAGTGCACCGACATGGTGACAACTTGTGGCGACATCATAAACTACTTTGCGCTGCATATCTGTTAATTTGTCGATACTGTAGGGCTAGTTGGCTATTTTTTGCAATATTTGAACATGTCTGTCCCGCTTGAGCATTTTACGGTATTACTTATGCGATACAAATCTGTTGTTGAAAGAGGATCTATCGCTTTATATTGAGGGTATTACTTTACATGAAACGCCGTGCCGCCTAAAATTGGCATCATTATAATAAACAAGTGAGCTAAGCGATTTATGACAACTTTAACGATTACACGTCCGGATGACTGGCATTTACATTTACGAGACGGCGATGCTTTGATGACGACGGTGGCTGATAGCGCACGTTATATGGGGCGCGCCATTATCATGCCCAATCTTGTGCCACCTGTCGTTGATACCGTCGGCGCGTTATCTTATTACCAGCGTATAATCGATAATAGGCCTGCAGCTAGCTCGTTTGAGCCATTAATGGTTATCTACCTAACAGACAAGACCTGCCCAAGTGAATTAGAAAAAGCACATGCATCGGGTAAAGTCTTTGCAGCGAAGTTATATCCTGCGGGGGCAACCACTAACTCAGATTCTGGTGTTACTGATGTCAAGAACGTCTATAGCGTTTTGGCAATGATGGCGAAACTTGACATGCCGTTATTGGTTCATGGTGAAGTGACTGCCGATGAAATTGATATCTTTGACCGTGAAGCAATATTTATCGAACAAATACTGAAACAAGTGGTACAAGATTTTCCGACGCTAAAAATTGTGATGGAGCATATTACGACTGAGCAAGCTGTTGAATTTGTGACTAATGCACCCAGTAACGTTGCTGCAACGATCACCGCACATCATTTGCTATACAACCGTAATCACATGTTAGTTGGCGGCATTAAGCCACATTTCTATTGCTTACCGATCTTAAAACGTAATATTCATCAGGCGGCGCTTGTTCGTGCAGCGACTAGCGGCAACGCTAAATTTTTCTTAGGCACCGATTCTGCGCCACATCCAAAGGACAAGAAAGAAGCTGCGTGTGGTTGTGCTGGCGCATATACATCGTTTGCAGCGATAGAGCTATACGCTGAAGT
>Ga0209291_1001645_pt1 | contig 19528 bp, 12 predicted proteins | sample GOMGulsemesocosm_FD_184633 | JGI IMG/M metagenome (GOLD analysis project Ga0209291, IMG submission 184633) | Methane-oxidizing microbial communities from mesocosms in the Gulf of Mexico - GOM9B Gulf of Mexico (SPAdes) (version 2) | ecosystem: Environmental > Aquatic > Marine > Cold seeps...
GTGGCCTAGCTGGGCAAATTGGTCGACAAAAAATTCCCGTTGTTAATACCCCAGTGAAAAATTTCCCGTCAAATCTTGCATCTCTACTTAATCGAGCTGTTTCACAGGTTTGAATATCGAGCGGTTGTTTCATAATGCCGTTTTATATATTTCTATTGATGCACTTAGCTTAAAGTAATTTACCTTAATTACTGGCGAAAATCAGACATTAATAGCAAAAATGTTTGTGCTGGTTGCAAAATCATCAAATAAAGAATTAACAATAAGTTTACGATTGTTTAACAGCTAGTTAGCTTTGTTGGTGTATTTTACTTTTTTAAGCTATTTTACAAATTAAATGACTAACACTAAGGATTGGTATGTCTAAACATCTGCTTATTACATCAACTCTGTTTTTCTTGTCTTTATTAATTAATACCTCTGCTGTTTTTGCTGAATCATCAAACAATTATTTACCACTTGAAGTTTACAGTGAACATGCTAATAAAAGCCTAGTAAGAGTATCCCCCAGTGGCGATCGAATAGCTTATCGGTTAAGGGAAAACGGCAAAGATTATTACCTTATTGTTGATATCAACAAAGGAAAAGTACTTCATGGTTTTGATGTAAGTAAAATTAAACCAAGAAATGCCTATTTTATCAGTGAAGATAAAGTCATTTTAATCTTAACTAAGCGGAAAAAAATCAGAGGGTATTTAGGGTTTCATGATATTGATTACGGTTTTCTCTTCGATTTAAAGACTAAAGATATAAAACCTTTATTACAGCCCGGTAATGGCATAAGTGCCGGCCAAACTAGATTTGGACGCATCGTTGCGCTTTCAAAAGATCAACGATGGGCTTATATGCCTGCTTATGCGAAGTATAGGCGAAGCAGTGTTGGTATGACTAAATTAAGCTTAATGAAAGTGGATTTAAATAACCCTGAGAGAAAGCCGAAAATTTTTGTCCAAGGCACAGGGGACACCATAGATTATTTTGTCGGCAGCAATAGTAATATCTTGGCTAGAGAGCGTTATGATCATGAAACGGATATTCATCAAATAGAAGTACCTGAGGGTGACTTTTGGAAAACCGTGTTTAGTGAAAAAACACCTTATATGGTCCGTTCATTCCCCGGCGTTACCGCCGATGGACAATCCCTTGTTATGGTTAAAGAAAACGACCACGGAAGAGATGCCTATTATCTATTATCACTTGCTGACGGCAATGTTTCAAAACCGTTATTTGAACGTGATGATGCTGATGTCGAAGGCGTATTGTCTGATATCAATAGGGTGGTCTATGGTGTTCGGTACTCAGGTTTTACACCCAGTTATGAGTTTTTTGATGATAAAAAAAATATTCTATTAAGCAAAGTTAAAGCCGAGTTTCCTGAAAGTAGTATCTATCTTGTTAGCCATACACCCGGTTGGAATAAAATTATTACTTTTATTGAGGGGGATGGTTTAGCGGGTGATTTTATTTCTTATCAACAAGGAGAGTTTGCCCATGTTGCTAAGCAAAGGACTAATTTAGCATGGCAAGATGTTAATAATGTTGTTGAGTTTAAGTTCAAAGCGCGTGACGGCTTAGTTATCCCGACGTTATTAACCATTCCTAATTCGGCAGTCAATAGTAAAGAAAAAATGCCCGCTATTATGATGCCCCATGGTGGCCCTGAATTATATGATACAAAAAGCTTTCATTGGCTTGCCCAATATTTTGCCAATCGAGGTTATTTAGTGATCCAGCCGCAATTTCGTGGTTCTTCAGGTTTTGGTGTTCAGCATACAAGAAAAGGTCGTGGAGAATGGGGGAAAAAGATGCAAAGTGATTTAACGGATGCGGTTAATAAATTAGTAGCGATGGGCGAAATTGATGCCAATCGAATTTGCATTGTTGGTGGAAGTTATGGCGGTTATGCGGCATTTGCCGGAGCAACGTTTACCCCTGATTTATATCAATGTGTGGTTGCTTTTAATGGTATTAGTGATATAGCTGAAATGTTAGAAACCGAAGAAGATGATCACGGTAAAGATTCCGCTGCATTATCTTATTGGCGTGAATTGACTGTGAATAATAAAGTAACGGAAGAGGAGCTAGAGCAGATATCTCCAATTAATTATGTTGAAAACGTTAAAGCACCAATACTGATCATTTATGGCAGTCGCGATAAAGTGGTTTCACCACGACAATCTAAAGATATGCATGAAGCATTAAGAGAGGCGAAGAAAAACGTTAAATTAGTCGAAATAACCGGTGAAGGTCATGGGTGGAAGAAACCTGAAAATCGTCTGAAAGTTCTGAAAACAATTGATAAATTTGTCAATCAACATATCGGCCATTAATTGCTAATCTAAAAAAGCTCAGATAATTCATCTGAGCTTTAAGTTATACACTAGTAGTTATATCGCTTTTAACTTCCAATGACCTTTCTTAAATACTTGCCAGCCGATAAAAGCGAAGATCATTTGAGCAAATGTTATCGCTAAAAATACACCCGTTGGACCAAGTGCTAGCCATTTTGCCAAGACATAAGCGACTGGGATCTGTATCAGCCAATAACAAACAAAGTTAATTTTAGTCGGTGTCATAGTATCGCCAGCACCGTTAAACGCTTGCACTAAAATCATCCCTAAAGCGAAGAAACCATTGCCATAACTGATGTAACGCAAACAATCAACGCCATAAGCGATGACGTTAGCATCATTGGTGAACAAGCTTACTATTTGGCTTGGGATGGTAATAAATACGATTGCAACGCTAAGCAAAAAATATATATTATATTTGGCGATACGCCACACTGATTGCTCCGCTCGTTCTGGTTTATCAGCTCCTAAGTTTTGTCCAACTAACGTTGCTACGGCATTGCTTAATCCCCAGGCGGGCAGAACGACAAACATGATCACGCGTATCGCAATGGTATAACCTGCTACCGCATCACTACCATAAGTTGAAACAATTCGTACTAATGCAATCCAACTGGCGGTGGCAATAAGAAACTGTACTATGCCCCAGAAAGAAACTTTTATTAGTTTTAAACAAATTTCACTATGAATAAGCAAATGTTTTAGAGTGATTTTAATACGGCCAGCAATGCCAAAAAGATAGTTAAGTTGGTAGAGTACTCCAACACCACGACCGATTGTTGTTGCTACCGCAGCACCTGTTAAGCCCATTTCAGGAAATGGTCCAACGCCATAAATAAGCAGCGGATCTAGAACAATATTAATGCCATTGGCTAACCATAATGACCGCATGGCGATAGAGGCATCACCAGCACCACGAAATATCGCATTGATTAAAAACAGATAAAGTATGGTGATGGAGCCCGTTAGCATAATAGTGGTGTAATTTTTTCCCGCTTGTACTAACGTTTCATTACCTCCCATTAATCTTAATATGTCTTCAGCAAAGTTCAGCCCGATAAAGCCAACAAGTAGCGCTACGGCCATACCAATCCACAACGTTTGTCCTGCAACTACATCAGCTTGTTCGATATTTTTTTCACCATAACGACGAGCAATCGTAGCTGTGACCGCCATACTTAATCCAATAGCAACAGCATAAAGCAGGGTCAATACAGCTTCAGTTAAACCTACTACCGCAACAGCTTCTGCGCCTAGACCCGAAACAAAAAAGATATCGGTAATGGCAAAAATTGATTCCATCAACATCTCTAACACCATAGGTACAGCTAATAAAAATGCTGCTATGCCAATAGGGCCTGTGGTGAAATCTTTATGTTCGCCTTTTAGCGCTTGTTTAAATAGTTTTCTTATACTTAGTTTTTCTGGATGTTCTTTTAATAAATTTTCATTTTGTGTCGTCAAAATTTTTATCCTTCAATGCATCCAAGTGAACACTTGCCGCCTATAAATATACATTTACCTTGTTAGGAAAATGATAAGGAATTTATGGATAATTAATCCGTTTGGTATGAAATTGGAAATATGGGATCAGCAACTTATTAGCAAGCGACCTAAAACTAATAGGGCGTTCGATGTTTTCTCATTGATTGTTTTGGTTTGATTAACCGTATTTTAGTGTTGTGAAATTACTTAAAGTAAAATATAAAAAATGTAATACAACAAAACAGTTAAGAGCAGATCCCAGCAGTTACAATATCAGCGATAACATAAGTTGATGGCGTTGAATTGTTCATGGTCTCGTGCTCCGTGAGATAAATCTTGAATAAGAACATCTAGGATGTCAGCCATTGTTTAAAAAGTCAACGATACGATAATATGCAAACGTTAAACAGGTTTCACTCATCAAGGGTATGTATACTTTTCAGTCGGTTAGTGATTAAATACATCATTAGTAAATGATCATTTCGTATTACTAATATTTTTATCAAGATAATTATCTCAGTAAATAGTTAAATAGCGAGAGTATTTATTGACTTTCCTTGCTTTGACTATTTTAATTAAGCTATTGAAGCTTTTAGGATCAAACAGTTAATGAACGCATCAGTTTCCTTTAATAACAAATTAAGCCGTCGTGTACTGATTTATATTTTGTTATGTAGTTCCGTTTTATCTGTTGCGTCTACTTTTATTCAATTATACGTCGCATATCAAGAAGATTTAACCCGACTTAATCAACGGTTTGATAATATTGAATCCAGTTACATTCAATCAATTTCTACCAGCCTATGGGATTTTAACGAGCCCCTAGTGCAACAACAAATTCAAGGGATCGTTAAGTTACCCAATATCCGTTTTGTAAAAATCACCACAGGTTTTGGAAAGATTTATCAGTTTGGCAATGAAAACGTTGAAGTGAAAAAGGAAATGGAATACCCGATATTTTATGGTGAAAATGATATTGGTATTTTATACATTGCCGCCGATCACTACGATATTGAACAGCATATTTGGCAACAAGCCGGCTTCATTCTTACTTCTGAATTTGTTAAAACCTTTATAGTCGCCTTGTTCATCATGTTTATTGTTCACTGGGTTATCACCAGGCAAATTTATCACATCACGGCGTATTCACAAAAAGTGAAAACAGAAAATTTAGATGAGCCCCTAGTACTGCTTAATCGAAATGAACGCAAAGACGAACTGGATGATCTAGCCGACGCAATAAATGATATGAGATTAGCGTTAAAAAATGACATTGTTAAACTTGAAGAAGCTGAAAATGCTTTGATCAGTTTAAATGGCGAATTAGAAATAAAAGTATATGATCGTACTGCTAAATTAGCGTTCAGTAATAAGAAACTACAACAATCGTTAGATGACTTAACGTTGGCAAAAGATCAATTAGTACAGTCTGAGAAAATGGCGTCACTTGGTCAATTAGTGGCTGGTGTTGCTCATGAAGTTAATACTCCATTGGGAATTTGTGTCACTTCTATTACCGCATTAAAAGAAAAAGTACTGGCGCTACAAGAATCGATAGAATCTGAAAGTTTAACCAAATCACAATTAACGTCAACGATGTCATTACTTATCGAGTACCAAGATATTATTGAAAGAAGTTTAAATAAAGCTGCTAGTTTGATCCGCGGCTTTAAATCGGTTGCGGTTGAACAACATACTGATCCTGAGTTAAATATCAATTTGGCTCAACACGTTAATGATGTTGTTAATACGGTTAAAACATTATTTAAACAAAAACGATACACCATTAATTTAACGGTTGATGAACAAATAAATCTAGTGACCTACCCAAGTGCTTGGAATCAGATCTTAACTAATTTTATGACTAACTCTCATGTGCATGGTTTTGAAGATCGTGTTGAAGGTGAGATAAATATTTCTTTTACCGAAAGTGATGATTATTTAACCTTGTTATATAGTGATGATGGTGCCGGTTTAGCAGATGACATAAAAAAACGTATTTTTGATCCTTTTGTTACCACTAAAAGGGGTCAAGGAGGTTCAGGTTTAGGCATGAATATTGTTTATAATTTAGTTAATACTAAATTAGGCGGTACTATAAAGTGTCTAGAAAGTGACAATGGTTGTACCTTTCAAGTGAAAGTACCTCTTAACCATACCGAGAGTAATCCCCAACCCTTGAAGGCATAGTTGACAACAAACTCTAGGCTATTGGGATGTTAATGGCATTGATTCAATTGAAATCACAAGATTTTTCAATTGAATATCCCCTACTATATTTAGGCTGTATTCTCAGGTGATATGCGCTAATACAATATCCTACTAGAAGTATTATTTGTTAAAACGACTAAGGCAAAAAGGAGTGATATCAACATCAGTTTTTTCATTGGCGATAATCTGGCCGACTAATTTACCGGTGATCGCCCCTAACGTTAATCCTAAATGGTGATGGCCAAGCGCTAAAGTAATATTTTTATGGTTGGGAGCTCTACCAATTACAGGTAACGAGTCGGGTAATGAAGGGCGGACTCCTAACCAGGCATTATCCATTTTATTCGTCAATTCAGGTAGGTTAGCTAGAATATATTGAGCATTCTTGCGTAGCATACTGGCACGTTTCATATTAGCTTTTGTTGCTAAGCTGGCAAACTCTACCGTACCTGCTAGACGTAAACCATGGGACATCGGCGTCATAATGAACCGCCTTTCTGCTGAAGCAACGGGTCGGCTTAAGTAGTCCCTAGTCTGTACAGATAAGTCTGAACTGTAACCACGTTCACCCTCTAAAGGTAATTTATAATTGAGTTGCTCAAGTAGAACTTTTGACCATGCACCTGTAGCTATTACTATATGATCAAAAAACGAATTGTCATTTCCTGTTGAAACTTCAACCCCTTTGGCGCTGTGTGAAATTGTTTCTATTTCAGTTTTTTCAAATGTACACCCTAGATTTTTTGCATGTTCTGCAAGCTTTTTACTCAATTCCAATGGGCTTATAGTATGGGCGACATTAGGGAAATAAAGTGAATATTGAATATTTTTATGTAAGTTAGGCTCTAACGATAATGTCTCTTCTTTATTCAATAGCTTTACTTCAACGTCTTGTTCTAGATAAGCTTGGTATTGCAGAGTGACTTTTTTTAAGGGAGTTTTCTCAAAAACCAATAAACTTCCTTTTTCTATGAGTAAATATTGTGCATCAGCAGCAGCTAATAATGGTTTGTAATACTCAATAGCATTTTTGTTTAGGCTTTTTAGTGCTTGAGTGTTTTTACGACGTTTTGACTGCGCCATATTACCAATAAATTGAGCAAACCAAGGTAATAATTTGGGTAAATATTTCGGAGATAAGGCGACAGGCCCTAAAGGGTCAAGCAACATTTTCGGTAACTGCCAAAGGATTTTCATTTCAGCCATAGGAAAAACTTGTTCAGTGGCAAAGTGTCCAGCATTGCCTTTAGAGCAACCTTCTCCTATACCTATTTTATCGATTAAGGTCACTTGATAGCCACGTGCCTGTAATTCAACCGCACAATTTAAGCCGACAATTCCAGCACCTAACACCGCAATACGCTTATTACCATTTTCTTCCATTATTAATTCTCTCAACGGTTGCTGTTCATGCTAGTTAATTTTGTCTATTTATTAAAAGACAGCTTTAAGCATAGTTAGTTAAAGGAACTGCAAAGCAATAATCTTAAAAATAATTTTATTCAGTTAATAGCAAACGGATCAATAAATTAGTCCGATTGGTATATTATCCTTGCACGATTAAATATATTGTATACAATATATTTAATTAATTCTATAACTACAATTTAACAATTGCGGAACACTAAAAATGATGAAAATTAATTGGCAGGGGGTTTACCCTGCGGTAACCACTCAATACTTTGATGACTTTTCAATTAACCTATCGGCAACACAAAAAATGGTTGATGAACTCATTAAAGAGGGAGTTGACGGTATTATTGCTTTAGGTACCGTTGGTGAAAATTGTTCACATACCCGTGAAGAAAAGCGGGTAATCTTAGAGGCAGTAAAAGAAGTAGTTGCTGGTCGTGTTCCTATTATTTCAGGTGTTGCTGAAACAACCACTCAATTTGCTGTTGAGTATTCACAATTGTGTGAAGAGGTCGGTATAGATGGTTTAATGGTATTGCCTGGTATGGTGTATCGTTCAAATGAAGCGGAAGCAATACACCACTACCAACAAATCGCGCGCAATTGTAATTTACCTATTATGGTATATAACAACCCAGTTACTTATGGTGTTGATGTATCAATAGAGGGAATGGCTATTTTAGCCGAAGAGCCAACTATAGTTGCTGTTAAGGAAGCGACGGAAGATACCCGTAGAATTTCAGAGCTTTATGCCGCATTTGGTGACCGCTTTATAGTTTTTGGTGGTGTAGATGACATCGCCCTAGAAAGTTTGATGTTAGGTTGTACTGGGTGGATTTCAGGCTTGACCAATGTATTCCCAAAAGAGTCTGTCGCTATTTATCAATTAGCAAAACAAGGTCGTTTTCAAGAGGCCTTAGAAATTTGGCGTTGGTTCTTGCCTTTATTACGTTTAGACACTATTCCTACTTTAGTTCAATGCATTAAATATTGTGAACAATTGGCTGGACGGGGTAGTGAAGTGACTCGAGCACCTCGTATGCCACTGGTTGGTGAAGAAAGAGTCCGTGTCGAAAAACTTTATAATGAAGCGGAAGCTACACGTATTGACTTAACTAAATTTAATTTAGATTGATAAATACGCACTCTGTCGAGTTCACTATTTCTAAGCCGAGCTACACTTGTAGATCGGCATGAGTGAAGCAATATTGAACTTAGTCAAAAATAAAGCTGAAGGTATTACATGATCAAAGGAACATTTTTTTGTATTGATGCACATACGTGTGGAAACCCAGTGAGATTGGTGACCAGTGGACACCCTGATCTACGGGGAGAGACTATGAGCGAAAAGCGTCAAGATTTTATAGAAAATCATGACTGGATCCGCCAAGGCCTTATGTTTGAACCGAGAGGTCATGACATGATGTCTGGCTCGTTTTTGTATCCACCCTGCAGTGAAAATGCCGATGTGTCGATATTATTTATCGAAACCTCAGGCTGTTTACCCATGTGTGGCCACGGCACTATTGGCACGGTAACGGCCGCACTTGAATCTGGGCTGATCACTCCAAAACAGCCGGGTAAGCTCGTATTAGATGTACCCGCAGGTCAAATCAAGGTTGATTATCAAATAAACGATGAAAAAGTAACCGCGGTAAAATTTTATAATGTCGCCGCTTATTTAGCCCATCAAAATGTTGAATTACACATTCCAGAGTTAGGAGTGTTGAAAGTTGATGTGGCTTATGGCGGTAATTATTACGTAATAGTTGAGCAACAACAAAATTTTCCGGGTATCGACCAATGGAGCGCCGAAGACATTCTAAGGTGGAGCCCGATAGTACGAGAAGTTGCCAATGAAGTACTTGAGTGTATTCATCCTCAAGATCCCAGTGTAAATGGTATCTCTCATGTATTGTGGACAGGAAATCCTAAAAACGCCTGCTCTGATGCCGCCAATGCAGTATTTTATGGCGAAAAAGCGATAGATAGATCACCTTGCGGGACAGGCACTAGTGCTCGTATGGCACAGCTTTTTTCTCGAGGTGAGTTAAAGGTCGGTGATAGTTTTGCGCATGAAAGTTATATAGGCAGTCAATTTATCGGTAAAATTGAATCGACAGTCGAACTAACTAACAAGAATGAGACAATTCTGGCTATCATGCCAAGCATTCAAGGCTGGGCAAAAACATTTGCTAAAAACTGCATTACCATCGACGATGATGATCCCTATGCTTTTGGCTTTGTCGTTAAATAGAACACTTAAATAGATCACTTAAATAAACAAGATTAGATAGAGAAAATTATGCTTATAACAGGAAAAAGTTTAATTGCTGGCGAATGGTCAGGTGATGCAAGTGATGGTTTTTCTGCCATTGATGCGATAAAAAATGAAGCTATGGCCGAAAGGTTTGCTGATGCAACAAAAGAAGAAACAGAACAAGCTATTGTCCGAGCTAATGAGGCATTTTTTTCATACAGCCAGCTACCAGCAAGTAAAAGGGCGAAATTTTTGCGTACCATTGGTGAGCAAATATTAGCACTTGGGGATGAATTGGTAGCAATGGCTTGTACTGAAACCGGTTTACCGGCCATGCGTATTCAAGGAGAACGTGGTCGTACAATTGGTCAGCTAACGTTATTTGCTGACTTACTCGAAAGTAGTGAATACCAAGGTGTTGTTGATGAGGCGGATGTTAAACGACAACCATTACCTAAGCCGGATACCCGCTTAGGTTATTTACCCTTAGGTGTGGTTGGGGTATTTGCCGCGAGTAATTTTCCGCTTGCCTATTCTACTGCGGGTGGTGACACGGCATCGGCATTAGCAGCCGGATGTCCTGTAGTGATGAAAGCGCATACCTCACATCCTGGAACATCAGAATTAATCGCACAGGCGATCAGTCAAGCTATCGCTATTTGCGGTATTGATGCAGGAGTCTTTTCATTGCTACAAGGTGAAAACTATGCAATATCGAGTCAAATAGTGAAACATCCGTTTGTTAAAGCCATCGGATTTACCGGCTCAGAACGTGTCGGTATGATTTTGCAAAAACAAATCAATGATCGCCCAGAGCCTATCCCTTTTTATGGTGAACTTGGCAGTGTTAATCCTCAATTTATTATGCCAGAAAGGTTAGCAGTAAATGCGTCCTCCATGGCTGAAGGATTAGTCGCATCAATGATGCTGGGACAAGGACAGTTTTGTACTAGCCCGGGTATTTGGTTGTATGTTGAAGATGATAATAGCGCTGAGTTTGAACAGGTGGCAAGCGCAGATGTTGCACAAACTCAAGCGGCAGTGATGTTAACTCCCCTTATGGCCGAAACCTTCACCCAAGCAGTTGATCATTGGCAAACACTACCCGGTGTTGAGTTATTAGCGCGCGGACAAACTGGTATAGAACATTTTGCCAGACCTGCATTATTTGCTACGGATTTAGCGACGTTTAAAACAACTCTAGCTTTACATGAAGAAGTTTTTGGTTCATGTGCCTTACTTATTCGTTTGAAAAATTTAGCTGAAATGGCGGAGTTCACTACATTATTAAAAGGTAGTTTAACGGCGAGTATTCATGCTGAAGAATCGGAAATAGCAAGTAGTCGTCACATTGCTGCGCTGGTTGCTCATAAAGTAGGTCGGTTGATATATAACCAGATGCCAACGGGGGTTGAAGTTTGTGCATCAATGAACCATGGCGGACCATTTCCTGCTTCAACGAACATCCGCTCTACTGCAGTTGGCAATGAAGCATTGAAAAGATTTCAACGGCCCATTTGTTATCAAAATATGCCGGATGAATTATTACCTGCATTACTTAAACGTTTGTAGATTAATTTATCAACAAAGCCGCTTTTAATAACTTAAACAATATGCCGGATGAATTATTACCTGCATTACTTAAACGTTTATAGATTAATTTTATCAACAAAGCCGCTGTGAATAGCTTATAATAGCGGCAAGTTCATTTAGCAGTATCTCGGTAAGCGCATGACCATAGTTTATAAAACTCGCACACAATTAGTCGTAGAAACATTGAGAGAGAAGATTCTTAATGGTGCCATTAAAGCGGGCCAACCTTTACGACAAGCAGCTTTAGCTGAAGAGTTAAATGTCAGTCGTATACCTGTTCGAGAAGCGTTATTACAATTAGAAGCTGAAGGCTTAGTTGCTTTTGAACCTCATAAAGGGGCGACTGCTACTGAACTTAATGTTAGCCAAGTAGATGAATTATTCGAATTAAGAGCGATGCTTGAGGCGGATTTACTTGCAGCATCTATTCCTAATTTGTCGGCAGAAAAACTTGCTGAAGCTACGGCTTTGTTAGAAAAGCTAAACCAATCACTTGGCAAGGAGAATGCAGCGAATACTTGGAGTGAGCTTAATTCTAATTACCATAATTGTTTATATTCTGGCGCTAATCGACCTCAAACCCAAGACTTAGTAAACACCTTAAATAAAAACGCTGATCGTTATATTCGTATGCATTTATTATGGGCAGGTGGCATTTCTAAAGCTGAATCAGAACATAACGAACTGCTAGCTCTGTGTAAAAAACAAGAGATCAGTAAAGCCGTAGCGTTAATGAAACAGCATATTTTAGGATCACGAGATGAAATTAAAGCCTTTCTAACCGAGCGTGAAATTGCCGAAGGCTAACAGCACATTTAAAATAATAACATTAAAAATCATATAGATAAGTGCTTTGTGTTTCTTCTGGAAAATGAAGCATTTATTGACTTCTATTTGATAAATCTGTAGTATTCCCGCGCTTTTCATTGCTTATCATTTTTTCCAAACTCTTTTCTTCTATGATTAAGAGATAAAAGCACCTATTCGCTAACACCGTTTGATGAAGCCGGTGATTAGTCAAACCTAATACCAGTTTCATTAAGTTTGTGATCTTGTTGTGCGCAGGAAAAATAATTCAGGGCAAGGCGCTCGATTGACTAATAGCTGGCTATTGGGATTGAGAGCAACGCAGCCTTGGATTATTTTACCCCCACAAGTGGGCAATAACTTAATGAAATTGGTATAATTAACGTGAGATCGTAATGTTTGAATTACATGCCAGCAAAGTTGGCAATTTAAAAAATGATGTTTTATCGGGCTTAACTGTAGCTTTAGCGCTAGTGCCTGAAGCTGTTGCTTTCGCTTTTGTTGCAGGTGTTGAACCATTAGTTGGTTTATATGCTGCCTTTATGGTTGGTTTGATCACGTCTATTTTTGGTGGACGTCCGGGGATGATTTCTGGTGCTACCGGAGCAATGGCCGTGGTAATGGTAAGCTTAGTTGCTTTGCATGGCACTGAATATTTATTTGCGACAGTGGTATTAACCGGGATATTACAAATACTATTTGGACTCTTTAAATTAGGTAAATTTATCCGTTTAGTTCCTCATCCTGTAATGTTGGGTTTTGTTAATGGCTTGGCTATTGTGATATTTTTGGCGCAATTAACACAATTTAAAGTCACTAATGCCGCGGGTGAGTTGGAATGGATGTTGGGCACACAGCTTTATACCATGGCAGGGTTAATTATGCTGACCATGGCTATTATTCACTTTTTACCCAAACTCACTAAAGCGGTACCATCTTCTCTAGTGGCCATCGTAGTGGTGACTGTTTTAGTGCAGAGCTTAGGTTTAGACACTCGTACGGTAGTTGATTTTGTTCGTGATATGACCAATGACCCTGCTGCATCAATTGCTGGTGGTTTACCACAATTTAGTATTCCTAATGTCCCATTTGACTTAGAAACTTTAAAAATAATATTTCCATTTGCCTTAGTCCTTGCTGCTATCGGGTTAATTGAGTCGTTATTAACGTTAACATTAATTGATGAGTTAACCGGTACTCGTGGTCGTGGTAACAAAGAATGTATCGCGCAAGGTGCATCAAATACCGTTAACGGATTTTTTGGTGCTATGGGGGGGTGTGCAATGATCGGCCAGTCGATGATCAACGTTAACTCTGGTGGTCGTGGCCGTGCATCAGGCATTACCGCCGCTTTAGCATTGTTAGGGTTTATCTTGTTTGCATCAGGGCTTATCGAAATTATTCCACTAGCGGCGTTAGTCGGCGTAATGTTTATCGTGGTTATAGGTACGTTTGAGTGGTCAAGTTTCCGCATATTAGGCAAAGTTCCAAAAGCGGATGCCTTTGTTATCATTTTAGTTTCAGGTGTTACTGTAGCCACTGATCTAGCCGTTGCTGTTGTGGTAGGTGTGATTGTTTCTGCGTTAGTTTTTGCATGGGAACATGCCAAACACGTAGTTGTACATCGTTCAACAGACGCTAATGGATCAACCGTTTATGATGTTACCGGACCGTTGTTTTTTGGTTCGATTGCCAACTTTTTAGAGCAATTTGATATTGAAAATGATAGTGATGATGTGGTGGTTGAGTTTAAAAACTCTCGTGTTGCCGATCATTCAGCGATAGAAGCAATTGATACGTTAGCTGAACGTTATATTGCCGGTGGTAAAACTATGCATTTAAGACACTTAAATGCAGAATGTAAGCAACTCTTAACAAAAGCAGGTAGCTTGGTTGAAATCAATTTAATTGAAGATCCTGATTACCATATTGCGACAGATAAGTTAGCTTAACATTCATTAGTATCATTTAAGGCCTATAGGTTATAGTTGACTTATAGGCCTTTTGTATGAGAACGATATTGATTAAATTATGCAATTAGAATTTTTTGATGTTCCCAGCCCATGTATTGGTATTTGTCAGTCAGATGATAAAGGCCAATGTTTGGGATGTTTTCGTACGCGCGATGAACGTCAAAGCTGGTTAAATTTTAATTCGGATGATAAACAAAAAGTCATTAAACGTTGTTTGCAACGGAAAAAGCGTAAAGAAGGTAAAATTAACGTCAAAGAAATTCAGCAAGAGACTAAGATTGAACAGCCATCCTTACTTGACCCTCCAAGTAAAAATAAACTAGCTCCAGCTAAAGATGGTGATTTTGGTGATTTTGATTTGTAGTGCAGCCGTACAACTTTTAATTCTCTAAGTGCAACAATAAGTTGACACTTTAAATATTGATATTTTCTCTAAGCGTAGCGTTTAAATGCTTCGCTGCTATAATGTCGGCAATTATTTTCTCTGCGTGTATTTATTTTAAATAAAATAAACTTACATGCTAATTTAGGAGTATCTTTGCCAATGTCGACAAATTCTTTGCTCAACGAAACCCATGATCCAAAATTAACCAGTTGGGTTGATTCAGCAAACCAATCAGGTTGTGACTTCCCAATTCAAAATTTACCGTTTGCGATATTCCGTCGTACAGCTAGCACCGAGTCATTTCGTGGCGGAGTTGCTATTGGTGATCAAGTCATCGATTTAGCAGCAGCTAAAGAAACAGGTCTATTTTCAGGCCTGGCGTTACAAGCACTTGAGGCTTGTGCTTTAGATGAATTAAATACTTTTATGGATATGGGGAAAGAAGCATGGAGTGCATTACGCGCCGAGCTTTCAAAAGCCTTATCCTCTGGCAATACAGCGCAAGATAAACTTGCAAGCTGTTTAATCGCTCAAATTGACGTTGAGTATGCGTTGCCTTGTAATATTGGTGATTACACTGACTTTTACACATCAATTCATCACGCCACGTCTGTGGGTAAAAAATTCCGCCCAGATAATCCATTATTACCTAATTATAAATGGGTACCCATTGGCTATCACGGAAGATCTTCATCTATTGAAATCTCAGGCAGCAACTTTAGACGTCCTAAGGGTCAAACTAAAGCACCAACGGCAACGGAACCTTCGTTTGGACCTTGTAAACGTTTAGATTACGAACTTGAAATTGGCATATTTATTGGTAACGGTAATGACTTAGGTGAACCGATCACTTTAGATAATGCTGAAGATCATGTTTTTGGTATTTGTATCTTCAATGATTGGTCAGCACGTGATATTCAAGGCTGGGAATACCAACCATTAGGACCTTTCCTTTCTAAAAACTTTGCTTCTACTATTTCTCCATGGATTGTAACTACAGAGGCCCTTGCGCCTTATAAAGGGCAGTGGACACGTGTTGAGACAGATCCTCAACCTATGCCATATTTAGAGTCGCAACAAAATAGAGCAGCAGGTTCATTTGATATTAATTTACAAGTATTACTTGAAACTGAAAAAATGCGAGTGGCCGAACAAGCACCAACACCAATGTCACAATCTAACTTTAAAGACTCATATTGGACAGTTTCTCAAATGGTAGCTCACCATACGGTAAATGGTTGTAATTTACGTTCTGGTGATATGTTTGGTAGTGGCACACAATCAGGACCTAACCCTGAAGAAGCAGGCTCAATGCTTGAATTATCAAATGCTGGCTCTGAGCCAATTAGCTTACCAAATGGTGAAACACGCACTTTCTTAGAAGATGGTGATAATGTCATCATGACTGGCTGGTGTGAAAAAGAAGGCGCGGCACGCATTGGTTTTGGCTTTGTTGAAGCGACAATTTTACCCGCAAAATAGTAATTTCTGATTATTATCATTCCACTTCAAGGTGATATGTTTCATACACTTGAAGTGGAATACCCTATATTTATTGTCAAATTAAACTTCTGAACACTCGATAATTTCATCTTCAGCTTTTGCTGCCGATAACCAAAGCTGATAACTTGGCAATGAAAGCATAGTATTTACATAAGATTGAACGTTTTCAGGCACTGCTATTTGATAGCTATTGAAACGGGAAATCACCGGTAGATAAAAAGCATCTGCTATAGTGAAATCACCAAATAGGAACTCTCCTTGGCTTTTAGCTAAACATTCCTGCCAAAGTGTAATAATTCTATCAATATCTTTTTGGCATTCCGCACTATAATTAATTGCACTTGGAGTTCGGCGACAATTCATTGGCATTTCATTACGAAGTGCAAAGAAACCGGAATGCATTTCTGCACAAACCGAACGAGCTTTGGCTCTATCTACAACATTTTCAGGCCAAGCATTACCTGACAGGTACTGCTCATTAATATATTCGCAGATTGCTAAAGAATCCCAAATTCTTTCTTTGTTATCAATTAAAACAGGTACTTTATTGTTCGGACAAAAAGGTGACATTTGTATCAACATATCTTCTGCAAATAGCGAAATGAGGTGTTGTTCAAATTCTATATTAAAGTGTTGTAACAATACCCAAGGCCTTAAAGACCATGAGGAGTAGTTTTGATTGCCAATTACCAGTTGCATTACGTTGCCTTTTAGATGAAATATTAACAGACACTAACATAATTCAATGCACGTTTTGGTGGGATTTCTACGCCTGAGAGCAAATTGCTTCTGCCTTCTTTTTTTATAGGATTTAAAAATACAGTAGGCGGCTTTAAGGGATACTTGATCTGCCGTTGCATATATAGTGCAAAAAAGTGAATACTCATTCATCATGAGTGATTGGCCTAGAGTCTGTTTGTTGGTGTTTTTTTGCGCTGAATCGCTATTTTAGGGCGATGAAATGCATTTTATTGGCTTTACATCGGCAAATAAAAGTCAAAAAGTAGCATTGATTATTGACTAAATGAAAAAAGTTCCCCAAAAAGTAATTTTTTTTTATTGTATTTATGAATATAGAAACACTTTTTTATTTCTTTTTGAAACGCGGCTAATACGAACCTTTTCGCATGTTGGAAAATAGCAAACAAAGCTAGAGGGGAAGGTTTATATAGCTTGTTATAATACTGATTTGAGAATAGGACATTTCAATAACTTCGACACAATAGATAATACTTGTGAATATTTCCAATATTTTGTTACTTTTTAGTATTCTCCCCCCTTGTAAAGCACCTCCTGCTGATTTATAACATGTACAACTTAGGAAGAGTATCTATACTGTTAAGGATGCAACTAAGTAATAATAACAAATCAAATAACTATAAGTTTTTTTGTATAAAACTAGAAAGGAAATAACATGTCTATTAAATTTCGTGCTGGTACGTTAGCCCTAGCAGTAGGTCTTGCGTTAGGTACAGCCCCAACTTTTGCTGAAGAAGCTACAGGCGCAGAAGAAGAAGTTGAACGTATTGCGGTTGTCGGTTCTCGTGCAGCACCTCGTTCTGTTGCTGAATCTCCAGTACCAATTGATATTATTGGTGGTGATGAGTTAGGTAGAAGCGGTTCAAGTGATATGCTTGATCAATTAGCAACTGCTGTTCCATCTTTCAGTGCCCGTCAACAACCTATTAGTGATGCTGCTACGTTAATTCGTCCAGTAAACTTACGTGGTTTACCTTCAGATAGTACTTTAATCTTAGTGAACGGCAAACGTCGTCACCGTGCTTCTGTTATCGCTTTCCAAGGTGGCGGTGTAAATGATGGTGCTCAAGGTGCTGATATTTCAGTTATCCCAAGTGTTGCATTAAAGCAAGTAGAAGTATTACGTGACGGTGCTGCGGCACAATACGGTTCAGATGCTATTGCTGGTGTAATGAACTTTGTATTAAAAAATGATTCAGACGGCGGTTCGTTATCTGTTAAAGCTGGCGAATACATGGAAGGTGATGGTGCTTCTACTATCGTTGACGGTAACATTGGTTTACCTTTGTCAGACGATGGCTTTGCTAACTTTAGCTTTCAGTTAAAAAATGCTGATGCAACTAGCCGAAGCGTGCAACGTCCAGATGCTCAAGGTTTAATTGATGCAGGTAACACATCTGTAATTGACCCTGCTCAAATTTGGGGTGCTCCTGAAATTAAAGACGACATTACTGTTTTTGGTAACATCGGCTTAGATTTAGGTGGCGACAAAGAATTTTACTTATTTGGTAACTATTCAGAGCGTGATGCTGTAGGTGGTTTCTACTACCGTAACCCACATAACCGTGGTTCAGTATTCTCTTTAGATGGCGGTGAAACGTTATTAGTAGGTGATGTTGCTCAAGCAGGCGGCGCAGCAAGAACGTGTGCTGTAGTTCCAGCTAATGTTCCTAATGTTCTAGCTACTGCGGCTTACCAAGCTATGGTTGCCGATCCAAACTGTTTCTCAATGAACCAAATCATGCCTGGCGGTTATACTCCAGCATTTGGTGGTAATATCACTGATACTTCATTGACTATGGGTGCCAAAGGCGATATCAGCACTGGTTTCTTAGCAAACTGGTACTTTGATGTTAGTGGTTCTGTAGGTCGTAACGAATCAGACTTTAACCTTAAAAACACCCTTAACCCATCTTTAGGTCTTGCTACACCAACAGACTTTAAAACGGGTAAATATATCCAGTTAGAAAAAACATTTAACTTTGATTTAGTTCGTGCATTCGATGTTGGCTTAGAAGACGACATGAATGTTGCTATGGGTGTTGAATGGCGCGAAGAAAGCTTTGAAATTGTTGCTGGTGAAGAAGCTTCATGGAAAGCAGGTGCTTATGCTGACCAAGGTTTCAATATCGGTTCTCACGGTTTTAAAGGTTTTGGTCCTGAGTCACAAGGTACTAACGTACGTCGTAACTTAGCCGCTTATATTGATGTTGAAGCGTACTTGAGCGAAGACTTCTTAATTGGTGGTGCATTACGTTATGAAGATTTCTCTTCATTTGGTGATACTACAAACTATAAATTGACTGCACAATACTCAGTAAGTGACGAAGTTTCTTTACGTGCTTCACACAGTACTGGTTTCCGTGCACCAACAGTTGGTCAAGCAAGTGTTGTAAATACACAAACTTCAATTGTTAACGGTGATTTGATTCAAACATTCTTAGCGCCGCCAACAAACCCTCTTTCAGCATTCTACGGTGGTAAAGAATTAACACCTGAAGAATCTGTAAGTTTTGCTGCTGGTCTAGTTTATCAAGACGGTGATTTCTTCTTCACAGCTGATTTCTACTCAATTGAAGTAACTGATCGTCTAGCACAATCAAGTCAAATCACTGTATTACCTTCAGATCACGCCGCATTACGTAACTTAGGTGTTAAAAATCCTGAGCTTATTTCTGGTGTAACTTACTTCAACAATGATTTTGATACGACTACTTCTGGTGTTGATATCGTAGCTAACTATTCTATGGAATTAATGGGTGGCGATACACAACTTAGCTTAGCGTAT
>Ga0209291_1001646_pt1 | contig 19526 bp, 15 predicted proteins | sample GOMGulsemesocosm_FD_184633 | JGI IMG/M metagenome (GOLD analysis project Ga0209291, IMG submission 184633) | Methane-oxidizing microbial communities from mesocosms in the Gulf of Mexico - GOM9B Gulf of Mexico (SPAdes) (version 2) | ecosystem: Environmental > Aquatic > Marine > Cold seeps...
AAAATGAATAGTGCTTATTTAATCAAATGATTAGTAGTGAATGAAAAATCAGGTAAAATAGGCACAAAATTTATTCCTGCTAATTACCATTTTATTAGCATATTCTAGCTAAAGAGAGTTTTGAATGAGTCTATATTTAGAGTACATTAAAGAAATAGAAAGTCGTAAAACGGATCTTGGATTGTCTCCTCTGCCAATTGACGGTGCAGAGTTATTATCTGAGATTATTGCTCAAATTAAAGATGCAAAAAATGAGTATCGTGAAGATTCTCTAAACTTCTTTATTTATAACACCTTACCAGGCACAACTAGTGCCGCCGGTGTTAAAGCTGCATTTTTAAAAGAAATCATTTTAGGTGACTCTGTTGTTGCAGAAATCACAGCTACTTTCGCTTTCGAATTATTGTCACACATGAAAGGTGGTCCTTCAATTGAAGTACTTCTTGATCTTGCCCTTGCTGACGATGCTGAAATAGCTACCTCAGCTGCTGAAGTATTAAAGACTCAAGTATTTTTATACGATGCGGATACTGCACGTATAGAAGCTGCTTTTAAAGCAGGTAGCAGCGTTGCAAAAGAACTTTTAGAAAGCTACGCAAAAGCAGAGTTTTTTACAAAACTTCCAGCTATCGAAGAAAAAATTGAAGTAGTGACTTACATCGCTGGTGAGGGTGATATCTCAACTGATTTATTATCTCCAGGTCATCAAGCGCATTCTCGTGCCGATCGTGAATTACACGGTCAATGTATGATCACCCCTGAAGCACAAAAAGAGATTCAAGCACTACAAGCCAAGCACCCTAACGCAAAAGTTATGCTTATTGCTGAAAAAGGTACTATGGGTGTTGGTTCTTCTCGTATGTCTGGTGTGAATAACGTGGCGCTTTGGGCTGGTAAAAAAGCGAGTCCTTACGTACCATTCATTAACATTGCACCAGTAGTTGCTGGTACTAATGGTATCGCACCAATATTCTTAACAACTGTTGACGTAACTGGCGGTATTGGTCTTGACCTTAAAAACTGGGTTAAGAAAGTAGACGCAAACGGTAATAACGTTACTGATGAAAATGGTGACGTAGTTTTAGAAGAAGCATACTCTGTTGCAACTGGTACGGTATTAACTATCGATACTAACGCGAAGAAGCTGTATAACGGCGACAAAGAGCTTGCTGATGTTTCTTCTGCGTTCACACCGCAAAAACAAGAATTCATGAAAGCGGGTGGTTCTTACGCGGTAGTGTTTGGTAAGAAATTACAAACACTTGCAGCTGAAACCTTAGGGATTAAAGCGCCAGTTGTTTATGCTGCTGCAAAAGAAATCTCTCATGAGAACCAAGGCTTAACGGCAGTTGAGAAAATTTTCAACAATAACGCTGTTGGTGTTGCGTCAAGCACACCTCTTCACGCTGGGTCTAATGTTCGTGTTAAAATAAACATCGTTGGTTCACAAGATACTACCGGTCCAATGACATGTCAGGAATTAGAGGCAATGGCTGCTTCTACTATCTCACCACTTGTTGACGGTGCATACCAATCAGGCTGTCATACTGCATCGGTATGGGATAGCAAAGCAAAAGCTAACATTCCTAAGTTAATGTCATTCATGAACAAATTTGGCCTTATCACAGCACGTGATCCAAAGGGTGAATATCATGCAATGACTGACGTTATTCACAAAGTATTGAATGATATAACAATTGATGACCGCGCTATTATCATCGGTGGTGATTCACATACCCGTATGTCTAAAGGCGTAGCATTCGGTGCCGATTCAGGTACTGTTGCTATAGCACTTGCTACTGGTGAGTCAGCAATGCCAATCCCTGAGTCTGTTAAAGTTACCTTTAAAGGAAACATGAAAGGCCACATGGATTTCCGTGATGTTGTTCACTCAACACAAGCACAAATGCTTAAGCAATTTGGTGGTGAAAACGTATTCCAAGGGCGTGTAATTGAAGTACATATTGGTACTTTACTTGCTGACCAAGCGTTTACCTTCACCGACTGGAGTGCTGAAATGAAGGCGAAAGCCTCTATCTGTATTTCAACCAACGATACTTTGATCGAGTCTATTGAAATTGCGAAAAACCGCATCCAAATCATGATCGATAAAGGTATGGAGAATGAAGCGAAAACGCTTAACGGTTTAATTGATTTAGCAAACCAACGTATCGCGGGTATCAAGTCTAAAGAACAACCAGCACTTGCGCCTGATAACAATGCTAATTACTACGCTGAAGTATTGATTGATTTGGACGCAATTGACGAGCCAATGATTGCTGACCCTGATGTAAACAACGACGATGTATCTAAGCGCTATACGCATGACGTTATTCGTCCAGTGTCATACTATAATGAAAAAACCGTTGATTTAGGTTTTGTTGGATCTTGTATGGTTCACAAAGGTGATATGCAAATCATCGCTCAAATGTTACGTAACATGGAAGCCCAAGGCCAAAAGATTGAATTTAAAGCACCATTAGTTGTAGCGCCACCAACATATAATATTGTTGACGAGCTAAAAGCTGAAGGTGATTGGACTATTCTTGAGAAGTACTCTGGTTTTGAGTTTGATGATGCCGCACCTAAAAATGCAGCTCGTACTAAGTATGAAAACATCATGTACTTAGAGCGCCCAGGTTGTAACTTATGTATGGGTAACCAAGAGAAAGCGGAACCAGGTGATACGGTTATTGCTACTTCTACACGATTATTCCAAGGCCGTGTTGTAGCAGATACAGCAGAGAAGAAAGGTGAATCACTACTTGGCTCAACACCATTAGTTGTACTTTCTACAATGTTAGGTCGTTTCCCTACAATTGAAGAATACAAAGCTGCAGTAGAAGGTATTAACCTTACTAAGTTTACTCCACCTACTGAAGCATTAACGTCAGCTCCAGCAGTTAGAATTGCAGATCCAAGCTAGGCCCTTATTAGGTAACTAGTTAAGATAGCCTTAAGGGTTACTTGTATTAAACAAGTAACCCTATACAACCCAGCATTCTCTATTTAAAATCTATTACTCCTTTTATTACACCTTCAATCAAAACTACTCGATAGCCTTTCTCGCTTTGTCTACATCATATTTCCACTTAATATATTAATGATTTTCAGGAAAAATAAGCAAACCATATAAATTCAACAACATTTCTCCACATTCAGTTCACATTCTTATGATAATCTCGATTTTCAGTCATCACTTAAAGTTCACTACTTTACTTTCTACAGAAAACAATCGGTAGAAAAACTTTAAGTTTAAAAAAGTAACTATATGAATAATAAAATATTATTAATCGATTATGATATAGAGCTAACATTACAAGTTAAAAAATATTTAAATAATGAAGGCTTTGAAGTTTGTATTTGTAATAATGCAGTTGAAGGTTTTAATGAAGCAAAAAGCCGAAAATATAACCTAGTCATATTAGATATTGTCACTCCGAACTCTGACGGTTTCGAGCTGCTTAGATCGTTAAAAAACATTAACGCTGGCTCAATGATGGTTATTACAGCAAGAGATGAACATTTTGACCGTATTTATGCACTCGAAGTAGGTGCAGACGACTATTTGGTAAAACCGGTAAACCAACGTGAATTATTAGCTCGTATAAAAGTGATTATGCGCCGTTTAGGTGACTTTAATATCCCAGTTTCTAAAGATAATATTAATATCAATAATATCCGTTTAAATCGTGCTACACGAGAAGTGCATTGTGAAGAACATTTAATACAATTAACGGGCTCAGAATTCGAACTATTATATTTTCTCATGTCTAACGCAGGGGCTATAAACTCTAAAGAATCCATTGCCAAATATGTATTTTCTCGTTCCGTTACTTATTATGATCGCAGTATTGATATGCACATCAGTAATATTCGAAAAAAAATAGCATTACATAGAGATAAACCACAAATTAAAACAGTACGAGGGATGGGATATACTTTTTTATTAGAACCGAAGTGCAATTTATCAATATCAAATAGCGCATACATTTAAAAGGGCAATTTAAGATATCGAATAGCATCAATAGAAATACTTACATTATTTCTATTGATTACTTTCATAAAATTTGATTATTCTCGAGTATAAAGTACATTTTTATCTTTATCGAAAAATACTGTTTCAACAGAGTCAACTACGGTTTCAGCAAAACTTGCCTCTTCGTTATCAGACCCCGTATTTCCAAATATAAAATCACTATAATCAAACTCAGTAATTGCATCGCTAATAGAAGTTCCAGTATAACTTTCAAAAGCCAAGTCCAAAACTGAAAATGCCAAACCAACAGGCCCACCATACATGTAATCACCCGCTAACTTAGCAAAAGTACTGATATCTTCTTGCTCTGTAACATCACTATAAAGAGAAGAAACTACAGGTATGTGATTTAAAAAGTTAACAGTATCAAACGCATCTTCTAAACCTATACCATCTTTATTAAATGCCGCGTTAACTAAGTTAGTAACAATGCCAAAATCTTCAGTGTCAGTTTCTATTGCTTTAGGAATAATATCATTCGCCTGCAAAGCCCCTAAGATATTATTTTGTATCGATTTTTTTACCGAATCAAGTGAGAACTCTTCAAAATTATCCGTAACCTCTCCCACCGTTGAGACTAAAGCATTAATCCCAGAGTGATATCCAAGCAAATTAGAAAGCAAGTCATCTTGCATGGTATTTAAATTATCAGTAACGGTATCAAGTGTTATTAACGGCTCACCAACATTGCTAGCATCTTGCGTTTCAGCCCCCTGTATTTTAGTAAGTATGTCGCTAAATTTCTCTCCACCCTCGGTTATATTCCCAAAAGTCTGTTCAATTAAGTTACCTTCTGAAGTGGAACTACTTTTAGTTGTTGATAATAAATTACTACTTAAACTTTGCAGTATATCAATAGTACTCATTATTTTCCCTAGGGTGCTGACAAGCCATTTATATTAAATAAAGGAGATAACCATATGAGTTATTCCACCTAAACCGAGATACATTTTCAATGGTATTTACACTAACTTACAATTCCATACATAGCACAGAATTTACTTACAAAGCACCGACAATTATCAACAAATAAATATTATCTATATGAAATAATTAACATAACAACAATAATAATAATAATAATCCCATGATGAATAATACGCCTTGTATCATTAAAACTATTAATTTGTTATTTACTTCTTTACTAGTTTTGTCTTGTAGTAGTGTTCAAGTAGATGAAGAATTAGTTGCTGATAGTTCAACAAACCCACAAGTTAGTCAACGTACTGTTCAAAAAGGTGATGAGGAAGTCGAGCCTGGCCATGTAAATTTTAGACCTGTCAGAGTAGATAATACCGAAATAATTAATCTTCCTTCGGGATCATTATTTAGAGCGGATAAGGCTATTGGCCTTTATCAACCAAACAGTAAATATGAAATCGGTGACATGATTTTAGTAAAACTTGATGAGAACATGTCTGCGAAAAAAAACTTAGATTACAAAACCCAAAAAACAGACAGCTTTAAATTAAACCCCGTCACATTAAATGCTGGTTCAATTAATGTAACCAAACAAAATATTAATGCCGAATACGATCAAGAAAAAGACTTCGACAGCTCCGCTGAGTCAAAACAAAGCAACTCTCTTGTTGGAGATATTACCGTTTTTGTACGTTCATTTACCTATAACGGTAACTTAATCGTAGCAGGTGAAAAGTGGATGGAGCTAAACAGAGGTAAAGAATACATTCGTTTTTCAGGTGAAATTCGCACAAAAGACATTGATAAAAACAATACCATTAGCTCAGTTAAAGTGGGTAATAGCCAAGTAGAGTTTACCGGAAAAGGTGATTTTCAAGAAAACCAAAACATAAGCTTTTTAGGTAAATTATTCGGTATATTGGATTAACAAATGACCGTAAAAAACACACAGCACCTGTTATATATATCACTTACCTTACTCCTTTTATATGTAAGCCCTAATAGTTACGCCACTTGGTTTCAAGGTTCTGCAGAACAACAAATCCCCACAGTTAATTACAATTTTGATGCCATTAGAGCCTCCACCATAAAACAAGCAATAACTAATGCATCGTTGAAAAGTGGTGCATCTATCACGTCTGAATCAATAGTATTAGATGGCTTATTACAAAGCAGTAAAAGTGTACTTAAAATTAGAGAAAATATAAGACGTGTTGAAATTATTAGTGAGAGTATTAATAACAATCTATTAACTGTAATTGTTAAAATTGATATAGATACAACATCCTCTTGCCAGCAAGATGATTATACTAAATCCATTCTTATTACCCAGTTTCAAATATTAAATTCATTACGAGCGCAAAATGGGGAACTATTTGATTTAGGTAATCAAATAAGTAAGCGATTTGACAACCAATTACGTAATCATGAAAAGATTTCAGATAGTTTATTACTACAACAAGCATTCAGCTCAAGTGATCAGCTGATAACCCTTGATCAGCAAAAAACCTTGAAAACGGCCTATTATTTAGGAACTGAGTATAGCAGTCAATTTATTGTGTTTGGTTACATACAAGACGTGAGTTTATTTGAACAAGTAAAAGATAATATTTTAATTGATGATGTTAGCCTACGTCGAAACTTTACCTTTCAATTATATTTATACGATGCGCTTCAAGGCCATTTATTACTTAACAAACGCTACCATGGTGAAGCCGACTGGTTATTTAGCCAACACCAACAAATAGATACCAACAATAGTGTCTTCTGGCGTAGTGATTTCGGTCGAGTAGTACTAAATACAGTAAACAGCGCCGTTGTTGATATTATTGATAGCATAAGCTGCCAAAGCAGCTTTACTCAAATAATAAATAAAAGCAGAAATACAGTCACTATCAATTGGGGGGCTAAACATGGAGTTAAAATGAGTGATGAATTTTACATTGTCAAAAAACAATCCCCTCAACAAGATCGAGGTAACATTCGACCCATTTTAATCCCTAATCACGACGTAACTTTTCAAGTAAAACATATCAATAGTCATAGCTCCGTTCTCGAAAGTAATAGCCTTAGCGCTGTACATGAAAGCCAACTATTTGATCTCATCACACCTAAAAGTGAATATTAATGCCCAGAACAAAAACGAAAGTAACTTCATCCTATATTTATATTATTATCATGTTATTAGCCGGTTGCGGCGGTGGCGATTCAGTAACAACAAATACGACTTACACCTTTGAGCTGAATGCATATGTTCTTAATAACTGCGACGTTAAAAGCCCTTTCACAGAAATTGAATTATTAGTTCAAGATGACAACTGGCAGATCACGGAACGTCATCAGCCTGATACTAATGGCCTTATTAGCTTTATCACAAACGATAAATATATAAATTATACTCTGGTTGCTAAAAGTCGTTCAGGAGAAGCCGCAGAGGGCTTAGATATTCGCAGTTACTATCAAGCCAACACGGGAACCATCAGCAACTATAAAGCTACTTATGACAGTTTGGTCAATAATGACACCTGTCAATGTATTACCAACAACCTACTGTTAAATCATCGTTCATTGACCACCAGGCGTGAAGCTTATAGCTCTCATCCCTTTGAATCAACAAACGTGATTAGTGCTAACTCAACACAATTTAATAATGTGCAAGTTTGTAAAAAATTAGATGGTGATTGGCCTTTAACCTCTTTTATCGTTACCGGTGAAAGTATTTCAGAAAACCTCATTGGGGCAGCGAACTTTTTAAATACGTTTGACTTGAATGAGACTGAAGATGACTGGATATTATCTGCTATTGAAATCCCAGAGGCATTGGCGCTCTCCGTAAACCAAGACCTGACGTTTACCACATCTCAAGTATTGGAGAATACTGAACATTTCCTTATTCATACTACGGAGGAAGATCAATCTATATTAGTGCTTAATAGTCACAATTATATCAGCGAAGCATACTTTAAACTTAACGCCGAACAAACGCTTGCAACAAGCGACACTCTTTTTAGTCAATCGGCGCTATTCAGCATTAATCAACTAGTTTCATCATCATACAATGAAGCATACGATACCGAAATAGCAATAGAATTAGACAATACCGATATTAGCCTAGATTATATTAATTTTTCTGAATTAACTGATGACGGAAGCTTTGATTACAGTGCAATCGACAGCCACCCTATGAGCATTATCTCTTTTACTTATAGTGTTTTAAATAATGACGGAAGCTATTACCCGGTAACGTGGACAAACTACGGGCCTAACAAAGGGGTATTAGCGTCTTCTATAGCATTAGTTGATTATCAAGATATAGTTAACCAAGAAACAACCATTCTTGAAAATACAGAGGTTAGCTTACTTCAAAGTATTAATTCGAACAATTATGAAGACTACATTAACTTCTTTCAACAAGGAAACAGCCTTACTGAAAATGAAGATATTGCTAATGATTTTAATCATAATATCCACATTTATTATTTACAGCATAAACTTAAATAATGATAAAAATCATCCGTTCATCTATATGCGACCCTAGTTAACCTTTTTTCATTTAATTAATTTTGATATTTATTTGTATATCTATTTTTCAGTTGTTGAAGAAACAACAACTGGGCATTCAACATTAGCTTCTAACGATGTGGGTATTAGATTTTTATAATATTGTTCTTCATTATAGCTCTCTACCCCACCAAGCACTTCAACTTTAAATCCGTAACTTTTACACAACGTGAATGCTTGACGAAAAAGAAAGGTCGCTAACGTACCAAATTGAGTACGACTAGTTGAGCGCACACGAACAAAAAAGGTATTATCACTAATTTGATGTTGGTCAAACTGAACCTGATGATCAAAATCCCAAGATTTACCTTCAGCAACACCATTTTCATTAGTTGTTTGGGCACACCCAGCTATGAATATACTTATCATTAACAATAATATTTTCATTAATTACTCCTTTATCAAAGCCTTGAAATACGGACGACAAGTTTGTAGAACATACATTAAGTTTAGCTGATCATCCATGTAGTTCAAAGCAACGCACTTATGTTAACACTCTATATATCCGTTATCATTCAAGATGCACGTTTGAGAGCACTTTGAATGGTAACGTATATATTATAATTGAGGACCACCCGATAAGAAAAGTGACTCAAGCGCAAAAGTAATTGCCGTAAGACCTGCTTCTCCTACTAATTTTAATGATTCAAATGTCCATTTTTGTATTTTTTCACCAGCAGCTAGTTTCAAGTTATCTGGATCATCAAGTTGTTGCTCTGTAGCGGCTCTCAATTCGGCTAATTTATTTCGCGCCGTTAAAGAAATGTCTTCTCTGCTCATCAATTTAGTTAAGTTAGCCATTCCGATTAAATTAGGATTTTTCATCATAATAGCCGTGCCATGGGCAACTACAGGTAACCATTCTACCTTTCTACGCTCAGCAATATCCTGAAGGTGTAATTCTGCTATTTCCCCTTCACCTCTGCGCACCGCATTTATTCCCAATATAGCCGAGATTACCAGTTTGTTTTTGTCAAACTTGTCCAGCATCATATCGCCATCTTCAAGCGACTTTGCCTTTAATGCGTAATCATCTCCCAATTCCATAAAGCCTTTATTATGCAATGCTAAAGACAAAACAGAATAAGCGACATGTTGGCTTAAAGGTTCATTAGCTGCGTCCATCGCTAAATTAGCTTCAACTATGGCCCATTTAGAGCCACCAATAATGGCAAAACTGGTCGAAGCAAGTGCATGAACATATGAAGGATTGATTGGCTCAGCACTGTCAGGCTTTACTGCGTCGTATAAAGCTAAACTAGGATCTATCGTTGTTTTCGATATTGTTTTTAACGCGTTATATGCTAATGAATTGGTTAGTTCGTTGTATTGTTGTAGCTCAGTCTTAGGTTTACTACTACAACCGGATAACAATATTAAAATGATAAGAGATAATACAACAAGGAAGTTCTTTTTTAGCATCTTAGCTCCTTAATTTTTAACTACCGCGCTATTGATTACATAAAAAAACCAGCCTGAGCTGGTTTTTTTAAAAACAATTAATAAAATTTAATTATTTCTTTTTCTTTACTGCTTTAGCATTTGGTAAATCAGTGATTGAACCTTCAAAGATTTCAGCCGCTAAACCAATTGATTCGTTTAATGTTGGGTGAGCATGAATTGTTAAACCAACATCTTCAGCATCAGCGCCCATTTCAACCGCTAAACAAATTTCACCAAGCATTTCGCCAGCATTAATACCAACAATAGCACCACCAAGAACACGACCTGTTTCTTTTTCAAAGATCATCTTAGTTTTACCTTCAGTACGTGCAGAAGCGATAGCACGGCCAGAAGCAGCCCATGGGAAGTTAGCAACTTCAATGTTTAAACCTTCTTCTTTCGCTTCACGCTCTGTAACACCAACCCAAGCCATTTCTGGATCAGTATAAGCGATTGAAGGAATACAACGAGGTTCAAAAGTGTGTTTCTTACCTGAAATCACTTCAGCAGCACAATGCGCTTCATGAACCGCTTTATGAGCAAGCATAGGTTGACCAACAACATCACCAATAGCGAAGATGTGATTTACGTTCGTGCGTAATTCATTTGTAACATTAATGAAACCACGTTCATCAACATTTACACCGGCTTTATCAGCAGCAACTAAATGGCCGTTTGGCTTACGGCCAACAGCAACTAGAATCTTGTCGTAACGTACTTGTCCTTCAGGTGCATTTTTACCTTCAAACGTAACGTATAAACCATCGTCTTTAGCGTCAACAGCAACAACTTTAGTAGACAACATAATGTTGAATTTATCTTTGTTGTAGTTTGTGTAAACTTTAACAATGTCTTTATCTGCAGCTGGTACTAATTGGTCAGCAAATTCTACAACAGAAACGTTAGAACCTAACGCGTTGTATACCGTGCCCATTTCAAGACCGATAATACCACCACCAAGAACTAACATTTCTTCAGGTACGTCTTTAAGTTCTAAAGCACCTGTTGAATCAATTACACGAGGATCTTCAGTTGGAATAAATGGTAAATCAACAACTGATGAACCTGCCGCAATAATTGCGTTATCAAACGTGATTGTTGTTGCGCCATCAGCACCTTCAACAACAATCGTTTTGTCTGATGTAAACTTACCGTAGCCGTATACTGTTTTAACTTTACGTGCTTTAGCCATTCCGCCTAAACCACCAGTTAATTGACCAATTACACTTTCTTTCCAGCCACGTATTTTATCTAAATCGATTTCAGGCTTACCAAATGTAACACCGTGAGATGCCATTGCTTCGGCATCATCAATTACTTTTGCTACATGCAATAAAGCTTTTGAAGGAATACAACCTACGTTAAGACAAACACCACCAAGTGTTTCACGACTTTCTACTAATACTACATCTAAACCTAAATCCGCAGCGCGGAAAGCAGCTGAATAGCCACCAGGACCTGCACCTAAAACTACTACTTGAGTTTTAATTTCGTTGCTCATGCTAACCTCAAATTAACTGATAATGTTTACTCTATTGAGTTAATTTCAAACGAGTAAATCTGTATGTTTATTATTCTGACACGAAGTTTACTGAAACTCGGCCAAAATCTCTATCTTTTGTGAAAGATATTGTCGGTAACATAAAAACTTTTAAACACGATTACGATTGTTTTTATGTTACCAACGGCTACTTATAGAATAAGTTTACGAATATCTGACATTACGCCAGCTAAATGTACGGTAAACTTAGCAGCTAATGCACCGTCAATTACACGATGATCGTACGACATTGATAATGGCAACATAAGTTTAGGTTCAAAATCTTTACCGTTCCACTTAGGTTTCATTTCAGATTTAGATACACCTAAAATAGCCACTTCAGGTGCATTTACGATAGGTGTAAATGCCGTACCGCCAATTCCGCCTAAACTTGAAATAGTAAAACAACCGCCTTGCATGTCAGCAGCTTTTAACTTGCCTTCACGAGCTTTAATACTAATTTCTAACAGCTCTTTTGAAAGTTCGTAAATGCCTTTTTTGTCAACATCACGTACTACCGGAACAACCAAACCATTTGGTGTATCAACAGCTACACCAATATGTACGTACTTCTTAAGGATCAAGCTTTCGCCGTCTTCACTTAAACTTGCGTTAAACGTAGGGAATTGTGTTAATGCATCCGCTGCCGCTTTTAAAATAAATACAAGTGGTGTAATTTTAAAACCAAGCTTTTTCTTTTCACACACAACGTTTTGTTCTTTACGGAACGCTTCAACATTGGTGATATCAGCTTCATCAAATTGAGTAACATGTGGAATTGTTACCCAGTTGCGATGTAAGAATGGTCCAGAGATTTTTTGAATTCTAGAAAGTGCTTTTGTTTCAATCTCACCAAATTTAGAGAAATCAATCGCCTTAGCACTAACAACTTGTAATCCACCTTCACCGCTAGCTACAGAACTGCCAGCATTCGCTTTAGGGCGAGAAAGTTCATACTTAACGTATGATTGAACGTCTTCTTTTAAAATACGTGCCTTACGGCCAGTCCCTTTAACTAACGTTAAATCAACACCAAATTCACGTGCTAAACGACGAATTGAAGGCGAAGTATAAATAGAACCCGTTGCCTTAAATGTACCCGCTTGCGGATGATGTGGAACAGGGGCAGCTTTAGGTGCCGGAGCAGCTTTCGGAGCAGCTGCAGCTGGTGCAGCGGCTTCTACTGGAGCAACCGTTGGCGTAGCAGCAATTGGAGCACCGCCAGCTGTTTCTAATTTAATAACAACTGAACCTTGCTTAACTTTTCCGCCAGTCGCTACAAGTACTTCTTTAACAGTACCAGCATGCGAAGATGGTACATCCATGGTAGCTTTATCAGTTTCAAGGGTAATTAAACCATCTTCTTCATTAATTTCATCACCTACTGAAACTAATACGTCAATGATTTCTACTTCACCATCTTCACCAATATCTGGAACCGTAACTTCAATCACTTCACTTGCCGTTGAAACTACTTCTGGTGCAGGTGCTGCTACTGGAGCAACAGGAGCTGGTGCAGCTTCAACCACAGCCGCCTCAACAGCTGCTTCAACTACAGGCTCAGCAGCGGGTGCTTCAGCACTTTCTGCCGTAAGCTCACCAATAACATCACCTTCTTTAATCTTGTCACCTACAGCTACTGAAAGGCTAGATAATACACCGGCGAATGGCGCAGGAATATCCATCGAAGCTTTGTCAGTCTCAACCGTAACAATACCTTCATCGGCATCTACAGTGTCGCCAACAGCAAAACAAATTTCAATGATTTCAACTTCGTCACCACCTACGTCAGGGACTAGAATTTTTTGAATATCAGACATATATTTGATTCCTTCTCTAGTCGCTATTACGCGTATAATGGGTTAAGTTTGTCAACGTTGATGTTAAAGCGTTTAATTGCTTCAGTTACAACACTTCTTTCTACGTCACCACGGTTCGCTAGTTCAAATAATGAAGCAACAACAATGTAGCTTGCATTAACTTCGAAATGAGTACGTAAATTTGCACGGCTATCACTACGACCAAAACCATCAGTACCTAAACAACGGTATTCAGTATCAATAAATGCACGTACTTGATCCGAGTATGACTTAATATAATCTGTTGCAGCAATTGCTGGACCAGCGTCTTTAGTAATTACAGTACCAATATGAGCAGTTTTCTGTGCCGCTTCAGGGTTAAGCATGTTCCAACGTGTAACTTCTTGCCCTTCACGTGCTAATTCGTTGAACGACGTTACCGAGTAAACATTACTTGATACGTTATAGTCGTTAGCAAGAATTTGAGCAGCTTCACGTACTTGTAATAAAATAGTACCTGAACCTAATAATTGAACATTAGCTTTAGCAGCTTTAGCTTCAACACGTTCTAATTGGTAAATACCTTTAATGATTTCATCTTCAACATCTTTATTTTCTGGCATTGCCGGATGTTGGTAGTTTTCATTCATTAGCGTTAAGTAGAAGAAAATATTTTCATTTTCTTCATACATGCGTCGTAAACCTTCACGAACAATAACAGCAACTTCATAACCGTACGTTGGATCGTAAGTTACACAGTTAGGAATTAAGTTAGCTTGAACATGAGAATGACCATCTTGATGTTGTAAACCTTCACCGTTAAGTGTTGTTCTACCGGCTGTAGCACCTAATAAGAAACCACGTGCTTGGCTGTCACCCGCTGCCCATGCTAAATCACCAACACGTTGGAAACCAAACATTGAGTAGTAAATGTAAAATGGAATAGTTGTCGCGTTACAAGTTGAGTAAGACGTACCAGCAGCAACCCATGACGCCATTGCACCTAGTTCGTTAATACCTTCTTGTAATACTTGGCCTTTTTTATCTTCACGGTAGTAAGCAACTTGGTCAGCATCTTGAGGAACATATTTTTGCCCTTCATTTGCGTAAATACCTACTTGACGGAATAAACCTTCCATACCGAACGTACGTGCTTCATCAGGAATAATTGGAACTATGCGCTTACCAATTTTCTTATCTTTAAGTAATGCATTTAATACACGTACAAAAGTCATTGTTGAAGAAACTTCACGCTCACCAGAGCCTTTTAAAATAGCATCAAATACTTTTAATGATGGAATTTCAAGTGCTTCTTCAGCTTGTACACGACGCGCAGGTAATGAACCACCTAGTGCTTCACGACGTGCTTTCATGTATTTGTATTCTTCACTGTCTTCTGAAAATTTGTAGAATGGTAAATCTGCAATATCTTCATCAGCAACAGGAATGTTAAAACGGTCACGGTAGTATTTTATTGACTCAACGTCCATTTTCTTAACGTTATGAGCAATGTTTAACGCTTCACCTGACGCACCTAAACCAAAACCTTTAACCGTTTTAGCAAGAATAACGGTAGGGCGACCTTTAGTTTCTTGAGCTTTTTTGTAAGCAGCGTAAACTTTAACTGGATCATGTCCACCACGGTTTAAGCGGTAAATGTCTTCATCAGACATGTTAGCAACTAGTGCTGCTGTTTCAGGGTACTTATTAAAGAAGTTTTCGCGAGTGTACTTACCACCTTTCGCTTTACAGTTTTGGTATTCACCATCAACTGTTTCTTCCATTAACTGTAAAAGTTTACCTGAAGTATCACGGGCAATAAGTGCATCCCAGTAACTACCCCAAATAACTTTAACTACTTCCCAGCCTGCGCCGCGGAATGTACCTTCAAGTTCTTGAATAATTTTACCGTTACCACGAACAGGGCCATCTAAACGTTGTAAGTTACAGTTAATTACAAATGTTAAATTATCTAAACCTTCACGAGAAGCTAAACCGATAGCACCTAAAGATTCAGGCTCGTCTGTTTCACCGTCACCTAAGTAACAATAAACACGTTGTCCTGAACAATCTTTAATACCACGGTCTGTTAAGTATTTTAAGAAACGTGCAGTATAAATAGCTTGTAATGGACCTAAACCCATTGAAACTGTTGGGAACTGCCAAAAGTCTTTCATCAAATGAGGATGTGGGTACGATGATAAACCTTCACCATCACACTCTTGACGGAAGTTATTCATTTGACTTTCAGTCAAACGACCTTCTAAAAATGCACGAGAATATATACCCGGAGAAATATGACCTTGAGCAAAAATAAAATCGCCGCCGTCTTTTTCAGAAGCTGCTTTAAAGAAGTGGTTAAAACCAACATCGTATAACATTGCAGAAGAAGCGAAACTACCGATATGCCCACCTAGCTCTAAATCTTTCTTAGAGGCACGTAAAACTAATACTAAAGCATTCCAACGAATAGCGGCACGAATACGCGCTTCAATCGTTTGATCCGCAGGCATATGTGGTTCTTGCCCTGGAGGAATAGTATTTACGTAAGCAGTTTTAGCATCGAATGGTAAGTGAGTACCACTACGACGTGCACTGTCGATTAATTTTTCTAATAAAAAATGAGCACGCTCAGGTCCTTCATTTTCTAATACAGACTCCATTGATTCTAACCACTCTTGGGTTTCTAACGAATCAAGATCAATTTTCGGGAGCTCAGACATAATTACTTAGTCTCCAAATGTTAGTAAAGCCACTCTGTATGAGCGGCTTTGGATTAAAGTTAAATTTCATTAATATTTGTTAAAACAAACAGTAAATAGCAAGTTAAGCACTACTACTGTTTTCAAATTTTTGCTTGTAGCCCTAATCATTTCCTTTGCATCCTACGCATTGAACGTTCTACTCTACTGTTTTCTTGAGTCATTTTTAGCAAGGCTTCTTCAATAAACGCCAAATGGCTATGACTTGCTCCCCATGCTCTTTGGGGTTTTCCGCTAGTAATGGCTGCTAATAAATTTTTTCTATAGTCCGTAATTTGAGAAAAAATATCAGGCCTTTTTGCCATTACTGTTAAATTTTGTTCTATGTTATCAACCAGCAACTCGGCCATACTGCGAGCTAAATGTAGTATTAATACATTATGTGAAGCTGCACATATTGCTAAATAAAAGTCATAAACCGCTTGTGCTTCTAATTTATAGTTATTTTCTAGCTGAATATTGCCAATGTTATCGTGCTTCTTTTGTATTTCTTCAAAATCAGCATCTGTACCACGCATCGCGGCGTAATAAGCGGCCATTCCTTCAATACCATGTCTAAACTCTAATAAATCGAATTGCGATTCATTACTTTGTGACATTAATTCAAACAATGGATCTGATAAACCGCCCAAAATAGTTTGACTAACAAAGGTGCCGCCACCTTGTTTTCTCACTACCAGTTTTTTAGCTTCAAGCTTCTGAATCGCCTCTCTTAACGACGGGCGCGATACGTCAAACTGTTTTGCTAACTCTCGTTCAGGTAATAGCTTTTCACCCGGAGTTAAACTACCTTCAAGAATCATAGTTTCTAATTGTTCTTGAATAACATCTGACAGCTTAGGCTGTTTTACGGTTTTTCTCACACTGCTATATGTCATTTATCTCTACAATTCCACGGTAATATGCGTTGAAGTTATTTAAAATAACATAAAAAAACACATTGGTAAATTGGTCTTACCTTTAAAATTTTGATGTAAAAATAACAAAACATTGTAATTTTGTAAGCGTAACATAGTTCAGTTTAGCTAAAATTCCAAGTAAAATATTAGAGTCCCAGCTTCAAACGAGCGTTTGAAAAGTCGTTTTGGTAATTAACAAAACGAGTAAGAATATAGCCTGACAATCATTAAAAAGAAAAACAGTGTCAAAAACAAAGCAATATACCTATTCGTTATATTGACTCATATTAAACATAAAAACTTTTATATCGTAGTTTTATCTAGTAATAAAACTACAAAACACCGGTTAAGATAAGAATAGAGATAACGGCTAAACATAAAAGTAAGGTTCGCTTAGCTAGTCTAACTAAAATACAAGGCTCTGCGGTGCAGTCTTTAGTATCTATCATAAAATCTTCAGACTTTTGCGCGACTGATGTTAATACCGCGTATGACGGCGTAGTTAAATCAAATAGGTTTTCAAGCCAAGTCGGCATAGCTTTAGAGAAATGCCCAACCAACATATAAGCTAAAGCAATAATCCTTACCGGTAACCAATCAATAATATAAAGTAACTTATTAGATAAACAATGTGGTGGTTGCTCGTCAGTTGTTAGGGTTACACAACGTTCGTTAACGCTGGTTAATAAACGATAAAATAATGCACCGGGCGCACCAAAAATAACAAAGAAAAACATTACCGCAATAAAGTATCTATAATTAAGCCAAACTAACGCTTGCCCTACCCCCATTTCGGGTAATTGTTTATCTTGCAAAAGTTCTTTATGCAATAGTTCGCAAGTTGTTAAGTCTCCTTGAAAGGCAGCAGATAAATAACGTTTATAAAAGTTTCTACTCTCAAAACAACCAAAACAAATAATCAATATTAAGGTTGACGATAGAAGATAAACAATACCGTCACCCAACAGTGAGAGGGCTAAATAACAAGCAACAACAGGAAACGAAATAAAGAGCACAAGTATCAAAGAATGAAAAAAGCTAGTGCCAGCAATTGTTGGTTTTAAAAAAATCTGACTATAGCGCTTATAATAGGTATTAAACTGCCACCATTTTTTACATAAATAACGTTCAGAAAAAAGTGCAATTAATAAACTTAGTAAACTCATATGTTTTAACCTTTCAATATATGGCGATACTGTTTAAGGGTATCTGAAAAACAGCCCCAATCAAATGAATCTCCAGGATCTGTTTTCCTACCGGGTGCAATATCGCTATGCCCTGTTATATTGTCTTTAATATCAGGGTATTCGTTTTTTAACGCTAAACTCGCTAAAGCCAATGTATTGTACTGCTCACAAGTATAAGGAATATCATCAGTTCCTTCTAATTCAATACCAATAGAATAATCATTACATTTATCCCTTCCTTTATAAGAAGAAACTCCCGCATGCCAAGCCTTGTCTAAAAACGAGACATATTGAACCAATGTTCCATCCCTTCTGATCAAACAATGAGCCGATACTTGCATTTTATGTATTGTTTCAAAATAAGGATCATCTTCTGGGTTTAAGCAGCCTTGAAAAAAATCATTAATATGACAACTACCAAACTTACCTGGAGGTAAAGATATATTATGAACCACTAATAAGCTTACACTATCGTTGAGTTCTCGGGGGGTAAAATGAGGAGAAAGGCAATGCGTAATAGCATTTTCATTTAAATCGCCGTGCGAGACAAACCAACCGCCTTTAATAATAAGTACTTGGTCGGCTGTTAATTGATTTGATTGGCTAATTGAACAATTAGTCATACAATACCTGTTATAAACTTAATCATTGAACTCTTATTATGACTGAAGATGACTCAACAAACAAAATTGGAAAATACTTCGGTTGGATAGCTTGGCTTCTTGCCATGGGCTTATTATATTTTGTTTTTCAAAGTGCCTTAGAAGCTCAATGGAACCCAAATCAAGATCCCGACACTCAAATCAGTCAAACCGGTTTAAATGAAGTTCACCTAAAACAAAACAAACATGGTCACTACATTACGGTTGGGGAAATAAATGGCAAAACAGTTATTTTTTTATTAGACACTGGAGCAACCGATGTATCTATACCTGCTCAAGTGGCTGACAAATTAAATTTGACTAAAATGTCGAAATATCAAGTTTCTACTGCTAATGGCAATACCACCGTTTATGGCTCTAGCATAAAAGAGCTAAATATTGGTGACATTTCCTTATATAATGTAGAAGCAAATATAAATCCGTCAATGCAAGGCGATGAAATACTACTTGGCATGAGTGCACTTAAGCAGCTTGAGTTTCATCAAAGTGGCAAAACATTAATACTACGAGAACAATATTAACATGCAATCACCTCAAACAAATTGTGAACAGACTACAACTCAGCAAGCAGCAGTACAAACAACAATACAAGCACCTGACCGTAGCCAAGAAATAGCCAATGCAATTTCACTCGCCTTATATGAAGACCTAAATAATGGCACCGACATTACCGCAGAATTAATTCCTGAGCATGAAATTGCCGTAGCAACGGT
>Ga0209291_1001650_pt1 | contig 19485 bp, 14 predicted proteins | sample GOMGulsemesocosm_FD_184633 | JGI IMG/M metagenome (GOLD analysis project Ga0209291, IMG submission 184633) | Methane-oxidizing microbial communities from mesocosms in the Gulf of Mexico - GOM9B Gulf of Mexico (SPAdes) (version 2) | ecosystem: Environmental > Aquatic > Marine > Cold seeps...
GACAAAGGATGTGAAAGTTACGATCGTTGATTACCCACATTTCTTCACACCAAACGGTGATGGGATTAATGACACATGGGCGATTATTGGTCAGGAAGGAATTCCAATTTCACAAATTTTTATCTTTGATCGTTTTGGGAAATTATTAACTCAACTAGATCCAGATGAAGCAGGTTGGGATGGAACATATAATGGAAATCAAATGCCAGCGTCCGATTACTGGTTTAAGATTATTTATATTGAAGGAAATGACAGTACTCAAAAAGAGTTCAAAGCACATTTCTCTTTAAAAAGATAAATTGATTAAGTATTAGTTTAAATTTAAAATGCCTCATTTACATGAGGCATTTTTTTTATATTTGATTTTCATAAAAAAAGCATTTGTTTTGGAAACTAAAAAGTACATTTTAAGAGAGGTTCAAGCTTCGGATATAAATAATATTCACCAAGGTTTATCAAGTTCTGAAATTACTAAATACTATGATGTTCATTTTGATACACTTGAAGCGACAAAAGAACAGATGGATTGGTATGCAGATTTAAAGAAAAATGAAACTGGACTATGGTGGTGTATTTTTGATCAAGAAACGAATCAATTTTGTGGAGCAGGAGGTTTTAATGAATTAGATAAAAACCATAAGAAGGCAGAAATAGGCTTCTGGTTGTTAAAAGACTTTTGGGGAAAAGGGATTATGACTGAAGTAATGCCTCGACTTTTTGATTATGGATTTAACGAGTTAAATTTAAATAGAATTGAAGGTTTTGTTGTTCACGAAAATAGCAAATGTAAAAGTGCTTTAGAAAAGATAAACTTTACTTATGAGGGAACATTAAGGGATTCAGAGATCAAGGATAATGAATTGATAAGTGTGGATGTCTATTCTATTTTAAAAAGAGAGTGGAGTTAATAATAGCTATTTGTATAAAACACAGATTACATGATTGACAAAATCACTGATTCTTGGAAAGAAGAATTACAACTAGAATTCGATAAGGATTACTTTCAAAAACTAACTGAATTTATAGAGGCTTCTTATCAAAGTTCAAAGTGCTATCCAGTAAAAACAGCTATTTTTAATGCTTTTAATAATTGTGATTTTAAGCATATAAAAGTAGTGCTTATTGGCCAAGATCCGTATCATGGAAAAGGACAAGCAAACGGACTCTGCTTTTCTGTGCATGATGGAATAAAGCATCCCCCTTCGTTAGTTAACATAATAAAAGAACTTATTATAAACTATGACAGTTTGTATCCTGCAACGGGAGATTTGACTGTTTGGGCAAAACAAGGAGTGTTGCTATTAAATGCTACATTAACAGTTGAAGAATCTAAAGCAGGAAGTCATCAAAAACAAGGATGGGAAATATTTACTGATGCTGTAATTAAAAAGATTTCTGATGAAAAAGAAAATGTTGTTTTTTTACTTTGGGGTGGGTATGCTCGTAAAAAAGTTAAATTGATTGACGAAACAAAACATTGTGTTTTGGAGACAGGTCACCCATCTCCATTGAGTGCTAATAGGGGATATTGGTTTGGTAACGAGCATTTTTTGAAAACCAATGAGTATTTGAAATCTAAGAATATGAAAGAAATTGATTGGTTGCTATAAACTGTAAATCAATTCCTCATAGTTAGCTTTTCTAGGTATGATATCTAGTTCTAACAGCCTATCTTGAATTTTAGTAACAGTTTTTCTATCTAAATTTTCTTGTGACCATTCAGTAATTCCTAACCATTCTTGAACATCTTCTAACCTCTGATCGTAACGATGTGATATCATACGATCAACGCTAGGGATCATTTTAAACTCTTCTGTGGTGTCATTTATGATTTCAAGGATGTCTTTAATGATATCTTCACTATCTTCTAATACTTCATTTCGAACAGCAATTACAAAACAAGGCCAAGGGGTAGGACAGTGGTCTACAACTCTAAAAGTACCATTATCTACATAAGGTTTAGTGGTGAATTTTTCCCACATAAAATAATCACCAATTCCATTAGGTAGTCCAAGTACAGCACCATCTAAATTTTTGATAACTTCAAAATCCAGGTCTTCCTTGGAGTTCCATCCATTTTTTTCAGCATTTACATAAGCCATTAAATGAGACCCTGAACCATAACGACTAATAGCCGCTTTCTTTCCTTTTAAGTCATTAATTGTTTTATAAGAGGAATTGTTGGCAACATGAACACCCCATATTAAAGGAGATTTAGTGTAAATTTGAACTATTTTACATTCATTACCGTCAATGATATCACGTATAATTCCTTCAGTAAGGATTACAGCCATATCAATTTCTTTATCACGTAATGCTTTACACATCTGGCCAGTTCCTCCAAAATAATCATGCCAACGTAAATTAATATCCTTTTCATGATAGGATTTATCACGCAAAGTTAAATACCAAGGTAAATTGAAATGTTCTGGAACTCCACCTATTTTGATGTTTTTCATAGTATTAAGCTGCTTGAGAATAAGTAGAAAGTTTTTCTAACCAAGTTTTACGTTCATTTACAACAAATGTATGTGATGTATTGTCTTTCATGTTAATTTTTAATCCGTTATCAAAAAAAATCATCATTTTAACTTTTTCAACTGAAGCAATTTCTTTAGGGTTAATACTTGTTATACCTGATTGTATATTAAATTTATGAGAGACAAATAGTAGTCTTTCGTTTGTTAATAATAATTTACCTCCTACTTTTTCAAACCCTTTAGTCAAGTTAGCCATATCTTGAAATTTTATTTCTTCATCATTTGAGATGATTTGTGGAAGAAATGAATCAATTTTTTTAGAAAGTTTTTTTCCAGTCCATCTCATAAGAAGTGGAAAAATAAAAGACATACCAATACTAAAAATTAATGATGTGAAAAATATTTCAGTTACGCTTTGTTTAGTTCCAACTACATTATTCATTAGATAAGTAACTGAAAAATGAGATACAAGTAGTATTAATCCTAATAATAATTTATGCTTCCAAGTGAATTTCATTATAAAACTATTTTATCTAAACAATATACGATTAAATCATCAACCAATTTGTCAGGATTTTCAGAAAATTCACCTGTTACTCTATTGGCTAGTATAGCATTCATAGATACTGCTTTGTGTCCTAGTAATTTAGCCAAGCCATATATTCCAGCAGTTTCCATTTCTAAATTAGTAATTTGTTTTCCTTCAAAATTGAAATCAGCTAATTTATCGTTTAATTGATTGTCTTGTAGACTCAAACGTAAAACACGTGATTGTGGTCCGTAAAAACCAACGTTAGTAGCTGTAAAGCCATTAATTATTTTCTCAGACTTGAATTTTTGCCCTAAGGATTCATCATAAGTAACCACATATGGATCAGACTTTTCTTGAGCCCAATTAGTTTGCTTTATTAATTCATCAGAAATACTAGTTTGTTGTACGTGCTTACTATCGTAAAAATGCAGTAAACTATCAAAGCCAACAGCTAGTTCCGAAATTAAAAAAGTATCAATAGGTATAGTGTTCTGTACTGTTCCAGAAGTTCCAATACGGATAATATCCAATGAAGTATGCTTAGTCTTAATAGTACGAGTGTTGAAATCAATATTTACCAGTGCATCTAATTCATTAAACACAATATCAATATTATCAGTACCAATACCAGTGGAAATAACAGTAATTCGCTTTCCTTTGTAAATTCCAGTTTCGGTTTTAAACTCTCTTTTTTGTTTTGATACTTCAATAGTATCAAAATGTTTTGTGACACTCGAAACACGATCTGGGTCACCAACAGTAATTATAGTGGTTGCCAAATCTTCAGGCAGTAAGTTTAAATGATAAATACTCCCGTCAGGGTTTATGATTAATTCGGATTCTTTTATAGTCATTTTATTAATGTAGATTGAAGGGCTTGCTATGATGTTTTTAACCACCAACTCTTTTTACTTTAAAACCTTTAGCTAGTAGTAATTCCATTATTTTATCACGATAATCACCTTGTATGATAATGGAATCGTCCTTAAAACTACCACCAACACTAAGTTTTTGTTTTAATTCTTTAGCAAGTAATTTAAAATCAGCAGTAGCACCAGTATATCCATCAATTATTGTAGTAGGTTTTCCTTTACGTTTGACATATTTACATAATAAAGGTTCTTCCTGCATCCAAATAGTTGATTTTTCTGCTTTAGGAACTTCCGATTCTTTATGCTCCGGAAATAAATTTTTTAGCTGATCTTTAAAATCCATTTTTGATATTTGTTCGGATAAATAAAATAGGTTGACGTGTATTAATAAACGTCAACCTATTTTAATATCATTATTTTTTAATTAAACCTAGTTCAATCAGTCTTTCAGTTAAAAATTCACCTGCAGTAATATCTTCAAATCCTTTAGGGTTTTCAGGAGTAACACAGTTATCTAGGCAGTTTAACGGCATCTCACTTACTGGATGCATAAAAAATGGAATAGAATAACGAGAAGTTCCCCATAATTCTTTTGGAGGATTCACAACTCTGTGTATTGTAGATTTTAATCGATTGTTAGAGTGACGTGCTAACATGTCGCCAACATTTATTACTAATTCATCTGGATTTGCAATTGCATCAATCCATTCCCCTGCATGGTTCTGAACTTGTAATCCTTTACCATGTGATCCCATTAACAAGGTGATTAGATTGATATCACCATGCGCTGCTGCACGTACAGCATTTTTAGGTTCCTCAGTAATAGGTGGGTAGTGAATTGGACGTAAAATACTATTTCCGTTTTTGATATAGTTATCAAAGTAAAACTCATCTAAATCTAAAAATAAAGCCAATGCACGTAATACATAAACCCCAGTTTTTTCTAGCATTTGATAAGTTTCTTTACCAACAGTATTAAATTCAGGTAATTCACTTACGGAAACATTTTCAGGGTATTCTGCTTTTAAAGCCGGATTATCCTCCACATATTGTCCAAAATGCCAAAATTCTTTTAAATCACCTTCTTTTTTCCCTTTAGCAGATTCTTTTCCAAAAGAAATATAACCACGTTGACCTCCAATTCCTTCAATTTCATATGAACGCTTTGTTTCTACAGGTAAACTAAAGAAGTTTTTGATTTCTCCATATAAATTATCAACTAAATTTTCGCTTAAAAAATGTCCTTTTAAAGCTACGAAACCAATATCTTCATAAGCCTTTCCTATTTCATTAATAAACTTTTGTTTTCTTGTTTCATCACCCGATATAAAATCAGCTAGGTTAACACTTGGTATATTTTGCATTTTTTCGAATTTCTTAAAATAGTTAATAACTTTAATTTAGTAAAACACTTGAGACCTCAAAAATAAGAAAAAACCAGCAGTATTCATAAAGATACAAGTAGGGGAGTTATTAACAATTCGCAAAAAAATAGCATACGTTTTGATACTAATATAATTTTCGTCATTTTTGAACTATAAAATACAACCAATGAACCCTACCATAACAGAAAAAACACCAATAACGTTTGATAGAAAAGAGCTGTCTAATGAAACATTATTAAAATTATATAGCGCAATGCTAAAGCCTCGATTGATAGAGGAAAAAATGTTAATTTTATTGCGTCAAGGAAAAATATCAAAATGGTTTTCAGGAATAGGTCAAGAAGCTATCTCAGTAGGAGTTACTTCAGTTCTAAACAAAGAAGAATACATTTTACCAATGCACCGTAACTTAGGGGTTTTTACTACTCGTGAAATTCCGTTATACCGTTTATTCTCACAATGGCAAGGAAAAGCTAACGGTTTTACTAAGGGTAGAGATCGTAGTTTTCACTTCGGAACACAAGAGTTTAATATTGTAGGGATGATTTCTCACTTAGGACCACAATTTGGTTTAGCTGATGGAATTGCACTTGGAAACTTATTGAAGGACAATAAGCAGGTTTGTGCTGTTTTTACTGGTGATGGAGGAACAAGTGAAGGAGATATTCATGAGGCACTAAATGTAGCTTCTGTATGGAGTTTGCCAGTACTTTTTTGTATTGAAAATAACGGATACGGGTTATCTACTCCAGTAAGCGAGCAATTTAATTGTGAGCATTTAGCCGATAGAGGTAAAGGATACGGAATGGAAAGCCATATAATTGATGGTAATAATATTTTAGAAGTATACACGAAAGTAAATGCTTTAGTGGAAGATATGCGTGTTAATCCTCGTCCTGTTTTATTAGAATTTAAAACCTTTAGAATGCGTGGTCACGAAGAGGCGAGTGGTACAAAATATGTTCCTCAAGACTTAATGGATGCGTGGGCAATTAAAGATCCTATTGAAAACTTCAAACAGTTTTTAGAAAATGAAGGTGTTTTAAATAATACCATAGAAGAATCATTAAGAGCTCAATTTAAGCAAGAGATAAACGATAATTTAACACTTGCTTTTGATGAGCCTGCAATTGAAGTTGATTTAAATAAGGAGTTAAGTGATGTGTTTCAACCTCATGAATATCAGCACGTTGAAAAAAATAGCGAAACTGAAAATATTCGTTTAGTAGATGCTATTTCTAATGGATTACGTCAATCAATGGAAAAACATGATGACTTGGTTATTATGGGACAGGATGTTGCTGAATATGGAGGTGTTTTTAAAATCACTGATGGTTTTGTTGAAGCCTTTGGAAAAGATAGGGTACGTAATACCCCAATTTGTGAATCTGCGATAATATCTGCTGCTTACGGATTATCTGTAAGTGGAATTAAATCGGTTATGGAAATGCAATTTGCAGATTTCGTTTCTTCAGGATTCAATCCGATTGTAAACTTATTAGCAAAATCTCATTATAGATGGGGACAAAATGCCGATGTAGTTGTACGTATGCCTTGTGGTGCTGGTGTTGGAGCTGGACCATTCCACTCACAAACCAATGAAGCTTGGTTTACTACAGTACCTGGACTAAAAGTTGTGTATCCTGCTTTTCCAGCAGATGCAAAAGGATTATTAGCAACATCTATTGAAGATCCAAATCCGGTAATGTTCTTTGAGCATAAAGCGATATATAGAAGTGTGTACCAAGATGTGCCTACTGATTACTATACAATTCCATTAGGAAAAGCAAGTATTTTAAAAGAAGGAACTGATATTACAATAATATCTTTCGGAGCAGGAGTACATTGGGCTTTAGATACATTAGAAAAGAACCCAAATATCTCTGCAGATTTAATTGACTTAAGGTCTTTAGTACCTTTAGATAAGGAAGCTATTTTTAATTCGGTTAAAAAGACTGGTAAAGCAATTATTTTACAAGAAGACAATGAGTTTGGAGCTTTTGGTTCTGACTTATCAGCACTAATCATGGAAAACTGTTTTGAAGCATTAGACGGGCCAGTTAGACGTGTATCAAGTATAGAAACACCAATTCCTTTCTTACCAACATTAGAAAAACAATACTTGGCTAAAGACAGATTTGAAGAGGAATTAAGAAGCTTGTTAGCGTATTAATATTCGTTAAATAACTCATAAAATAAATGCTGTAATATTCTTAAAGCATTTATTTTGTATATTTACTTCGTGAAAATATTTACATTCATATTAGCAGTATTATTTCTTGCAACTCCAATGCAAGCACATATTGATGTTGTTGCTTATGATGATGTAGATACTCACGAGCATTATCATGAAAATGAGTTAGATCATGTTCACCAACAAGAACATCATAATCACGATAGTGAAAACGATAAAAAATCTGATCATCACCATCATTGTGTAGATGTAAATGTATCGTTTGCTTATATTCCTTCAGTAGTAAACTTTAATTTTATTACTATTTCTAATACCAATGAAATAATTGATTTTTATACCAGAAAACATTCTTCTAAAGATTTAGAGTCTTTATTTCAACCTCCTCGGTTTGCTTAATTGAATACTTATAATTTCGAATAACTTTTATCACAATTAATAACTTATACTCAGTTTAGTAGAAGTATTTAAATTGATTTAAATTGTTTCGAAAAATCTTATTTTTCAATTAATTACAATCAAACATTCATGATTAATAAACTTATAAAGTTTTCAATCAATAACAAATTCGTTATTGCATTGTTTACATTAGCGCTAATTGTTGGTGGAATTTATAGTGTCAAACAAGTACCTGTAGATGCTGTTCCAGACATTACCAACAATCAAGTACAAATAATAACCCAAGCACCAAACTTGGGAACAGAAGATATAGAGCAGTTTGTTACCTATCCAGTTGAAGTGGCAGTAGCTAACTTACCAGAAGTAACAGAAATTCGTTCTATCTCACGTTTTGGTTTATCTGTAGTTACCATCGTTTTTAGTGACGATTTGGATACCTATTTACCAAGACAATTAGTTTCAGAAAAGCTTACTGAGATAAAAGCCAGTATCCCAGAAGGATTTGGGACGCCATTTATGGGACCAATTTCTACAGGATTAGGAGAGATCTATCAATATACATTAGAAGTAGCTCCAGAATTTAAAAATAAATATGATGCTACTGAGTTAAGGACAATTCAAGATTGGATTATCCGCCGACAAATGGCAATGGTTCCTGGTGTGGTTGAAGTAAATGCTTTTGGTGGTAACGCCAAACAATACGAAGTTAGTATCGATCCGAATGAATTAAAAGCAATTGGACTAAACATTAACGATGTTTACGAGGCTTTAGAAAATAACAACCAAAATACAGGTGGAGCTTATATTGAAAAAAACCATTTGGCAAATTTCATTAGAGGAGAAGGATTAGCACGTAGTTTAAATGATATTAAAAACATAGTCGTAGCTAACAAAGGAGGGATTCCTATAACGGTTAAAGATATTGGAACTGTACAGTTTGGTACTGCCACACGTTATGGTGCTTTAACAAAAAATGGAGAAGGCGAAGCTGTAGGAGGTATGATTTTAATGCTTAAAGGGGCAAGTACCGATGAAGTGATTAAAAACGTTACTAATAGAGTCACTGAAATACAAAAATCATTACCTGAAGGAGTTACTATAAAGCCATTTCTGGATAGAAGTAAGTTGATTGCAAATACAACTTCAACCGTTAAAACTAATTTAATAGAAGGAGCTTTAATAGTTATCTTCATATTGGTGTTTTTCTTAGGGAACTGGCGAGGTGGATTAATCGTTGCATCTACAATACCACTGTCTTTATTGTTTGCATTTATATTGATGAATGCCTTTGGAGTATGGGCAAATCTGATGAGTTTAGGGGCTATCGATTTCGGGATTATTGTTGATGGTGCTGTAATTATAGTAGAAAGTACGGTATTCATGATTTATCAGCGTATGAAGAAAACAGGAGCAGTTACTGCCACTGACAGCGATGAAATTACGTATAAAGCATCTTCTAAAATGATGAACACCGCATTTTTTGGACAGTTTATTATCTTGATTGTTTTCTTACCTATTCTTGCCTTAGAAGGTGTTGAAGGAAAAATGTTTATCCCAATGGCATTAACGTTTAGTTTTGCTATGATTGGTGCAATGGTGCTATGTTTAACCTATGTACCAATGGTTGCTTCAGTGTTTTTAAAAGCACCTAAAGATATTACTAAAAAATATTGGGGAGATAAAGTAATTGATTGGTTGCAAGGTAAATACGAAAGTACCTTAGTGAAAGCACTAACAAAAGGTAAGGTAATAATAATTTCATCAGTATTATTATTAGGAGTATCTGGATACCTGTTTTCTAAAATGGGTGGGGAGTTCATTCCTCAGTTAGATGAAGGTGACTTGGCTTTTCATGCGATATTAAAACCTGGGAGTTCGTTGTCAGAATCTATAGCAACAACTACTAAAATTGAGAAAATTGTAAAAGACGATTTCCCTGAAGTAATTGATATTATTAGTAGGATAGGAGTAGCCGATGTTCCTACCGATCCTATGCCTATGGATATTGCAGATGTGTTTGTGATCCTGAAACCTGAAAGTGAATGGACTCGAAGTATTTCTAAAGATGAATTGATCACATCAATGAAACATGCTGTAGAGCAAGTTCCTGGAGTAAATTTTGAGTTTACACAACCGATTGAAATGCGTTTTAATGAATTGATTACTGGAGTTCGTGAAGACATAGCTGTAAAATTATATGGTGATGATTTAACGGTTTTAACAGAAAAAGCTGAAGAAATAGGAAAGATAGTAGCTACTGTTAATGGAGTTGCAGATATGAAAGTAGAAGCGATTTCTGGTCAGCCACAAATTACCATCAATTACAACAGAAGTAAGTTAGCACAATACGGGTTACAAATTAATGAGCTAAACAAATTAATAGAAACTGCCTTTGCAGGTGGTGTTGCTGGAACTATTTTTGAAGGAGAAAAACGTTTCGATTTGGTTGTACGACTTAAAGAGGAGTTACGGCAGGATTTAAGTAACGTTAAGAACTTATTCGTGCCATTACCTAACGGAACACAAATTCCGTTGAAAGAGGTTGCAAGTATTAGTTATAAACCTGGTCCTATGCAGATCAGTAGAGATAATACAAACAGAAGAACCTATGTAGGGATCAATGTTCGTGGACGTGATATTAAATCTTTAGTAGAAGAAATTCAACAAAAAATAGAAGCACAGGTAACTTTACCAGCTGGATATTATGTGCGTTATGGCGGAGCTTTCGAAAATTTAGAACGTGCAACTAGAAAATTAAAAACGGTAGTTCCGTTAGCCTTAGGGTTGATTTTTGTACTAATTTTTATGGCGTTAAAGTCTTTTAAGCAAACTATTATGATTTATATGGCGATACCGTTGGCAACGATTGGAGGTGTATTTTCTTTAGTATTGCGCGATATGCCTTTTAGTATTTCAGCGGGTGTTGGTTTTATTGTACTTTTTGGAGTCGCAGTATTAAACGGATTGGTGTTAATCAGTGGATTTAACGAACTAAAAGAAGAAGGAGTAACTGATATTGACAAACGTATTAAATTAGGTACAAAAAGACGCATTAGACCAATTCTATTAACTGCTTTGACGGATATGTTAGGATTCTTACCAATGGCATTATCTACTTCATCAGGAGCAGAGGTTCAGCAACCATTAGCAACTGTTGTTATTGGAGGCTTATTAACATCTACACTATTGACCTTGTTTGTAATTCCTATTTTATACAAATGGATGGAAAAAATGGAAGAGAATAAACGTACTGTAAAAGTTCCAAAACAAGCTATAGCAACAGTATTATTGTTGTTTGGATTTGGTATAGCTCAAGCGCAACAAACTGTAACAATGGACGAGGCGGTTACTATGGCAATGGGGCAATATCCAACCATTGAAGCTGCTGAATTAGGAATTGCGAAAGCAAAGGCATTAAAAGGAACTGCTTGGGACTTAGGAAAGACACAACTATTTACTGGAGCAGATGAAGTTAGTAACAATAACAATCCTACTTACACAACTATCGGTATTGGGCAATCTAATATTGATGTGTTTGGTATTTCTTCTAAAAGTAAGCTTAATAAAGCTGTTGTAAAAGTAGCTGAATCAAATGCTGAATTAACCAAACTACAATTAAAGAAACGTGTTAAAGAGAGTTGGATAAAGTCTTATGTATCAAAGAAATTGTATTTATCATATTTAGAAATAGACTCGGTGTATTCGAGTTTAAACAAAGCGTTGGATTTGCGTTATGATACAGAGATGATTTCTAAATTAGAGCATAGTATTACTACTAATGAAGGGAACATAATTCAGTTAAAAACTACTCAAGCGTATACGAATTATCAAATTGCGTTGCGGGAATTAAACATGTGGTTAGTAACGGATAAATTAATAGATGTAGATGATATCGATTTGGACACCTTTGATGCTACTGTTACAACAACTGAAGTAGAATTGAACAATCACCCGTTACAAATGTATTGGGATAATCAATTAACTGAAGCAACTGCACAAAAGAAAGTGGCTAACTCGCAATTTTTACCAAAGTTATCCGGGCAATATGGTTTTCAAAAAATAGGAGATCAGTCAGGTTTTAATAGTTATCAGGTAGGGATACAAATTCCGTTGGTTTTCATGAAAACGAAAGCTAAAGCAAAAGCTGCTAAGATTAATGAGCAGTTAATAGCTCAAGAAAATAAAGCTAATGCAATTCAATTATCTAACAATTATAATAATTTATTAAATCAACTGCTACAAACACAAGCGAATTGGAATTATTATAAAAACAAAGCGTTGCCATTAGCTGTAGAGCAGCGAAACGGAGCAGTTTTGATGTATAAAGAAGGAGCAATAGATTATCTTTCATTTTTACAAAACATGAAATCAGCTATCGAGCTTGAGGTAAAAACATGGCGAGTTTTAGAAGAGTATATGTCAAATAAAATAGAATTAGAGTATTTCTTAAATACCAAATAAATATTATTAAGATGAAAAAAGGAATTATATATTTAACAAGCGTACTAATTGCAATATTACTACTAAGTAGTTGTAAACACGATACTTCGGACGGTCATAAGCATGACGCAGAAGGGAATCATTTAGAAACCCCAACAGTGAAGAAGGCTGATGATCCTCATACTGGTCATGATCATGGAACTCTAAAAAAAGAAGCAAGTGATGAGCATGGACATGAAGAGGAGGTTAAGTTAACGCAAAAGCAAGTAGATATTTTAGAAATAAAAATTGATAAACTGTCTGAGAAAAACTTAGGAGGGTTTATTGAAGTTAATGGTAAATTGGGGGTTCCTCCACAAAACGAAGCAGTAGTTACCAGTATTTTAGGAGCTAATATTAGTAGTATAAAAGTTATTGAAGGTGATAAAGTTAAAAAAGGACAAACTTTGGCTTATATCAGTCATCCATCTATAATAACTATGCAGACAGATTATTTACAAACTTATAATAAGTTAACGTTTTTAGAACAAGATTTTAACCGTCAGAAGAAACTATATGACGCTAACGTAGGTTCTGGACGTGATTATCAATTAGCACAATCTGCTTTTTCAAGTGCTAAAGGTTTAGCAAATGGATTAGCGAGTCAGTTAAGCTTATTAGGGATTTCGGCAAAAAATGTTCGTAATGGAAAAATTTCTCAAGTGGCACCAATAAGAAGTCCTATAAATGGATTTATAGAAAAAGTAGAAATTAAATCAGGACAATATGTACAGCCACAAACCCCTTTATTTGAGGTAGTAAATACAGAGCATATTCATGCTGATTTAATGGTGTTTGAAAAGGATATTAATAAAGTAGAAAACGGTCAAACAGTTCAGTTTACTATTGAATCATTAGGAAATAAAGAGTTAACTGCGAAAATTTATTCGGTAGGGAAGTCTTTTGAAGAAGGACCTAAAGCATTACATGTACATGCTGAAATAGAAAATAAGAATAAGAACCTTATCCCTGGAATGTATGTCAAGGCACGTATTATTACTAAAAATACCTTAACACAAGCTTTACCAGAAGATGCTATTTTTCAAGAAGGGGAACAACATTTTGTCTTTACTGCAAAAAAAGAGGACGATGGTTCTTGGGGTTTTGCTCCTAAAGAAGTATTCGTAAAAAATACGAGTGGCGGATTTACGGCATTCGATTTTGTAAAACCTATAGAAAAAGGAGTGTTAGTTGCACAAAGTGGTGCGTATTACTTAATGGCGGAATTGAAAAAGAGTGAAGCAGAGCATACGCATTAGAATTTTTAAATTATAGAAATACATTATCCCTTCATCTTATTATTTGGAGTGATGAAGTACTTCTTATGTTGTATCTATTAGTTTAAAACAAAAATTAACTATGTCAGAGAAACATTCAGAAAATGATGGCCACGACCACAAACATGGTGGAGTTTTCGGAGAAAAAACAGAGCTTTATTTTGCTATTTTAAGTGGCGTATTCTTCTTTACAGGATTAGCAATAGATTTAGGCACTAATCTCCCAGAGAATTACGCACTTATCAGTTTTATCGTTGCTTTTGTTTTTGGTGGATGGTTTACTACATTTGAAGCTATTGGCAAAATTAAAAAAGGGGAGTTTGAGATTGATTTTTTAATGCTCGTTGCTGCTGCAGGAGCTGCTTATATTGGTAAATGGGAGGAAGGTGCTTTATTGTTATTCTTATTTAGTATTGGGCATGCTTTAGAAAGCTATGCAATGAATAAAGCCAAAACATCTATTGAATCTCTGGGAGAGTTATCTCCTAAAAAAGCTTTGGTGAAATGTGAAGGTAGTATTATTGAAATTTCGATTGAAGAATTACAATTAAACGATGTTATTGTTATAAAACCTAACACTAAAATAGCTGCTGATGGCGTAATAATTAAAGGAAGTAGCAGTATCAATCAAGCAGCAATTACTGGCGAAAGTATGCCAATAGATAAGATTGCAATTGATGATTTATCTAATCTTCCAGATTTTAAGGACATCGATAAAAATAATGTAGTATTTACTGGAACTATAAACGGCGATAGTGTTATTGAAGTTCAGGTATTAAAACTGAGTAAAGACTCTACTATTTCTCGATTGATAAAAATGGTAAGTGAAGTAGAAACTCAAAAATCACCTACACAATTACAAACCAAGAAGTTTGAAAAATGGTTTGTTCCCGTAGTGGTTATTTTAGTAGTCACTTTATGTTTTGCTTATTTAGTTATTGACGAAACCTTTAATGAAAGTTTATATAGAGCTATTACGGTATTAGTAGCAGCAAGTCCATGTGCATTAGCTATTTCTACACCAAGTGCGGTATTAAGTGGAATTGCAAGAGCTGCAAAAAACGGTGTTTTGATAAAAGGTGGACGAGCTTTAGAAGATTTAGGAAGTTTAACTACAATTGCTTTTGATAAAACAGGAACCTTAACAGAAGGGAAGCCAAAGTTGACTAATGCCATTCCGTTAAACGGTTTTGATAAAACTGAATTCTTAAATTTAGTATTAGATGTTGAGAATTTAAGTAATCATCCGTTAGCAAAAGCAATTGCTAAAGACATTAAATCACAATTTTCGTTGAATGTAATGAATAGCGCTTCCAATATAAAAGCTATTCAAGGGAAAGGTATTTCAGCACAATATAATGGAGCAGAGGCATTTATCGGAAATGAAAAATTGATGATTGATAAACGTATTGCTATTTCTGAAACGACTAAAAATCAAATGAATAACTTGCTTTTAAATGGCCACACTGTTATGTTAGTTGCTTATAATAACGTGTTGATCGGATTATTAAGTGTCATGGATGTGCCAAGGGAAAGTGCGATAAGTACACTTAAAAACTTGAAAACTATTGGTATAGAAAAGATGATAATGCTTACTGGAGATCATCAAAATGTAGGCGATTCTATTGCCAAACAAATTGGGTTAACTGAAGCAAAGGGTAATTTATTGCCTGAAGACAAAGTAACAGCCATTCAAGAGTTAAAACAAAAGTATTCAAAAATAGCAATGGTTGGTGATGGAGTAAATGACGCTCCTGCAATGGCAAACAGTACCGTTGGTATTGCAATGGGAGCTGCAGGTAGTGATGTTGCCCTTGAAGCTGCTGACATAGCTTTAATGAGTGACAAAATTGAAAACTTACCATTCGTAATTGGGTTGAGTAGAAAATCTAAAGCGATCATTAAACAAAACCTTTGGATTAGTTTAGGGATTGTAGCTATTTTAATACCGTCTACTATATTAGGCTTAACAACTATTGGTCCAGCAGTAATAATTCATGAAGGCTCTACCTTATTGGTGGTTATTAATGCATTAAGGCTATTGAGATATAAGAATATAATGGTTTAAAATGATGTTATCAACGTTATTTTTTTTTCGTTAGACAGATTAAACCTATTTATAAAATGATAGTCTTAAAGAGAACTAAAATAACTTTTATGCGGACTTCTTTATTTAAATTACTATGTTTTTTCTTTATAATAACCGCTAATGCACAACAAACTGTAGGACTATTTAATAATACTACTGATGCATTTGATGGATATACATTATTTGGTCCTCAGGATAGTAAAGAGACTTATCTAATAAATAATTGTGGGGAAAAAGTACATAGTTGGACAAGTACGTATCTTCCTGGTTTATCTTCTTATCTTTTAGAGGATGGAAATTTATTAAGAACTGGAAGGGTAACTAGGATGGGAGGAGGAAGTGGTATTGTTGAGATACTAGATTGGAATAGTACTGTTATTTGGTCACACTCTGTAAGTGCTACTCACGGTAGGCAACACCATGATGTAGAGTTACTCCCTAATGGAAATATCCTCTTAATTGTTTGGGACGAGCGAACGCAAGCAGAGGTTATTCAAGCTGGTAGTACAACTACTAATGCATCAATAAATTCAGAGCAAATTATAGAAATTCAACCTGATATAGTAAACGGTGGAGCTACAGTGGTATGGGAATGGAAAGCTTGGGATCATTTAGTACAAGATACTAATAACACATTGGATGATTTTGGGACTGTAAGTTCAAGCCCAGAAAGAATAGATATCAATTTCTTAAATCATAATACTACTGACTGGTTGCATTTTAATGGAGTAGATTACAATGCAGAATTTGATCAGATTATTATTAGTAATCATAATTTTAGTGAATTTTGGATTATTGACCATTCAACCACCACTGTAGAGGCGGCAAGTTCATCAGGAGGGACTTTTGGTAAAGGAGGAGATTTATTATACCGTTGGGGGAATCCACAAGCTTATGATCAAGGGACTGCTGCTGATCAGAAATTATTTTTACAACACAATACCCATTGGATTCCAAACGGACTAACAGATGCAGGGAAAATATTAGTATTTAATAACCAAGCAGGAACTTTAAATAATCAAAATTCCTCAGCAGTGAATATTATAAACACTCCTGTAGATGCAAATGGTTTTTACACCTATAGCGGAGGTGCTTATGCTCCTGCAGCATTTGATTGGACGTATCAGGCAGCTAATCCTACCGATTTTTATTCAAATATTATTTCAGGAGTACAGCGTTTACCTAATGGCAATACATTGATTTGTGAAGGTGTTGGAGGACGTTTTTTTGAGGTTGATTCAAGTGGAACAACAGTTTGGGAATATATTAATCCCGTAAATGATATAGGAGCGATGACACAAGGAGATGCTTTATCGAATAATAATGTGTTTAGATGTACCAGATATGCAACTGATTATGTAGGGTTAAATGGGCAAACCCTAACTCCACAAGGATATATCGAAATAGGATCAACCTATACATGCGATACTACCACACCAGTTGGGAATTGTGATATCACAACTATTTTTGCTAATGAAACAACTAATGCTGTTTGTTTTGATGTAGTAAATCATGTTAGAAAAGTATACACTAATAATATACCAGCACATCAATATGGTCCTTTTGCTGGTGCAAATACTATTGCTGGTCATGATTTTGAATATTCTATGTGTTTGTACCCAGAATTGACAGCTAATAGTACTCCAATATCTGAAGATATCACATCTCAAGGATGTGGTGGTGGAGTAATTTTTGGGGTTTCTGATCAAGGAATAAATTATTCTCCTTTTGCGCGTTTATACTTTACCAATCCTAACACTGCACAAGAGAATTTAAATTGGCATATTGAGGCAGATTTTACTTTAAATATGGATTTAAATGGAGGGCATGTGAATAATGTAAGTAGGTATCATTATCATAATATTCCTACAGATTATTTTAATAACGATTTAAATATTGATGGGTCAGTACATTCTCCAATATTAGGCTATGCTGCTGATGGTTTTCCAATATATTATAAGTATTTATATACCGATGAAACTGATGCTAATAGCGCAATTACACCTTTTCAGAGTAGCTACCAATTAATAGGTGGTAATAGACCAGGAGATGGGATAACTGCTCCAAATGGAGCTTATGATGGTACTTATGTTGAAGATTATGAATATGTAGCTGCTCTATCAAACTTAGATGAATGTGGAGGGCGTTATGGAATAACTCCTGATTACCCTGATGGTACCTATTATTATGTTTTAACAGATAATTGGCCGTATATACCTAGATGTTTAAAAGGCTTATATGTAGATAACTCGTTTAAAATTGGTCCAAATTGCCCAAGCTCTACTGCTGCAACTGACTGTAGTACTGTTTCTTTATCGATTGAAGATTTTTCAACATCAGAAGTAGTGGTGACTTTATATCCAAACCCGGCAAGTAATTATGTAAACATCAATTATGGTGAAGGCATGAATCCTAGTAAAGTTAGTAGCATCCGAATATTTAGTGCTAATGCGCAAATAGTTTATGCTTCAAATATATATGAAGAACAAATTAATGTAAATAACTTAAGCAAAGGAATTTACTTTATTCAAATTGATATTGATCAGCTTCAAATAACCAAAAAACTCATTATACAATAATTATTATGAAGATATTTCTTATTTGTTTAATGACATGGATAACTCCTTTTTTTCATGCAGAGCATATGGCTGAATTTTATTATCAATTAGAAGATGATACATTAAAATTAAAGTTAGTTGTAGAAAAAGCTGAAGCTTCAAGTTTTACTTTTGATAACGATTGTAATTTCAAGGAAATGAATGCATTGTGCTTTTGTAGATATATAAAAAAAAATAGTTATATAGAATTAAATTCGAAAAAAATCAACTTAGAATTAGAGAATTCATATATTGAAAAAGGGCACTTAATTGTTAATTTAAGTGCTAAAGTTCCTACTGAACCAATAGAAAAAATAACAATTTACAATCGTTGTTTTTATGAATTTAATTCCGAATTTAAGAATAGAGTTTTACTTGATATAAAACAGTTTCAAAAGTCATATTTGTTAACTAAAGATAAAGAAAAGATAGATTTAAATTAACTTTTAAATAGCTTACTTTAATCTTGGAAACAATATTTTAATACTTATACTTATAGGCTTCATGATACCATAAATTAAATTAAAACGTGATAAAGTTGCTATTAAATACAGCATGATATACCCGTAAGCAAATACAGATTTAAAGAAGAAACTATTTGCTTCTTCTGCATTCCAAGCAAAAGCAACATATAAATAACTGCTCATAAACAAAGACAATAAGCTAATAATCAAATATATTTTAATTTGATCATTATCAATGCTAATCTCCTTATTGTAAAAATTAGAGTTATTGATGGTATTATTTTTCATAATAAACCATATATGAACAGTAGCAAGAAAGAATAGGGTAGTTACCCCTTCAAAACTTGATACAGCTTTGTTAATCAACCAAAAATCATAGAAGCCATGTGACAACATTGCTAACAGATAAAAGCTTATAAAGACTACTATTGGATGAAGTTTAGTCTTTTTAAATTTGATTAAAAATAATCCATAAGCAATTACAGAACTAAACGTCATATGTGCTACAGTAGCATACAAGGCACGTGCATTGATAATATCCAAACCATAATTATTTAAATACATAGCATTTTCCACAAAAGCAAAGCCTAAAACAGCAGCTGATGCGTAAAAAATATAATCATATGGTTCGTTAATCGCTTTAGTAAATTTTAGAAGGATTAAGAATGGAATGAATTTAATAGTTTCTTCAATAAAACCAATTCCAAAAACACTGTATAG
>Ga0209291_1001651_pt1 | contig 19484 bp, 14 predicted proteins | sample GOMGulsemesocosm_FD_184633 | JGI IMG/M metagenome (GOLD analysis project Ga0209291, IMG submission 184633) | Methane-oxidizing microbial communities from mesocosms in the Gulf of Mexico - GOM9B Gulf of Mexico (SPAdes) (version 2) | ecosystem: Environmental > Aquatic > Marine > Cold seeps...
GAACTATTTGATTGTAAAAACTCAACATCATCTCGGTCATCAATCCAGCTTTCACGTAAACGTGGGATCCCTTTATGTACATCAATATCAACATCCTCATCGGTATAAAAACCGGAGGTATCATAAACACATAAGGGTTCATTTTTTTCGTAGACAGGGTTGTCTCTACCGCCACTCACCAAGGTATCCGTTAAGGTAATTTCACGCATACCTACTTTGATATTGTGAATGCACCCTTTGACATAAACTTTTTTAGAATTTGGAAAGGATTGGTCTGAAACGTTTTTTAAGAAAGCTTCTGCTTGTTCACGACGCTGTCGACGTGAAAGTTTATTTGCTGGTTCAGTCATTTTGTTGCCTTTTAATAGGTTGCGCTATTTAGTACACGCAGTAAAAAAAAGACGAAGTGTAGATTGAGGAAAAAATAATACTGAGAGTCACTAATAGCATTATTTTACCTTGTTCCCTTACGCAGATATTAATCTGATCAGGTTCTACGGATCCCGCTTTCGCGATCTCAGCTTTGATTATTTACTAATAAATAATCTCGGCACTCCGACAAGTTATTGATAAGAATAGTAACCGAAAAATTCAGAATCAGGTAATATTAATTATTCATAACATAATAATAAATAATTCTACTTTGGCAGTTAATACCACTATGGACTTAAAAAATAATAAAATGAAAATGATCCCGTTAATAGCAGCGACAGGTTTGACCGCTCTATTGGCATTATCATCGGCTCAAGTAAAAGCTGGTGAGTTGTTTCCTCAAAACAGCGAAGTATCACGTCAAGCGGTGTTGCGTGGTGCAATAACTCCTGAACGGGCTTGGTGGGATCTCAGTCATTATCATTTATCTGTCAAAGTTGATCCTAAAAAGCAGACTATAAGTGGCACCAATACGATGAAGTATCGAGTATTGGCTAAGCAGGAACGATTACAAGTTGAGTTGCAAGCACCAATGCAGCTAACCAAAGTAATGCAAAATGGCCAAGCATTAACCGTAGAGCAAGATGGCTACAGTTATTTCATCACGCCAAAAACCTCCCAAGCTATTGGCTCTGAGCATACACTGACCATGCACTTTTCAGGCAAGCCACTTGTTGCAAAACGCGCACCTTGGGATGGCGGAATTACTTGGGAGAAAGATAGCAATGGCCTTGATTTTATCGCCTCTTCGAATCAAGGCATAGGTGCCAGTATTTGGTGGCCTAATAAAGATCATGCTTATGACGAACCCGATAACGGTGTGTTGATGAGTGTAGAAGTACCCGAACACTTGGTTGATGTTTCCAATGGTCGATTAATTAAAACCGACCATAATCAGCAAGCCAAAACAAAAACCTACCACTGGCAAGTCATTAACCCTATCAACAATTATGGTATCAACATTAACATTGGTGACTACGTGCATTTTGGTGAAAAATATCAAGGCGAAAAAGGTCAACTTGATATGGATTATTGGGTACTAAGAGAGAACTTAACCAAAGCAAAAACACAGTTTAAACAAGCCAAAATGACAATCGAAGCGCTTGAACATTGGTTTGGCCCTTACCCTTTCTATGAGGACAGTTATAAACTTGTTGAAGCGCCATATTTAGGCATGGAGCACCAAAGCTCAGTAACTTATGGTAATGGCTATAAAAATGGTTACTTAGGTCGAGATCGCAGTTTAGCTGGGCCGGGATTACTTTTTGATTTTATTATTGTCCATGAGACGGGTCATGAATGGTTCGCCAATAATATTACCAATAAAGATGTCGCGGATATGTGGATACATGAAAGCTTTACCAATTATTCAGAAAGCCTGTTTTTGGAATACCACTTTAGCCAAGCTCAAGCGTATGAATACATTCGCGGTCAAAGGATTAACATTCGTAATCAAGCCCCAATTATTGGTAAATATAATGTTCACAGTGAAGGTTCAAGTGACATGTATGACAAAGGTGGCAACATGTTACATACCATTCGACAAGTCATTAATGACGACGAAAAATGGCGTGAAATATTACGTGGCTTAGGGGAAACATTTTATCATCAAACCGTTGATAGTCAGGATATTGAAAGCTATATCAGTGAACAATCAGGCATAGATTTTAGCAAAGTATTTGATCAATATTTACGAGATATTCGTATACCTACCTTAGAATACTATATTAAAGGCGATACCTTTAAAGTCAGATGGAGTAATGCAAAAAAAGGCTTTGATATGCCAATACGTGTTTACATCAATGATAAATCGCAGTGGCTAACTCCAACCACTAGTTGGTCAGATGTAGAAAGCGATAAAAAACACCCAAGCTTTAAAGCGGATAGTAATTTCTATATCAATACGCTAAATGTACTTGGGAACTAAGCAAAATGATTTCAATAATTCCAGCAACATCCTTTAAAACTGTGCCATGGAAAAATGGTAAAGGTGAAACCATAGAGTTAGCGATTAATGAAGGTGGCACATTGGATAGTTTCGACTGGCGACTAAGTATTGCCAGCGTTACTGAAAACGGGGTGTTTTCTGACTTTTCAGGTTATCAAAGAAATTTAGTCCTGATTGATGGCAACTGCATTCACCTCACCCATGACAAAGCCCATACTGATAAACTCAACCAGCAACTTGATTTTGCGACCTTCGATGGCGGTAGTGTCACCGAAGGCTTATTACCTGCAGGGGCAATAAAAGACTTCAACATCATCACCTCTCATAAAAAATGTCAGACTAAAGTCGAGACATTTCCATCAGTGACAGAACAAGAGATTACTTTTCAGGGCTTAGTGTTTGCCTATAGTTTGTCTGATGTAATTCACCTCATAGGCGATAACAGCGGTGAGACTTCAATTATCAATCAAGGCGACTTAGTAAAATTTGAACAACCCAACAATATCAGCTTAAAAGGAAAAGACGTTATTCTCGCTTTTATCAAGATGACGTAAACAAAATTGAACAAATCGGGTGAATTACCATCATTGTGACTAAACGCTTTTTTCTGTTTGTTCACCCTTTATATCTGACAAGCGTCATTTTTTACACTAAGCTTCGACGAACAATAATAAATAGAAAATAGGTTTAATATGAACGCTAAGCACCTCGTTAGTTTATTTACCTTGCTGTTTTCTATCGCTTTCTTTACGCAAGCAGAAGCGGAGCGTAAAATTGAAATCGACAGCAGTAATACCACAAAACACAGCACCAAAATTAACGGTAAAAAAGTTAATTACACGGCAACCACAGGTACTCAACCGGTTTGGGATGCAGAAGGTAATCCAACCGCTAGTTTGTTTTATACCTATTACCAACGTAGCGATATTAAAGATAACAGCGCTCGCCCATTAGTAATTTCATTTAATGGTGGTCCTGGTTCGGCATCAGTTTGGATGCATGTTGCTTATACCGGTCCTCGAGTATTAAACGTTGATGATGAAGGTTATCCGCTACAACCTTACGGAGTAAAAACCAACCCGTATTCAATTCTAGATGTTGCTGACGTGGTGTTTGTTAACCCGGTCAATACCGGATATTCGCGAGTATTACCAGATAAAGAAGGCAAGATGCCTTCAAAGGAGCAGCAGAAAAAGATGTTCTTTGGCGTAAATGCCGACGTGAAATATTTAGCCGACTGGATCACCACCTTTGTTTCACGCAATAACCGTTGGCGCTCACCAAAATATTTAATTGGTGAAAGTTATGGCACAACAAGAGTGTCAGGATTATCACTGGAATTACAAAATCGCCAGTGGATGTATATAAACGGAGTAATTCTTGTATCACCCACTGATATTGGCATTAAACGTGAAGGTCCTGTGAAAGCAGCTAATCGTTTACCTTATTTTGCCGCTGCTGCTTGGTATCACAAAGCACTTGATAGTTCATTACAAAATAGAGCACTGCTTGAATTACTGTCCGAAGTTGAAGATTTCACCATCAATAAGTATTTACCAGCATTGGCCAAAGGGGCATTCATCAGCGACGAAGAAAGACAAACTATTGCTGAACAAGTGGCGCAATATTCTGGTTTGAGCAAACAAACTGTCTTACGTAATAATCTAGATATTAGCCCTGCTTACTTCTGGAAAGAATTATTGCGTGATAGAGAACAAACTATTGGTCGATTAGACTCACGTTATTTAGGCATTGATGAAAAGTCGAGTGGCTCACGCCCTGATTACAATGCAGAGTTAACTTCTTGGTTGCATAGTTTTACGCCGGCAATTAATTATTATTTACGAGAAGAGTTAGAGTATAAAACCGACCTTAAATACAACATGTTTGGCGATGTTCACCCTTGGGATCGTACCAACAATAACACCGGACAAAATCTACGCTTAGCGATGGCAGAAAACCCTTATTTAAATGTCATGATCCAGTCAGGCTATTTCGACGGTGCGACTAATTACTTTGATGCCAAATATACCATGTGGCAGTTAGATCCCAGTGGAAAAATGAAAGCAAGATTATCGTTTAAAGGTTACGAAAGTGGTCATATGATGTATCTGCGCCATGAAGATTTAAAGGCCTCTAATGACGATATTCGTGTCTTCATCAAAGCGACTTTGCCAAATAAAAACACCGCGGCTAAGTACTAAACTCTAAACTAAATATTAAACAAAAATAGCGGCATAGTAGCCGCTATTTTCTCAATAAAATATTGTTATCTATTTGATTAACTACTCGCTAGCCAAGTATCCAATAATTTCTTCGCTTGGTTTTTGTGCTCAAAAGGTAGATTACTTTCAACCACTTCAATCAAGTAACTTTGTGCCGCTTTACGTCGGTTTAATCCATCAAGCGCAATAGCCAAGTGATATTTTATTGAGTTATTTTCAGCATCAATTGCTAAAGCCTTTCGTAAATTTGTTAGCGCTACATCATACTGATTCAGCTGAATTTGTGACCATGCTAAAGTATCTAGTATTGTGGCATTGTTAGGACTAACCGATAGAGCTCGCAGGGCAAATTCATTGGCTTTTTTAGTTTCTCCTTCTTCAATTAAGTTATTGGCTAGATTATTTAATATCACAGGTGAATTTGGATAACTTTTCAGTGCTTTTTGATAAAGGTTAACTGCCTCTGTGTTTTGTTGCTGTAACTGATAAATATCAGCCAAAGCAATAACAAGCTTAATATTTGGTTGTTTTGAAAGGTCAATCTGAGCAATTAATAACTGCTCTGCTTTGCCATGTTTATGCAATTTTTTATACGTTCGATATAACGCTAGAATGCTTGCCGTTGATGGGCTCACTTTGAATGCTTTTTGATAGAAAGAAAGTGCTTTTCTAAAATGTTGCTGTTTGAATTGTAAATCACCTGCTAATAAATCAGCAATAGCGCTACTATTACCTTTTACACGAATGAACTTAATTTGCTCTGATGCTTGTTCTACCCGACCATTAGCCATCAACAATTTAGTCAATAAAATATGCGTTGATACCGCATTATCATCCCAAACAAGCGATTTTCTTAACGATGAAATTGCACCACGAATATCCTTGGTAGTAATTTGTGCATTCGCTAAAACTAACAAGGCATAGCCTCTATTTTTAGCCATTTCTACATAACTTTGATATTGCTCAATCGCCGGTAAAAATTTCCGCTGCGTTAAATAAACACCACCAAGTAGCTGATGTAACTTTGCAATTGACTGTTTCTCTAACGCATTTTCTAGCTTTATTTGTGCTTTATTTAACTGCCCTGTTTTTCGATAAACCTGCTCTAAAACGATTAAGGCGTCAACATTTACAATATCTTCAGCCAGTATTTTCTCTAACCATAAAATACTGTCACTATATTCATCTAATGACTGATGCAGTAAAGCTAACGATTGCAATATATGCAGGTTTTTGGGGGACTGTTCAAGTAAGGCGGCTAAATTCTCTTTTGCTTGTGCTATTTCTCCATTAATGACTAGCAAATCATTGATTGCGATCTTAGCAGCAACATAATCAGGCGCCAATGTAATAGCTCTATGATAGGCATCTTTGGCCTCATTAAATTGTCTATTTCCCTTTAAATTCTGACCGTGAAGAAATTGAAAGAAGGCATTTTTAGGTACTATTTCGATAAGCTTTTGACTGCGTTCTATTGCTTTTTGAAAATCATCAAGGCCATTAAAACTTAAATTTAGCGCTAATAAAGCAGGCATCATATGGGGAAACGCTTGCTCTATTTTTAACAGCAAGTTTATAGCTTTATTGTATTTTTCTTGGGCAATATAACTACGTGCTAATTGCAGTACAACATTTGGGTTGTTTGGGTTGATTTGCAGTGACTCAATATAATAGAGTTGCGCATCTTCATACTGCTCTCCACCTGCAAAGCTTGCTGCCAATAAATTTAATATCGTCTCATTGTTTGGAAAGTTACGATTTGCTTTCACTAATAGGTTTCTAGCACTTCTGAACTTCCGTTGAGCTAGTTCAATTTCACCGAGCATAATTATAGCGCGGTAATCATTAACGCCTTCTAAGTATTGATTAAAAAAATTTGCTGCCTCAACCAGGCTATTTTGTTTATAAAGAATAAAGCCAGCCAGGTAAAGATACTGCGGATTTTCCCGTCTAACTTCTTCAGGTAATGCACTTAATGTCTGTAAAATTTTAGAAAGTGTTTGTTCTGTTTCTTCCGTTTGACCTTTCTTAGCTGCGGCGACAACTTTTAAATAATTGGTTTGCGGCTCTCTTGGTGCTCTATCAAGAATGTAGTTAATATCGGCTTCAGCAAGCTCAATATCTCCTTGTGATAATAAAATCTCAGCTTTAAGCATTCTCGCGGCCAAATAATCAGCATTAGCGGTGATCGCTTTGTTTAATTGTTCGAGTGCCGCGTCGATGTTACCTGCGTTCAAAAACAACTTCGCACGAATGATACGAGCTCTTTCAGGAATGTTATAGCCAAGCAAAGCTTTGTCAGTAAATTGTGCTGCGAGTTTATATTGCTTACGGGCAAGAAATACTTGAGCTTTACCTAAAAAGGCTAAGTTATGTTTAGCATTAAGCCTAAGGACATAATCAAAACTTTCTTCGGCAAAAACAAATTTATTTAAACCGATAAAGGCCTGACCACGCAAATAAGCCAACTCGGTTTCCAAACTTATGTTTCGCTTTCCTGGTAAGGTGACCTCTAACGCCTCATTGAATTTTTGTTGATATAACAATGCCTTGGCTTGTAATGGACGAATGATATTTAAGTCCGCACCAAGGTCATTGGCATAATTCAATTCTATTTCAGCAGCAAGACCGTTGTTATGAGCCAATAATATTTTGGCATATAAAATTCGCCCCGCTAAATGTCCCCGCTGATCCTTAAAGGTATTTTTTAAATGAATCATCGTAGTACGGTAATCTTGCTCTTCAAAGCTGATTAACGCTTTTTCAAAATTAAGGTTCGCTGCTGCTTGGTCAATTTCATGTTCTTGAGCATGCAAGAAGCTAATTGATATGAATATCAAAGAAATGGCAATGAAATGGGAAAACAGAATAGAGCATCGAGATGCATATTGCTTCATAACGAAAGACCTATAAAATAATAAATGATGCTTAAATTAATCAAATTACAGCACATTAAAAAGCACTGTAAATTACAGTGCTTTTTAAGTAATTATTTATTGAATATAGCTAACTTAAACGGCGTTTGCGAGACGCTAAGGCTAGTATAATAATGGCTAAACCAAAAATAGCGATTGAAGTTGGCTCTGCAACAGCTGTTAATTCTGGGGCATTTGAAGAACCAGGTAAACAATCAGCATCACAACGACCGCCTACAGTAGTTGGCGCGGTATTGGGACCGTCTTTTGCACTTGAAGCATGTGAATCACCCAACTGTAAATAGGCACTCAAACTATTGGCATTTAAGCCGTTAATATTTTGACCAAAGGCAAAAACATTTTCTTTAAATTCAAATTCAAAACCATAGTGATAAACCCATTTTTCAGCATCACTCCCTGTAGCACCAGAATTCAAAGAATTAAAACCTTGTAGGCCGACATTATAATCCATAGAAGTTTTTATACTGGAAAAAAAATCCACAGCATCAGTACCATAATCATCACCGTCTGATTTGTTTTTACCTCCCCAATCTTCATAACCTGATGATTGATAGGTATTTAAATCATCATCATAAACCTTTGTCTTTTTGTCCTTTACACAGTCATCAACACAAGCCAATACATCAATATCAACTCGAATTTCATCACCATCATTTGGAAATCTGAAATCGATCAACCTATCACTGCCAATGATTTTATCAAATGAGCGAATATTGCTCCAACCATGAGCCAAAGATTCATCACCATAGGCGGTATCAACAAACTCCAAAGGCATTTGAAAATACATATATTGAGTATTGCCTGATTGTCCTAAAAACAAAAAACCGTTAGCGGGATTACCATTAACATCAAACTCAACATTAAAGCCAACATCATAAGTTTCATTGTCACAGCCAAAACAACCATCAACATTGAAGTTACCCGCAATGGTAAATGAACTGATAAATAACAATAATATGCCAACCAAAGTATTTTTTAGATTTTGAACAGAAAAATGGCTCACAAAACCTCCCATGAAAGTGAAGAATTCTCTTGATTTGCACAATAATGCAATATGCATACCTCAATATAAAATGCATTACATTTTAATAGATTAGACGCTAACAAAATATTTACAAATAATTAACATACACCGGTTGTAAAAAAAGCTGACACTAGGAGTTAATATGTTTGAGTATAAAATTCGGCGAAGTATTTCCCTCCTTTTATTTCAACAATGATTCTCAGTTGATAACGATCGCCTTTGTTTTGAATATAATTCCCTAAAGGTGTTTCCCGCTTCCAATAATAAGGGCTGTCTTTCATGCCTAATTGATAGGGTATTGTTTCGTTGTTTTTATCAACCAAAAACAAAATTGCAGTATCTAGTGGATAGGTAGAATTAACGGTGGTGATACCCCCGCCATCCATCACGTTCACTGCGAAATCGCCGGATTTAAGGTTGCACTTCTGATTTTTCACGTCACAATCACCAAATACAGTTAATGCAATGACTTTGCTTTTACTTGCTTCATTTTCCATATAAATGTCGGATAAAACATAACCCAACAACATTAAAACGGGAGCAACAAACACTGCTACTTTTGTATGTCGATTCATAAAGTGACCTAAAACAAACGGGGAGCTAGCAATAAAAAAACTGCTATTCATTGGAATAGCAGTTTTTAATTATTGAGACATCCTATTAATGGTTATGTGCTGTCGAAATTTCACCATGAGGCGTACGGAAGTTTTCAACCATTTGTTGAATATGTGCAGGTGCTGGGCCAGTTACTTTTAATACCAAAAAGGCAATCGAAAAGTTAACAATGGCTCCAACTGCGCCGAAGGCGTTTGGAGAAATGCCTAAGAACCAATTGGCACCCATGTCACCTAAGAATGACGTACCAGGAATAAACATAATGCCTTTATGCTGAAATACATACAACATAGTGACACCTATACCCGAGCACATTCCCCACACTGCGGCAGTACCGCTCATTTTCTTAGCAAAGATCCCCATCATTAATGCTGGAAATATACTGGATGCTGCTAAACCAAAAGCGAGTGCCACCGTTCCTGCGGCAAAACCAGGTGGATTTAAACCGAGATATCCTGCCACAATAATAGACAGTGTCATAACAACCCGCCCCGCAAGTAACTCGTTTTTCTCTGACATATCAGGAGTGAGAATACCTTTCATTAAGTCATGGGATATCGAAGAAGATATTGCCAGCAATAAACCAGCGGCGGTTGACAATGCTGCGGCTAAGCCACCGGCAGCAACCAAAGCAATAACCCAGTTAGGTAAATTAGCAATAGCCGGGTTAGCCAATACCATAATATCACGGTCAACTTTTACCATTTCATTAGTGGAGTTATCTGCGCTGTATTGGACTTTGCCGTCGCCATTTTTGTCTTGATATTTTAATAGACCGGTTTTCTCCCAATCTTTAAACCACTGAGGACGTTCTGAATAATCCATATTTTGACCCGCTGCCGGCTCAATGGTATTCATTAGATTTAAACGAGCCATCGCACCAACGGCTGGAGCTACAGTGTAAAGTAAAGCGATAAATACTAAGGCATACCCCGCTGAAGAACGTGCTGCTTGCACTGAAGGCACCGTAAAGAAACGCATAATGACATGTGGTAAACCCGCAGTACCTATCATCAGCGATAAGGTATAAGCAAACATGTCTAACGTTCCGCCCATGTTAGCTGTGGTGTATTCTTTAAAACCTAAATCTGTGACTACCATGTCTAATTTATCAAGTAAGTAAACACCACTGCCGTCAGCTAATGTAGAGCCCAAACCTAATTGAGGAATCGGGTTACCAGTGAGCTGTAAAGAGATGAAAATAGCTGGAATTGTATAAGCAAAAATTAGCACACAATATTGGGCTATTTGTGTATAAGTGATACCTTTCATACCACCTAATACCGCATAGACCCAAACTACTGCCATGCCAATATATAAACCTAAATCATAATCAACTTCTAAGAAGCGAGAGAAGGCAACACCGACCCCTTTCATTTGGCCAATGATATACGTTAGCGATGCAATGATTAAACAAATCACTGCAACCACGCGGGCAGTTTTTGAGTAATACCTGTCGGAAATAAATTCAGGAACAGTAAACTTGCCATGTTTACGCATATAAGGGGCGAGCAGCATGGCCAATAAAACATATCCCCCAGTCCAACCCATTAAGAAAACTGAGCCACCATAACCTAAGAAAGCGATTAAACCTGCCATGGAAATAAATGACGCGGCACTCATCCAATCTGCACCAATAGCCATACCATTTTGCAAAGGAGTAATACCACCACCAGCAACATAAAAATCACTGGTAGAACCGGCGCGAGCCCACCATGCAATGGCAAAATACATCGCAAAAGAACCAAATACAGCAATATAAGTATAGAGTTTTAATTCATCCATTTACGACTCCTCAACATTATATTTTTTATCTAGCTGGTTCATTTTTTTGGTATACCAAAAAATCAAACCGACAAAAGTATAAATAGAGCCTTGCTGAGCAAACCAGAAACCGAGTTTGTAGCCACCTAGGCGGATCTCATTTAATGGCTCGACGAGTAAGATACCAAAACCAAATGACACCACGAACCAGATAGCAAGACAGATGAATATCAAGCGAAGATTTTCTTGCCAATACGACCGTTTTTCTTCCATTGTTTTCCCCTAGCGTTGAGCTTTAAGATACTTTGTTGTTTTTATTGGTGTTTATTTTTCTATTATATTTTGTCGCTAAGCTCACTATATACGTTTACCTATAACTTTGGCGACAATAAAATCATGGAATATCCTAACTAATACTGTGCTTTATAGAACAACCCCTTTTACCCTTTCTATATATTGACAAAGACTAGGTAACTTATTGAACAAGTTATATTACTACGTTAATGTAAAAGCAGTTAAATGTCACAAGATACGACGCTTGAAACAATCAATTGTACATATTGCCATCGTGGTAAAAGACTATGATGAAGCCATTGATTTTTATGTCAATAAGCTCAAGTTTGAGCTTATTGAAGATACTTACCAACCAGAGCAAGATAAACGTTGGGTCGTAGTATCGCCACCCGGCTCTAATGGTGTGACCTTATTGTTAGCCCGCGCATCAAAACCTGAACAAAATGATTTTGTTGGTAATCAAACCGGCGGGAGAGTTTTTCTCTTTTTAAATACTGATGATTTCTGGCGTGATTATAACCGGATGATCTCTGATGGGATAAAATTCATTAGACCACCAAAAGAGCAAGACTATGGGACAGTAGCTGTTTTTGAAGATCTTTATGGTAATTTATGGGATTTACTACAATTAAACCCAAGTCATCCTATAGCTGCTAGGACTATTTAAAAAGATCATTAATAGCTTACATTACCGCTGTTTTTTGCATAATGTTGCTGTAAACATTATTACTTAATTTGCCACCTCAAAGATCAAAATAACCTTCAATTAAGTCTAAGTCTTCGGATGTTCGCTTTTTATAGATACCTCATTGTCATGTTTTTTTACATTTCTGGCATGCAATGCTAAACATTCCATTCTTATCGGATAAAAAACAACTTAAGATCAACAGCTTAACTTAATACACCCCCATTGGCGTGCATTATGCAGAGTCCCCCTATTGGCTGGCATTCATTTTAAATATTTTCAGTAAAACCGTGATGACTGTTTATATTTTTATAAGGTAGATAACAATGAATAAAATAACATTAAAAAAATCTCTTCTTAATGTCGTAATCACGAGCATGTTATTAACCAATATCGCTACTGCACAAGATATAGACCCTGAGATTTCTGATTATGATCTAGTGACTATCTATGATGAATTAGCTCAAGCGGATAATGGAATATTTATCGATCAATCCAATGCCAACTATTCATATTATTATTCAAGTAGTAATTATATTTCTACCACTGTAATGGGCTGGTTAGGTATGAGTACACCTGCGACTTATTTAGCTTATTATGGCTTAGAATGGGTGGGTACTATAGTAGGAGAATCGTTGCGGCGTAGTGGCCATAGCAACGCAGCTCAATACTTTCCTATGCACGAAGATGGTTTAGTGGTTGATCTAGATTTTGAAGATGATTTAGTAACTGACACCTTTGAAACAGTGCTCGGTGCTTTTGGTGCCAATGTCGATGTTCAATGGGATGTTTATCTATCGGTCTTGTCTACTGCTACATTAGCGTCAGGTAATAACTCCTTTGAAGGTACTCAAACGATTTTACGGTTAGTTTATGAACCAACATATGCCTTCTATAATATACACCAGATTATCGTCAATAATGGCGGCGAGATTGAAGGGCTGTCAGACCTTGTTAAAAGTGAATTAGGGCCTATGTATTCAAGCCCATCAACTAACCCAAATTATACACAACAAGACTACATTGATCAGTATCTCGCTCGAATAGCTATATTAATAAGTGACCACGGTATCAATATGATAAACGGCACAGTTGCCGTGCCTCATCCTCAAGGTAGTAACTCTTTAAGTTTCATTGATGGCATTTTGACTAAAGCAACTGGGTTTGCCAATTGGAACTCTATTATCACACCTAATTCAGGATCTAAATATGTCATGAATTCTAATTGGGCTGATGCAGGTATATCAATATACACAAGAGTTCGAGCTAGCAACCCTATTGTTTACGTAGACGTTACCACTGTTTACGCAGGGGATGGCGATGATTTAATTATCAATAGTAATAATGCGACAGGCCGTGAAGGTGATGATAAATTTATTGATACCAATAAAGCTTATGGTAATGGTGGTAATGACTATTTTCAGAATGTAAATCAAGCTTACGGAGGTACCGGTAAGGATAATTTTATTGACTCAGCTTATGCTCAAGGTGATGTTGGTGATGATACCATTATGGGATCATTAGAGTCTCATGGTGGCGCAGATAATGACTATATTATGGGAGCTATTCATGGAATACAATTCGAACGCCACTACGGTGAAGCCGGTGAAGATGTAGTTTTTGGTAATGGCGGTCATGATGTTATTGACGGCGGTGATGATGATGATGCGTTAGGTGAAATTATTGAAGAAGGTTTTAATAATTATATTGATGGCGGCAGCGGTGAAGATGCACTTAAACTTGTTTTACGTAATTCCTTTGATATCCGCACAGAACTTCAAAGTACGGCTGCTAACAATGTAAATTTTACTTTTACCGAGCCAGCAAGTTATCAATTTGTGGTCGCTTCTGATGTTGATAATCAGGATTTAGCTATAGTTTCAAATATAGAAACATTGCTCATTGTTGATGAATCAGCTGAAAGTGCTCGTTTAAACGCCAGTACTATGACGATGAATATACTCTATGAAGGTGATAAAGGTCACAATATTGCTACTTTAGGTCAAGGGGATGATCTTGTACGCGGTGGCGAAGGCAATGATACGCTTGATGGCGGTGGTGGTAATGATGTGATTGATGGCGGCGCTGGTAGTGATAGTTTATATGGTAGCTTGGGTGATGATTTAATTTTCTCTGGCGCGGATAATAATTGGATTGATGGTGGTGAAGGCATTGATACTGCTAGTTATGCTGACTTAATCAACACGATTTCTGATCTTGGAATTGTTGCAGAAATGATGGGGTCTAACGCTATTTATCCTAGTACTGTTTACAAGGTAGCGGAGAACCGGACGGATACTTTAACTAGTATTGAAAATATCATCGGTACTGATTATAACGACATTATTAAAGGTGATAATGAAAATAATATTCTCGTCGGAGGGCTTGGAGATGATGAAATTGATGGTCGTGGCGGTGATGATACACTTATTACTGGTGAAGGAGATGATGAGTTAACAGGTGGCCCAGGTGCAGATACCTTTGAGTTAGCTCACTTTAGAAGTAATGTGAAAATTAATGACTATAACCATAGTGAGGGTGATGTCATTAAGCTTGATACTTATGCCTTTGATATCCCACTTGATGAAAATGGACAGGCAATTTTCAATGATCCAAGTGGATTAAACAGTCCCCATTACCACAACCTTTACATAGATCTTCATACCCACGAAGTGCGTTTAAGGATCCCTTACGGTGAAACACGCACCATTGCAACACTACAAGAAGGTAATGACTTCCAACCCAGTCAAATTGAGTTTATTCACCGAGATCCCCTACTGCCAATGCCAATGGCAAATAATATTGAGATAGTGCAAGGAGATTTAACCGGGGATCTACAAGTAGATATTCAGGACATTAGTGCCTTGAGAACGGCAGTAAGGGCCGGCAATGTTGATATGGATTTACACGATATCAATAATGATGGCGTTGTTAATAGAACCGATGAAAGATTGTTAGCGAGCATGTGTACCTACCCTAGGTGTGCAACTAGTGCCCCTTAAGCAGTTCAAATCCATGCGGTTTTCATACCGAATGTACTATTGGTTTAACTCCATCATTTACAACTATACTGCTTAATAGGTAATAAAAATTTTAATCGTGTCAAATGGGGTTCCCTGCCCCTTTGCACATAGCATTGCATTCCTCTACGTTTTCTTTTACAACATAAGTTGTACACCAACATTGTCAAATAATTCAACTGTAGTATCTTACGCAATTCTGAGCGTCTTTATAAAAACGTGATCATAGAATGGCTCTTGAAAGTATTTTAATAGAGCGATTTAAGCCACTCAGGACTGAGCAAAATATAGAATGGCAATTTATTGATGGCAATATTATCAAAGCCTACCAGCACAGCAATCGTGCTGCGCCAAAAAACATCAAGAGATGGGGGAAGTATTGCAGATAAAACTTATAATATATTAATAGGAATGATGAAAATAACTTGGCTTTGCACTGTGCCCTAATGTGGCTACCATACCATTATTGTGATTAAGTTTATTCTCAGCCTAGAGTGTTACAAACAAGTTAAAAACGCGAAAATTATACAGATATAGTCATTATCTGTACCTAATACAACACCTACACTGACGCAGGTGTTTAAGTTTTACTTAAAGCAATAAAAACAGTGCCCTTCAGTCATTAAGCTATCGCTGAGTAGTCAATAGCTTTTTCGAACGGCTATTATATAATGCGGTTGTGACGATAGCTTTTTGATATAAATAGCAGCAAGACCAAACATAACAATAGAAACGACGAAGGCTCAGGAACAGCAACTGTATCAACGGTGAAGTTTGAAATCATTGTTTCACCATTCCCGCCTAAACCATCTGTCGACAACGCCCGAAAACCAAAAACATCACCCGCTTTAACGTCGGCAGTAAAAATACCGTTTTGAACAAAAACAGCTATGCCATCAGAGTCAAAACCAGACTGGTCGCCGCTATTATAGGTTAACTGGCTAAAAGTACCATTTAATAGCCAACCAAAAGGATCTGAAGCTGAGCCAAAAATATCATAAGTTAAATAGCTCCAATCAAAAGAAATAGTCGCATCTTCGAAAGCAGTAAAGGTAAAGTCGACCAGCTCTTCATTACCACTAAAATTATCACTACCTACTAATAAAAAACTATCTGGAGCACCAGTCACATCTCCCCCCCCATTCCACCAATTATTAAGGTCATACTCATTATACTGCCAAGCGTCTGTTGCATAATCCCCGGTGAAACCGCTAATAACACTCGCATGCACTATTGGCGACATACTAAAACTAAATAACAACAATATAAATATCGTAACAAACATATTTTTCATTATGTAACCTCGTATGATAAATCATCATTTAATTAACACTAACTATTAATTTAGCAAAGACAATGCCACAAGAGTTTAAATCAAAATAAACAATGAATTACATTTAATTTAATAGTGACCATTTAATTAATAATTCACCCTTTGTAAAAATTTTAGACAGTTCGTGGTGCAGGTAAAAGGATAGAAATTTTACTAACTTTGAAACGCTCCAAGATAAACTAACAGTAATAAAGCTCTTTAATAAATCCAACTTTCATAAAATTGCTAACAAGACCATCTATTAAAATATTGGTCATGGTGCTAATTTAGTCATACAATACGATGGAGTTAGCACTTTCATACAATAATTATAACGATCAATGATTTAACAAAATATTTAGGCATAAATATAAAATGAAATTCAAAGTGGCAAGCTCAATCCTTGCTCTCTATAGTTTGATCGGCTTTATCGGTACATTATATGCCGAGCTTGGTCTGCTTATGGGTGTGCTATTTTATGGATTAATACCTGCCTACGGTGCATACGGCACTTGGCTTAGCAGTCGAATTGCCATAGTCATTTCGCTATTATTTTTTACCTCGCAATGTATAAGAAGCATTGGAACCGATAGTTTGCTATCCAACTTTACCCCAATAACTATCTCATTCCCAGTAGGGGATTTTTCAAATGGCCAGGGGTATTCAATTGATTTCTTTGCTATTTTCATGGTCATATTTTTAGCTACGTTACTTAAAGAAGTCACAACCACTAAGCAGTGAGTTAAATATTTATATGACGGTTCAGCATGCACGCTATTTGATAGAAATCAAAAATAGCCTCAACCAAATCAGTACCATTGAAAAGGCTAATGCAAGTCGTCGTTATTTCCCAAATGGCATCCATTGTATTGGTGCTAATGCAGCCGATATAAAATTAATCATCGCCGACTTCCATCAAAAACATACTCTACTTACTCCCAAAGAAGTACTTTCTATCACAGAGTATCTGCTAGAACATGCTGAATACAATGAGGAAAAGCTGATAGCATTTGGCCTGATCAATAAGTTTGTTAAGAAACACTTTGATGACGACTTATTAGCACGTTTTGAATATTGGTTAGAAAACTACACGAATAATTGGGCTTTAGTAGACGATTTGTGCATAAAAACAATCTACCAATTTTTCATCTCTCGTCCCTATTTAATCGACAAAACACAACACTGGGCCTACTCAAAAGTATCATGGTGCCGGCGAGCCAGTAACGTAGTTTGGGTAAAGTTTATTAAAAGAAAAATGGCGAAATCGACCTATTACTTAGATATAAAACTTATCTTTCAAAATTGTGATTTACTTATCAGTGATGATGATGAATTTGTGCAAAAAAGTATTGGCTGGTTACTTAAAGTCACATCATTACAACACCAGGACGCTGTCATTAACTATATTGAAAAAAACTATGCGGCAATGACTCGACCTACGATTAGATATGCAATTGAGAAAATGGATTCCGATACTAGAAAAACGTTACTATCAAGATGAATTGCAAGCAACAATCATAAATAAGGAAGTATGATGCAGGATTATTATTGGTTTATCATTTTTATCGCAGCAAATAGCACAATGCTTTTGTTGTTTTCTATTAATGTCTCAAGATTACGACTCAAGCAAAAGGTCGCTTGGGGCGATAGCGGTGATAAAGCGCTAATGAAAGCCATCAGAGTGCATGCCAACGGTACAGAACAAGTACCAATATATGCTTTGATTATGATCTCATTAGTTTTCACCGGTGCATCAAATAATATAATGTCTGCCCTGGTAATAGTTTTCACCTTATCGAGAATCATTCATGCATACGGAATGTTAGGTAAAAAGCCTATTTTAAGACAAGCCGGTGCGGCAGTAACTTATGCCTCACAATGTGCAGCTGTTATCGCATTATTGCTTAGTTTAAATACTTAGCAATAATGCCATAACGTTTGAATGACAACTGACTGACAAGCAGGGTGCTGGCAGCCAATTTTCAGGCGCATCTTGATTTTGTTTAGATAATAATACTAACCACAATGTTGCCTGTAGGTAGTGTTATTGTAAAATGAAATAATATAGGCCTACATTGCCTATGATTGAGATGCTTAAAAGTGCTACAGAAATGGTCATTGTCATAATTGATAAAGTGAATTGATTACGCATAAATGCCTCCTAATAGTAACCACACGATGTGATCACAAAAACCGCTGTAATAAAAGAAGAGCATAAATTGAACCAACATTTACTAATATTTAAATAACAAACACTTAGTTAAGTAACTCCTGTTGTGATTAATTCATTATCAATAGATATATCCATTTTTATTTAATTGCATTGCAAAGTGAAAAGCAAAATCAAATAAAGTGGTTTACTCGCTGGAGTCACCTTCGACTATTTTGCCATGATGAATGACCATGGCAATTTTCTGACTATTGGCAATATCATCAATAGGTGAAGCATTTAACATCACTAAATTGGCTTCGTCACCGACATTAACACCATAACTTTTACCCAGAAATTTTCCCGCTTCGGTGGTCGACGCAGCTAACGCCTGCCATGTACTCATACCTGACTGAACCAGCTTAATCATTTCCCTATGCACAGAATAGCCTTGAATAGTACCGTAATTACCTGAGTCAGAGCCGGTCAGTATTGTCACACCAGCATCAATAAGCGTTTTCACTGAGCGATAATAATGTTGACTACGTGCGTGTAATTTATCAAGTTTTGCTGATGTCCACTTTAAATTCTCTAGTTGATAACTTGCTCTTATTTTTTCATTCGCTAGTTTTACTGCCAAAGGTGTCGCTAATATTTCTGGGTATTTGATAAAATCAACCAAATCAGTATCTACAGATAAGGTCGGGATACTAACCACATTATATTTCGCCATTAACTCAGCAATTTCGACAGGTACTTCTTTATCATCAGGGATATGAGTCAAAGCACTGGCCCCAGCAAGAATAGCATCACGCATATCATCAACTGTACTGATATGAATAATGGTCTTTATCTGGTGCTTTTTCGCGGTAGCAATGGCGGCTGTTAATGTTGCTTTGTCAATCGAAGGTAACCGTCCATGCTGGCTATAAACGATTTTAATCATATCGGGTGACTTGATTGCTAAGGCATTAACCACGTCAATGGCTTGTTTTGGTGAGTCCATAACACGCGTTTTAATACCATATTCAGTACAATGGCCTTTAGTAGCCGTTAAGCACGATAAGCTAGTGAATATAT
>Ga0209291_1001654_pt1 | contig 19470 bp, 11 predicted proteins | sample GOMGulsemesocosm_FD_184633 | JGI IMG/M metagenome (GOLD analysis project Ga0209291, IMG submission 184633) | Methane-oxidizing microbial communities from mesocosms in the Gulf of Mexico - GOM9B Gulf of Mexico (SPAdes) (version 2) | ecosystem: Environmental > Aquatic > Marine > Cold seeps...
TATAAAGGGTCAGAGTAAAATTAAATCAGTGGCTTGGTTTTGCTATGATTCTTTAACTTATTTTAAAAAGTGATGGCCTGAAGGCCAACCTACATGTTGACAATTAAAAATCTATTTACCGTTATGGTAATGTAGGTCGGGATTTATCCTGAAGAATACCTCACGGCTAGAAATACTAATCATTATTTTTATTTAGTCATTGAGCTTATTTAAGCGCATTGGCTTTTCGGTATTTACCTTGATAGTCAAAAAGTCTGTCTTTAATACGCCAGTAATATTTTTGTTTTCTGGCAATGACAAAATCTGGGCACGGCAATAGTTTTTCTAGCTTTAATGCTTGCTCTATATTAGTTACTTCAAACGACTCAGTGGAACCCAGTTGAACGTTAATTTTAGCGCTAAGGCGTTTGGCAAATATAGTGTTGAACGCTTCAACTTGATTCGGCTTAGCAAAGTCAAAAGACTCATTAAGCTCTGCGCCTTCTTCATCATGGTAGGTGATTTTTAACTTTGCCCCGTTTTTATCACGGGTTAAATTAAGACCTGAACAGCGAATAATTTTTGAATCTTTAAGTTGCAGTGCTTTTTTTAACATATCATCGGGGTCTACTAAAACCTCAAGGCACTGTAAACAGGTGCGAGCCGCTATGTCATTTTCACCACCACAGTGTGGACATTCTTTAAATACAAAGCGGTAGTCACACTGATGTTCGCTAACTTGCTGCTCTTCACTCGGGGCATTGATGATACCTTGGCATCGTCTACCGTAGTGTTCAACTAAATCACCGTCATCATCACAAATGCCCCAAAATGTATTTGGAAATTCACAACTAGGGCAAACAACTTGCACCGGTTGGCTTTTACTATTTGGCTTTTTCTCACCAACTTCGGGGTGATATAGGTCAAAATCATTGCCGGTATAGTCAATCACTAAGCAATCTTTTTTGTTGTCACTTAAGCGCAAACCACGGCCGATAATTTGCTGATAGAGACTAACAGATTGTGTTGGTCGTAATATCGCAATCATATCGACATGGGGCGCATCAAAGCCTGTGGTTAATACTGAAACATTGACTAGGTATTTAATGTCTTTACGTTTGAATGCTTTGATTAATAGATCGCGTTCAGTGTTGTCGGTAGCGCCGGTAATCAACGCACTCAATTTAGTGGGTAAATAGCTATAAACCTCTTTGGCATGCTCAACTGTCGCGGCAAATACCATAATACCTTGGCGCTGTTCACCTAACTCAATAACCTGTTCAATAATACCTTGTGTAACCCTTGGGTTTTTATTTAATAGATGATTGATATCCGTAGGGCTATAGTCGCCAGAAGCGTTTGTTCGCAGGCTACTAAAATCATAGTGTTCTATGGTGGCATCAACTAAATTTGGCTCGGTTAAATATTTGCGTTTAATTAAATAGCGTAGCGGTAGTTCATAAATACAGTGCTCAAAAGGCCGTTTTTCTTCACTTCGCATGAAACCACGATAATGCTTTTTATAAACCCAGCCCATGCCTAAACGATAAGGGGTGGCGGTTAAACCGAGTAACTTTACTTTGGGATTAACTTGCAACAACTTTTCAATAATTTGTTGATACTGGTTACTGCTTGTTTTGTCTTTAGACACTTCATTAGAGATTTTATTAGACATTTCATTAGACCTGTCAGTACAGGCGAGGTTAACTCGATGGCATTCATCAATAATAATTAAGGAGTAGGGCTCATTAAAATCATCTAGATTTCGGGCTGCTGATTGTATGCTGGCGAACGTGACTTGGTGTTGAGTTTCTTTCAGTTTTAATCCGGCAGAATAAATACCGGCGGTAACACCATAGGTTTCATATTTTTGATGATTTTGCTCGACCAATTCTTTTACGTGGGTGAGTACGAGTATTTTTCGTTTTGCTAAACGAGCAAGCTCGGCAATTACTAGACTTTTACCTGAGCCAGTAGGTAGAACAATCACCGCAGATTCGCTGGTTTTTCGAAAGTGTTTAAGCACCGAAGAAACGGCATCTTGTTGATAATCTCTAAGTTGAAAAACTGCCACGCAGTACTGCTGCCTTATGGGGATTTAAAGCCGTTATGATAACAAATCTAAGTGGATATAGTATCAAATGATAAAAAGCTTCTCTCTAATGAAGTCTATTGGTATCAATAATTGAATTTAGTTAGATAAAGCATGTTTTTTTCGTTTGGAATTTAATGCTTTGAATGGTAACAGGCATAAGAAATGTTAATATGCGCTATAAGCACTCATTATTGATTTTTTAACGCGGAACTTTTCATGAATCTAGAACAAATTTTATTGGCAATAAGTAATACCAATGACAACGAATTAACTATTGCAGGGGTAGAGGCGGCGAAAGAAAATTGGTCGGTGTTTTATCCTGAGTTAGTGCGTCTGATCGATCAATTTGTTGCGGATGATACATCCTTAACCGCTGAGCAAGAAGTCATAGTGTTTTTTGGTACGTTGTTATTAGCTGAATTAAAATATTCTCCGGCGTTAGCAAAGTGTCTACAGTTATTTGCACGTAGTGACACGTTTTTAACCCCTATTGAATCAATATTTAGTGATGCAATCACTGAGCTTACCGCTACTATATTTTATAATGTTGCTGATGGTAATACCCAAGCATTGTCAGACTATGTTGTTGATGGTCATCAAGCTATGTATTGTAAAGCGTCTGCTATGGAAGCGGTATTTGCTCAATACGAAGCGGGTGTTATTGATAAGGCAGTATTAAGCGAACAGGTATCACGATGGTTAGCTGCATTCTTGGCTTTGCCTAGTGAAATAAATAGCTTTTTAATTAGTATTTTGGCAGATTCTTGTCTTGAATATCATCTTGATGATTTTAAAAATCAGTTTATTGCGTTGTGTGATAATAACGTCGGTGGTCAAACTATATTTGATGAAGACCACTTTACAGAAAGTGACGCAAGAGACTGGCATAGAGACGATGTAATTAAGCTGATTGAGTCTGGCCTTGTTCATACAAACTTTAAAGTAGTTGATATGTTAAAACATTGGATTGAGAATGAGCAGGACGATGGCGTACTTGATAATATGTCAAATGAAGGCTTTGCTGAATTTGATTCGTTAATGGGTGAAGGCGGTTTGTTGTCTAATATCCTTTACGATGAAAACACAATTTTAGAGAACAGTGTGCCTGTTAGTTCAATACCCGTTGCTGGCCGTAATGATCCTTGTCCTTGTGGTAGTGGTAAAAAATACAAAAAGTGTTGTATAAGATAGGCTGTAATTTGATCAACCCTTTAATTTCATTATTCTTTATAATCAGCAACTAACCAGAAATTAACTAGGGTACGCAACAGTTGTCTTTGTTTCGCTATATGTTTAGCCTGTTCTTTAGCGGTTATAACTTTAAACATGTGAGGGAGATCGTAATAGTTGAATCATTTAACTGAGAAATCTATACGGTGCCCTTATTGTGGTGAAACGATTAACATTTTAATTGATTTATCTGTTATGGAACAACAGTATATTGAAGATTGCCAAGTATGTTGTAAACCGATAAATTTATCGATTTATGAAGGTATTAATGGGGAGCTTCACGTTAGTGTTTATAGCGAAGATGATGTGTTTTAATGCATACATAACATAACATGAGATTCGGATAATACAATTTGTCCAATAACGCTATTTTAATGTTTTCGGTGTTGCCTCCATGGATGGATGTACTAAGCGCTAGCAGGGCGCGGAAGCTGTATATTTACCCCCAATAGACCGCAATTGGAGAGGAAAAATTCCTTGATAAACAATAAAGTTCAGTCACTGGAAGTTGGGATTTATTTTGTACTTAATTTCAATTAGTTACAAAAACCCTATCCAGGCATCAGGTTACATAATAAAAAATTAAAGTGACACCAATACTTTTTGGATGTGTGATAACGGGATAGTAATTGTTAACGGCCCCCTTTAATTCATGGAACGTAAAGCTTGGCTAAGTGCCTTCCCCATACGTTCACTTTATATTAAAGTTGATATCACTTGGTTTTTATTCAACAAACAAGTTCAGATCAACAGCATTGGCTAACGCTTCATAGCCTGTGATATTAAGGTGCAAATCGTCAACGGCATAAGCTGGTAGCAGGTATGTAGGTCTTTTTGGATCACGGGCTGCCGCGTCAAAGTCAATTACACCATCATATATCCCATTGTTAACTGCTGTGGTTCGGATCCACTTATTTACTTCAGCTCGCATGGCTTCTTTTTCTGGCGTTGCGTATTTACCCATAGGAGTAATTGTTGCTCCATATACTTTTAAACCATTTTTACGGGCTTGGACTGCCATTTCTTTATAGTTATTTATTACATAAGCAGCGGATGGATTCTTGCCAAAAACAATGTCATTTACGCCAATAAAAATTAAGGCCCAGTGCGCAGCTTCTAGGTCTAATACATCACGTTGAAAACGTTCAACACCCATTGCAGTGCTTGAACCACCAATACCTACGTTTGCCATTGCAATATCTGTTGTTGCAGGGTTTTTACTTAGGCGAGTCGCTAAATAGTCTGTCCAACGGGTATGATAATTATATTTAGTGCCATATCCGTCTGTAATTGAATCACCCATTGCGACAATAACTTTATTGTCTGCTGGCGCTTGTACTTCAATACCCGTGGCGGTGTACCAAATATCTTTTCTTACTGCGTTGTTCATCGCTTGATCTGAAACGGCATTACCTTTAGCAAAAAATGATGCGGTGCGTGCTCCGCGATGTCCGGTGATTGGCTTTTCGTCAATATCTCCATATTGAATGCTAACAGCAACTACCGATAACGGCGCTAAATCAAAATACAGCGCGTCAGAGTAAAGAGTCTCTCCGGGCGCTATTATAACGTTATTGTTGCCGTTAAATGTTAAAGTAGAGTCTGTTGCTATATTTATTTCACCGTTATTTTCGCTGGCATTTGGTTGCTCAGCCATAGCAATGTGAGCATTGTTAATTGTTACTGGTTTCTTACCAAATGCATTAGAAAATTTGACTCTTAGTACATCGCCACCAACAGAGGTGCGCATAAACATTCTTAGGGTATCGTTTTTAAGCGGTTTAGGTGGGAAGTGTCCTTTGGACATCCAAAAGCCTTCTCTAATATCTTCTGTTGCTGTTGCCCATGTAGTAACCCAGTTTTGTGCTGAAGAGGATGATTTTTGCGTGCTATTACATGCTGTTAAAGTTGTAAACAGTAACGTAGCCGCAAGCAGCTTAACCCATTTGGTTATTTGTTTAGTAATATTCATGTATTTGCCTTTTAACCAATCAAAAATTGTAATCAACTGATTTTTATTATGTTATTTACGATGTTGTGAATACAAGGTTGTATGTTTTCTCTACGCCTTTATAGTTAAACTTCACTACCGCAGTATCAATGGTCGACTTCGCTTGAATAATAGATATTTTTACCGCTTTATTACTTGCCGACGCGGAAACTTTAGGTGTTTTACTTTTACGTGTTAGGGGAAACACAGCTTGGTACAAGTTGTAACTTACAATGCCGTTGTCATTGGTTGCTCGTACAGGCGTTTCAGGTAATTTAATGGCTTTACCGTTAACATTTATGGTAACTGTGGGGGCAATAGGTCGAACAATGTTGTTAGTTTTCGAGCTGAAGCCTAAGCCAATTAAATCAAATAAACTTTCGTTGCTTTCTCCTTCAGCAGTAAGAAATATTGCATGTTTTTTGTCTAAATGATCGACAGCTTTGGCGACATCAACGTTGAATTTTGTTATTTGTTGTGTTGAATTTGCGGGTACATTGATAACACCGATTTTAGTACCTTGCCAAGTTTCATTGTCCCATGGGCCATCTAACCAAACGTTAATTTTAAATGCTTGCTTGGATTTTGGGGTAATAAAGGCATTAAATACGGTGTTTTTACCTTGTTTAGAACCTTCAAAAGCTTTTAAGCCTTTTTTATTTTGAGCAAGACCACCAAAACCAAAATATTTATAACCAATTATATTGCCACTTTTCACTTTTGAAATAGGCATGTTGTTATCCCACATGTCCCATGAGTCGTCTTGACTTTGTGGATTTGAAAGGTAACTTGCGTAACCAGCTGAATAATATTGGTATGGGTCTAAACCGTATATATGAAATCCTTCAGATGTTACTTCTGCGCCTTTGTATTCAACCCCTTGGCTATCTTTAGCAGACCATTTCTTGTTTGGTGTAAAAGGGTCGTAGGCACTAATAGTAACTTTACCACCTTCAGCTACTGATTTTTTATCCCAGTTAACGATTACTGGTGCAACCATCGCTTGGCGGGCGTATCCAAAGCTTCTTGGTGCTCGGTGGTAAAAAGCGTACCACTGGTCGTTGATAAATTCGATGCTGCCGTGGGTATTATGTCCAGAATAACTTGTTTGAATTTTGTCACCATTTTTATTGAGTACCGGAGCTCTAGAGTCTACCAATACACCGCCACTTTTCCATGGGCCAAGAGGTGAATCGCCATAAGCATAACGTAAAGCTGAATTGGTACTGCTTAAGCCATATTCGGGGCCAGAATAACCGCTGTATACCCAAATAAATTTATTACCTATTTTACGAATAGATGCCGCTTCAAAAAAGTTAAAACGACCAAGATCTTCGCCTTCAAAAACATTAGGATATTTTGTTCCTTTAGGGTCATTAATTGTTCCATATTTTTTACCAGCAGGAATGAAGTAATCTATAAGTTCTGTACCTGGTCTGATGGAGTACATGGTGTTTTGATCTAACTGACCAGCTTTTGAACGCTTAAAACCCCAATAACCATAGGCTCTAAAGCCAATATCAAAGTCTGGATCTTTCGGATCGGTCACATAATCTATATATACGGCAGGATCAAAACCCATAACACTACCGGCTAGCGCTTTTCTACCATCTTCTGTTAAGTTAATGGGTATAAATGGGCCGTCAGGACGATCACTTTTAGCTACCATAGCGACTCTATTCTTCCCTCTGCTATGAGGATAAAGGTAATATTCTTTTTTTCCGTCTTTTCTAACTATCTCTACTAAATCTGGCGCGTAAAAAATGTCTGATTGTTGATCTACACGATGAGAAAAAATAGGGCCGTCATCGCGCCATTCACTTAAATTTTCTATCGGAGCAGACCAAGCTCTCGTGTCCATACCACAATAGCCTTTAACTCTTACGTCATGAGAACCGATTATATAAATTCGATACTTACCTGGATTGTCAGGGTCTTCAAAAACACGCGGTTCACCATCGGGTAAATGTTCCCATAATGGTAGATAAGGATTACCAGCACCGACAAAAGTGTACTGTTTAGACTTTAAGTCACTAGCTAAAGGGTTATTACTCGCTATTCCTTCTTGTGTAACAATGGAAAATAATAGGATGAGTAAAAAAGATACGTGCTGTAATTTTAAAAAAAGTAATATTTGTTTCATGGTCTTCTTATTTTTAATTAAATTTAAAAGTTTTTATCTAAATTTCGTTAAAAATATACTAAATCCGAGACTGGATCGGTATTACGAATTTTAATTTTAGCTACACACATTATTGTTTTTAATTTACTAAATTTATCTTTTTATAACACGAATATAGCGACCGATTTATCATAAAAATCAATTGAATTGATCGGCTAAAATCGGCTTGAAACTTATCCTTTTTATCTTCCTTGTTAATTTACAGATGATGAAATCTTTATATGCTCGCCTTTCTTCAAACTAACGTCGTATTCATATACTTTTTTCAAAATGGGTAATTTAATGCTTTGTTTAGTATTGATTTTAGCGGCCAATATTTTTGGTGTTTTGTATAAAGGGTTAGGGTTTTCGCCCATTGCAATGACTAAGCCTTTGCCAGATAGAGGTACATAAGAACGTAAACGTAAATTACCTTCTAAACTTGCTTTAATAGTGGCTTGTTTAAATTGTCCATGTTTCCATGAAATATCCACCTCATAACCGCCACGAGCTTTTAAACCTGTAATTTTTCCTTCAGACCAAGTGGTTGGTAGAGCAGGTAAAAAATGTAAAGCGCCATCGTGGCTTTGCATTAACATTTCAGCAACACCTGCGGTATAACCAAAATTTCCATCAATTTGGAAAGGGGGATGAGCATCAAATAGGTTAGGGTACGTTCCACCTTTATCTTTTTTACCTGGTTGTCTTGAAGGTGTTAATTGCTCCGAAATGAGTTTCATCGCCCGGTCGCCATTTTGAAGACGAGCCCAAAAATTGATTTTCCAGCCCATTGACCAACCGGTTGATACATCTCCACGTGCTTCCATTGAAGTTTGCGCAGCCGTGAATAATTCAGGCGTACGATATGGAGATATTTGATTTGATGGATGTAAGCCATATAAATGTGAGATGTGTCGATGAGTATCATCAGGACGATCCCAATCGTGTAACCATTCTTGTAGCTGACCCCATTTACCTATTTGCATTGGAGCAAGTTGTGCAACTATGTTCGGTAGACTTTGTGTGGTTTCGTTGCGTATACCAAGTGCTTGAGCTGCATTGATAACGTTGTTAAATACATCAAGCGTTAATTGGTTGTCCATAGTTGTGCCTGCGGCGATAGACGCCCAACCACCATGGCCATGATTATTTTCTGGCGACATTGATGGAGATATTACTTTCCAATTATTATTGGGTTCAGTTTGCAGTATGTCTATATAAAAAAGGGCAGCGCCTTCTAAAATAGGGTAAACCTTACGTAAAAATTCGTTATCGCCGTTATATAAATAATGTTGCCATAAATGCTGGCTTAACCATGCGCCACCATTAGGCCATAATCCAAAAAATGCACCATCTACGGGGCCTGAAATACGCCAAATATCGGTATTATGATGAATATTCCAACCTCTAGCGCCGTACAATTGCTGTGCAGAATCTTTACCTGTTTCAGAGATGTCTTTAATCAAGTCAAACAATGGCTGGTGCATCTCACTTAAGTTGGTGACTTCAGCGGGCCAATAATTCATTTCGGTATTGATGTTTACGGTATATTTACTGTCCCAAGCAGGTTTTATACTTTGGTTCCAAATGCCTTGTAAATTGGCGGCTTGTGTACCTGGTTGTGAACTAGAAATTAGCAAATATCGACCGAATTGAAAATATAGCTCCATCATTTGTGGATCATCACCACTGTTAAATTGCTTTAAGCGTTCGTCTGTTGGTAATTTAGCCGCAGCTGTGGTGCCTAAATCGAGGTTTACACGATCAAAATAATATTTGTATTTTTTTATATGCTTTTGTTTTAACTGATTAAATGATTTTGAATATGCGTTATCTAAAAAAGAGCGTGCTTTGGCCAGCGCATCGCCCGTTATATCTTTATAATTGATAAAGTTAGTACCAATAGAAATATAGATAACGGCTTTATCTGCATTCGTTATCGTTAATCGTTTACCGTCTTGCTTAAGTGTACCGCCAGTTATTTTTGGTTTAACTAAGGTGACAAAGTTAACTTTGCCTTGTTTACTTTCATGGTTACTACCTGTTCCAAATAAGGCGAGCTCGTTATCAGAAACTTTTAGTGATTGCTTTTTATGGCGGGTATTTAAATCAAGAGAAAATGAAAGCGTGCCAGGTTTATCTGCGGTTATTTCCATAACGATGACATTATCGGTTAATGAAGCAAACATTTGACGCTGATATTTCACACCATCTTTGTTGTAGTGTGTTGTTGTTATTGCTTCTGATATATCAAGTTCTCGGTGGAAATCCTCGGCAGTTGTGGTTCCCTCAAAAATAAGGTTTAACTGACCTATGGTTTGATATGGCATGCCATAGTTTTTAGAAGTAGACTCTAATTTAGTGTTGGCAATATCATGGGCTTGTTTATTTTTACCTGCAAAGATCAATTCTCTGATTTTAGGTAGTTCTTCTTTGAATCCTTGAACTAAATTATTTCCGGGTTCTCCTGCCCAAAAAGTTTCTTCATTTAGCTGAATAGTTTCCTTTTTGTCGTCACCATATACCATTGCGCCTAAACGACCGTTACCAATTGGCAATGCTTCTTCCCAGTTTTGCGCAGGTTTTTGATACCAAATCTTCATGGAATTATTTTCTGCACTTGCGGGTAACAAGCTCATGGTCATCAAAATAACGATAACAGCGCATGCTTTGGTTGTCATATGGTAGTTCCTTTGTTTTAACAAGTATCATTTTTAATAAATAGAGATGAAATAAGATAGTCAAAGTCGAAAAACGATATTGTTATCGTCAATGCGCATAAAAGATTATTACTTACTCACTATATAGTCAATATGAAAAATAGATATTGTGGGGGTTGTTATATATAAAATACCGATATATTAAGTTATAAGGAGATAGAAAGGGTGACTAAATTATGTGCGAAAGACAGCAATATTAACTTGAATGCTACTTATTATATAGTGGGAATAATGACGTTATTGTTAATATTACAAGGTCATATGATTGTTTAGTTAATAGGTTTATCGGTTGCAGTTTGAACTAGGCGAGGTGGAGCTTTGTGGTAGCTATTAAATGTTAGGATCTAATAGCTACCTTAATATCATTAATATTCGAAGTTAAAACCAAATTCAGAAAGTTTTTGGTAAACATTTATATCAAATCGATAAAGGTTTGCAGCTCTATGAGCAACGTCGTGCTGTTTTTCATTACAATTAATTAATAAATTCATTTTTAATATTTTTCGACGAAAATTAGGTTTGTCTAATTTTATATCTAATATAGTTTCATAGATTTCTTGTAGTTGTAATAAGGTAAATTTTTCTGGTAGAAGACTAAAGCCTAGTGGTTCGTGACGCACCTTATATTTTAGGTGATCTAGGCAATTATTTACAATTTCACTATGGTCAAACATTAGTTCTGGCAGCTCTCTAACGTCAAACCAGCTCAATTCAAATGCGTTATCTGGAACATCAACCTTCGTTTCTTCAAACCTAACTAGTGAATAGAAAGCTACAGTGAATATTCTGCGTGGTGGATAGCGATCGATAGCACCAAAAGCACCTAGTTGATCGAGGTGGAAGTTATTTACGCCTGTTCTTTCTTTAAGCACACGACTTGCTGCGGTATTCAGATCTTCATCGTGTCTCACCCAATGTCCGATCAATCCCCATTGATTAGCAGCTAAGCCATGCATGTATTTAGCTAAAAGAATATGTAATTTTCCATCTCTCATTGCAAAAATTAAATTATCTACCGATAAGTTGTCAACAAATTCAGCGGATAACTGTTCTTCTTCGGTTTCTTTTTTTGATAAATTCATATGCATATGTAAGTTTGGTGCCGATCCATTAATAATTGTCAATTATTATATCATAATTGACAATAAGTGAGCACTTATAAATCTCCAGATGTGAATAGATATGTATTGATTATGACCTTCTCTTAATTGTTGGCTGGTCTTGTATACTAGGGCTCTAGTATGGCTCTAGAGTCTTGATTTAGATTGGGATTTATATTTATTGTTTATTTGACTATAAGGTGGTGTTCGTATATATTGTCATAATTACATTTAGCTTGCGCTATTCAATATGTAAAATAGATTTAATCGAATTTAAGGAGATATAAATGGCAGATACGGGCATAAGTGATGCAGAGCGCGTTCAAGTAGAAGATATAGGGCGAGCAAATAGCCTGATAGCTAATGCAGAGCCTTTAATTACTAGCATATATTCAGCAGATCCATCAGCACATGTATTTGAAGGTAAAATTTATATTTATCCTTCTCACGACATTGAAAGCGATCAGCCTACCGATGATGATGGATCACATTTTGCGATGGAAGATTATCATGTGTTTTCTCTTGATGGCGCTGAAAGCGAAGTAGTTGACCACGGTGTTGCTTTACACATAAAGGATGTTCCTTGGGCAAGTAAACAAATGTGGGCGCCTGATGCTGCAGAAAAAGATGGAAAATATTATTTGTATTTTCCTGCACGTGATCATCAAGGTATTTTTCGTATTGGGGTTGCCGTATCCGACAGTCCATCAGGCCCTTTTGAGGCAGAACCTGAAGCAATAAGTGGCAGCTATAGTATTGACCCCGCTGTATTTCAAGATACTGACAACCAGTATTATTTGTATTTTGGCGGTCTTTGGGGAGGGCAATTACAGCAGTGGGAGAATAACGAGTTCCTTGGAGAGGACAAATATCCTGAAGTGGGTAAGCCAGCATTAGCGCCAAGAATGGCCAAGTTATCTTCAGATATGATCAGTCTTGATGAAGACGTTAAAGAAATCGTCATGCTTGACGAGAATGGTAACAATATTACGGTTGATGATAACGACAGGCGGTTTTTTGAAGGTCCTTGGGTTCATAAATATCAAGGTCGTTATTATCTATCGTACTCTACAGGCGATACCCATAAAATTGTGTATGCAACCAGTGATAACCCTTACGGTCCATTTACATATCAAGGGGTAATTCTTAATCCGGTATTAGGCTGGACTACACACCACAGTATTGTTGAACACCAAGGGCAATGGTTTTTATTCTATCACGATAGTACGTTATCTGGCGGTGTTACACACTTACGTTCAGTTAAAATGTCGCCGCTTCATCACAACGAAGATGGTAGCATTGTTATCATAGAGCCTTATCTGTAAAAAAATATAATTCCCTAAGTAGTCATTTAGGGAATTTACTCCTAAGGGCTTTACTGCACTTCATTATTTATTAAATGCATTACTCTCAAAACCAACAAATTTATTATATCTTCCTAATATGTGCCTAATACTTATATAGTTAAATAATCTTACAGCCATTTTTTCATTGTTTAATTTCAATGTAATTGATTGTTACGTTCATAACTATATTTTGGCTTACAGGTTATGTTTACTTGAATTGTTTTGGTTACATACTTTTAATATTAGGTAATAAATATATCGTCAACTAAACTGATAAATGACTTTATAATTAGCCAGCTTTAACTCGAGGTCTAACAAAATTAGTTATATTTTTACTTAACTGTTTTGGCTCGTTTTCTTGATTTTTGATTGGCTATATAGGTGGAGGGGAGATCTTTCAATGTTTTTTAACAGCACAAGTGTGGATTTATACAAGAGATAACCTTTGAGTACTGCAAAGACTTCGCGCCCACATTGATGTAAGGGAACTATAGGAATGTCACATACGCTGTACGAAGGACTCGGCTAAAAATTAATCGTTGAAGATCTGAATGCTGTAATAGCATGAATACTTTTATAAATGATTATGTCGGGAGATAAACATGAAAATTTTCCCTAAAATACGGCTCGCGATATTGGCCGTTTTTATTTCAAGCCCAATTTTAGCGCAACAAGTTCAACCGCAAGATGAAAGCTCAGAGCTTTCTGAGCAAAGTATCGAAAAAATAACAGTTTTCGGTAGTAGAATTAAACGTTCAGATCTAACTTCATCAAGTCCTTATGTAACGACTTCAGCACGAGATTTTGCTCTTTCTGGGCAAGCAATGTTTGATCAATATTTACTGCAATTGCCCCAATTTAAGCCCGGTTTAGGTAGTTATAGCAATAACAGCTCTGGTGGTACTGTGGGTCAATCTATGCTTAATTTACGGGGCTTAGGGGTTCAGCGTAATTTAGTTTTATTAGACGGTCATCGGTTGCAATCATCTAATGCGAATAGCGCTATCGACATTAACACTTTACCGTCAAATGCTATTGGCAGTATTGAAGTGATTACTGGTGGGGCTTCAGCAACTTACGGTTCAGATGCATTGTCAGGTGTGGTTAATTTTAAAAGCCGGACTGATTTAAACGGTTTAGAGCTTTCATTAAAATTAACTCAACCCGGTGAAGGTGACGGACAAAGTATTCTCTATGGTATTGCCTACGGAACTGATTTTGCTAATAGTGAAGGTACATTTTTTATTAGCGGAGAGTATCTTGATCGGCAAGGGGTTTCTAATCAAGATCGTGATTTTTTTAGTGAAAGGCAGCCCAGTGGTTTTATGGCTTACAGTAGAACATTACCTGATGCGCCCCCAAGTCAAGCAGCAGTCGATACGCTCTTTGCATCTTATGGTTTATCCGGAGTTAGTAACCGTAGTTTTTTTGCAGTTAATGATGATGGTTCTCTCTTTGCCGTTAGCCGTGGTCAAGCGAGTAATTATCGCGGCTCGACTGAACTACCATTTATTGTTACTGAAAATAGCTTTGGTTATCATCCAGGCTTTAGCAATTACATACAAGTACCGTTAGAGAGAAGTGCGGTATTTGCTAAGGCTGATTATGATATTAAGGACAATATTAGTTTTTATTCACATATTCAATACGCAGACAGTACAGCTGAAAATATAGGTTCGGCACCGGTTATAGCCGCGCCATGGAGTGTATTTGTTCCTATTACTAATCCATATTTACAAACCAATACGGCATTAACTGACTTATTATTATCACGTAATGATCCTGTTGCTCCAGTAGAACTTCAGGTACGCTTCGCACAATCAGGGCCTAGAACTTATCAAACAAAATCTGAGATGTGGCAAGGTCTGTTAGGTATAAAGGGCTATATTGACGACTGGGAATTAAGCTGGGATTTACACCTTTCAACAGGGCGTGCTGTAAATACCGACGCAACAACATCGGGCTCTATTAGTTATGTTGCTATGCAACAACTTGTTGATGCGGCAGATGGTGGAGACAGTCTGTGCCAAGGAGGATATCAAGCATTTAACGGTGTTAATCAAATGAGTGACGAGTGCTTAAGTTATATTGCCAGGGATCCTAAAAACAAAACAGTATTAGAACAAACCGTATTGGAAGGTTTTATTGAGGCACCTTTATTTGAACTACCTGCGGGTGAGTCTCGCTTTTCTATTGGAGGGCACTATCGAGATAACCGCTATGAATTCACTCCTGATGCAGATATTGCCGCCAATCATTTAGCCAGTTTATCTGCCACGCAATACACTAAAGATAATATTGCAGTAAAAGAGTTATTTACTGAAATATATTTACCTTTAATGAGTACTGAGACCATTGATGAGTCATTAAACCTAACCTTAGGTTATCGTATTTCAGATTATAACTTGTCAGATACTTCACATACCTATAAAGCTGAAATGTTATGGACATTAACAGATTCTTTGTTACTTAGAGCCGGGTTTCAACATGCTTTGAGGGCACCTAATGTTGAAGAGTTTTTTAATGCTGGTACTCAGCAAGTTACGCGAATTGGTTCGCCATCAAGTGGGGCAGGGGATCCATGTGATTTTCGCCATACGGGATTAGCGGGTGAAAATGCAGTAAGTATTAGTGAATTATGTATCGCAACAGGACTAGAACCGAGCTTAATGGGCAGTTTCCGCCAACCAGGAAGTGCGCTAGTAACAACCACATACGGAAATGCGACTTTATCACCGGAAGAGGCGGATTCAGTTTCGTTAGGAGTTGTTATCGACTCGTATTTCACTCAGGATTATTTAGAGGATATGTTCTTAACAGTCGATTATTATAACATAGATATTGAAAAAGCTATTGCGGCTATTCCGGCAGTACAATCGTTAGCTAAATGTTATAACCTTGATGGTTCAAATCCAGATTACACAGTAAATAATTTCTTTTGTCAGCAGTTTAGCCGTAATAGCAATGGTATTTTCCAATACGTGAATCAGCCTTATCTTAACTTAGGGGGTTATAAAACCAGTGGCGTTGATGTTTCATTTAACTGGACCATTCCGGTTAAATTAGTAGAGACATCAGCTAGTGTTACCATAAACAGTTTTATAAATTATTTAGATAGCTTTGAAATTGCCGTTTTTGAAGATAGCCCATATCAAGATTTTGCTGGCACTGTTAGTTCTTCTGAAAGCTACCCACGATGGAAATTTACTAATAGCTTAACCTTACATAACGATAGTTTTTCTATTGGTGTAAAATGGCGACATTTCTCTAGCATGCAAGACTCCAGCATAGTAACCAACCCAACATCCGAGACTGAAGGCAGTAAGAGTTATAATTACTTGGATATTTCGACTCAATATCAATTTACTAAAAATATGGCTTTACGAATGGGGGTTAACAACATTACCGATAAGGCGCCTACAGTGATCGGTGGCGATATAGGAACAACTAATTCCGGCGTGTTTGACACGATAGGAAGAACTTTCTATCTACAAGCAAGTTTACATTTGTAGTAGAGAGCATGATTACTGATATTTTTTAATAATACTGTGCATGCTGCCGTCAGCATGCATTGATGTAATTACTTTGTTTATTTTAGTAATAACTTCTTTTGATACTCGATTTGTATAAAGAATATATTGATGGCCTTGCTCAAGGTATTGATGAGCATTAACAACTTCGATTTTTTTATTAAGCTTTAAGCTACGAATTTGCCAATTTAAACCGAGATCATGGTAATAAACTAGGTCTATTCTATTGGCTGCGAGCATTCTTAAGCTTTGCTCAATAGTATTGGTTGGAACTACATTGACCCCGGCGATATCTTGTAGCATAGATTCGCTGATACTTCCTCTTAACACCCCAGTAGATAAACCTTTAAGGGAGTCTTTGCCCGAATAAATAAAGTCATTGGTTATATTTTTCGCGAATGTGCCTGTTATGGAAAACAAAGGAATCGAATATTTACCAACATGATTTATTCTCGCTTGATTTTTTGCCGCACCAACAAATATATCGATTTCTTTATTTAGTTCGATGTATTTTATTATTCTTTTCATCGGCACTTTTATTTGATTAGGGTTGGTGATAATTATTTTTTTTGATTCTAATCGTTTATTTATTTCATCGATAATATCGATACATATTCCAGTCGTTTTCTGATTAAATTCGATATATCTTGGAGGAGAATTATTTTGAAAATAAGTATTCAGTTTTAATTCTGTTGGCAAAACTCTGCTGGGAAAAGAAAGAATGAGAATAATAAATATATATAATGTATTTATGTTCATTTTTCACCCGCAATCTCGGTAGAATAAAAAATTCACAAGTAAGCGACTTACCCATTAGATAAAGTTCGACTGTTTAATTATAGATCTTAATTGTCCTTATCGACTATTAAATTATTTTAAAACGTTACTGAAATATAAATTATTCTGTTTTCTCACTTATAACTTTCCTATCTAAACTCGCCACCATTAACGAAAAAAAACATAGAACGAGGTTGAACAGGGGGATTTGCATGTCTATTGGAAAATAATAGACGATGGATACTGCGGGTATCCATATGATCCAATTGGTTATTAAAGTAACGGGTAAATGATTGGTAAAAAATGTTTTATCAATTGCCAAAAGTGTTTTAGGCCAACTAAAGTTGTGATCATGCCACAAATAAAAAAGGGTAATAATAGGACATGATACTAATGCTGTAGCGATAAATTGATCAAAAAGTACTTTTTTAATAATAGTTGCAGTGTTATTTCCTGTACCAAATAACGTTACTTGGAATTGATAAAGTAGATCAACGTAACAACCGATTAACGCCCATAACAAAGCAATAAATAACAAACGGAAAAAAAATAAACGGGTGATATGCCCTGACATTTTACGATAAATAGTAGGTAAAACCCCACCAAATAAAGAAGTAGCAACAGCGCTATATAAAAAACCATATTCACTTTTTAAATCACCCAATAAAGAAAAATAACCTTGTGCAACAGTTGAATATAAATAAGACAATAACAAAGCGGTGGCAATAATTTGTAAACATATTGCGGGGATCAGATTACGTTTAAAAGTATGTTTAATATTGTCAGTTATATTCATGATCAGAGATGGCTATTCTTGAGCAAATGCAAAGGGGGTATTTTACTGGCTTGTGATAAATAAAATATAAGGTGATCTTTTATTTTTGGCTTATGATTTCTTGTTTTTCTCCTGGTTTTTCAAAATGATATTAGTATTTTACCTCAAGTGAGCCGTTAATTTCCTGATGTTTATATAATGTATCAAGTCACAAATGCACCCTAATGTTCAGGTTGACCATTAGGGTGCGTTGCTTTAGCATAAAGTAATGACTTATCTGTTTTATCTACATTGCTCTATGCTCGGAATTATTTAAGCTAGGAGTTGAGGACATTATGAATTATAAACAATCTTTGCTGGCTATTGTCTCTAGTATCAATTTAGTTGCTTGCGGTAGCGGTTCAATCGAAAACTCATCTATTCCCAAATTTAATCATATTGTGATGGCTAAGCCTTTGGTTTCAGACTCGCTGACTGTTGAGTTTGACACTACAACGAATGAAATAGGTGAAGTGCCTTACCTGATCAATAACGATGGTGCGGCTTCTGGCGCTAAATATATTGTTTGGACGGATAGCGATAAACAATTATTAACACAACCATCAGAACAGACTAAAAACGTGTTGAACCTGCCTTTTACAGTCAATCAGCGTACGAATGCTGAATTACAAGTTAGACTCAAAGCTAATATCAACGAGGAAAATAGCTTCCACTATAAGATTGATTCAGGAAAGTGGCATACAGAAAATGTTGATTCAACAGCTGACTGGCAAAGCATTACAGTCAATACCTTTACTCAGTTAAGTCATGGTGAGCATACTCTGTATATTCAACCGGGCAACAAAAACCTTCAACTTGATAATGTTACTTTAAATATAACTGATGGTGATATAGCACGTGTTGAAGTTGAAAAAGCACCGACAAAGATTAAAGCGCATTTAGGCTTAAGGGATACCTTAATAACCGAAAGCCCGAATAACGGTGATTTTAAGATGTTCTCCCACGGTCAAGCGGCGCCGTTATGGCTAGACGATAATGACTGGGAAGGTGTACATTTAGCCGCTGAAAACTTACAAGCCGATATAAAGCGGGTGGGCGAAGTAGCTCCAGAATATGTTAAAAATGCAGAAGTTAAAGCGCCGAGTAAGTCGCCAATTATTATTGGTACCATAGGTAAAAGTAAGCTTATCGATACACTTATTGCTAGCGGCAAGCTGAATGTTAGTGATATTAAAGATCAATGGGAAAACTTTGTAATTACCACGGTTGATCATCCTATGGAAGGCGTGGAACAAGCATTAGTGATTGTAGGTAGTGATAAGCGTGGCACTATTTTTGGTATGTATGAATTATCTGAGCAACTAGGGGTTTCACCTTGGTATTGGTGGGCAGATGTTCCTACTAAAAAGCGTGATAATGCTTATGTTGTTAAGGGGCGTTACGAGTCTGGTTCACCTAGGGTAAAATACCGTGGTATTTTCTTAAACGATGAAGCGCCGGCATTAACGGGCTGGACCAACGATAAATTCGGCGGTCGTAATAGTCAGTTTTACACTAAAGTATTTGAGCTAATTATCCACCGAGAACATCGAGGCGCTACGCTACACAGAGAAAATAAAGCACAATATTCTTTCTCTGTGTTCTCTGTGTTCTCGGTGTCCTCTGTGGTGCGTTCTTTTTTTTGAGGCTGAATAGCTACAATCAAATAACCTAAAAACACGGCTTACGTGTCATGCTCTCGCTAGGTGGAGGCAACGAAGTAAGCCG
>Ga0209291_1001656_pt1 | contig 19463 bp, 13 predicted proteins | sample GOMGulsemesocosm_FD_184633 | JGI IMG/M metagenome (GOLD analysis project Ga0209291, IMG submission 184633) | Methane-oxidizing microbial communities from mesocosms in the Gulf of Mexico - GOM9B Gulf of Mexico (SPAdes) (version 2) | ecosystem: Environmental > Aquatic > Marine > Cold seeps...
CACAGGGAACATCTGGGGACTTATTCGCTACTTCCCTAACTAAAGACCCCGCTAAATCAGCATTTAGTTTTAAATCGCTATATCCTTTATCCGTTAAACAATAAACACCGCGACTAACACGCTCAAACCAGCCGTAATAGTTGTTCTGTAAAATGTTTCCCGCTTTTTCCACCTTTGATTGCGCACGTAAACCCTTAAGTGTCATCGGTGCGTTTGTAGAGAGAACTTGCGCGCACTTAATAGCATCTTGCCGATAAGCGGTAACTATTGTCTTTTTATTTACACCCCCGGTGTTAGGGTCACCAATTCTAGTGGTGAACTCTTTTACTAACCGAGTCTGTCGCTGTTTGTTTTTCCTAGGATTATAAGGTGCTGGATCAAGTAACACCTGCACTTGCTCGCCCTCCTCTTTTTCTAGGCGAACGCTCATAAGCCCTAAACCCAAGCGACGACATAGCTTTTTATAATCAGCTTGTTTATTACGCCAGTTACGACGTTTTATCACACTGTCTGCTATGCCCACCGCCAGATATACGTCATCACTTAATGACAACCGGTCTACGCCTTGTAGCACTAATTCAATAGAGAATGAAAGTTTGAGTTCAACAATAACAGTGGGCGAATCTGGTTTTATCGCGACCAAATCACAACCTTTAATTTCTGCTTTAACCTCATAACCTTGCGTTTGCATCAAGGCTTTTACCGGTGCATATAACTGTGACTCTTTCATATTATTTCGGACTCTGTGTAACAAACAGCTCGCGCCACTTGGAAGGCGAGGTAGAAAAGGATTTATGAAAATGTTTACGCAAATTTTGCTCACTACTAAAGCCGCTATCCAACGCTATTTGTGCAATAGTTAACTTTGATTGCAACAACATATCCTGCGCTTTTTTTAATCTAACCGACAATAACCACTGGCTAAAGCTCATCGATAAGTGCCGCTTAAAGTGCCGACTAAATGAGCGCGCACTCATTGCACAGTATGTTGCAGCATCCGCTAGAGTGACGGTTTCAGCGGGGGCGCTTAGTACTGTTTCAATCAGTTTATTGATGCGCATATCACTAGCAGTAGTAAGAATGGGCTGTGATATATACTGTTTTTGGCCGCCACTTCGCTGTGGAGCACTGACCATTATGCGTGCAATGTGATTGGCAACGTCGCTGTTACTGAGGTTTTTCAATAGAAACAAACAACAGTCAAGGGCCGCAGCACTACCCGCTGAAGTTAAGATATTATCTTGCTGAATATAAAGGGGGTCGGCGCAATATTTCACCTGTGGGAAACGCGTACTAAAGTCTTCGCCAGACGCCCAGTGAGTGGTCGCTTCTTTGTGATCTAAAAGACCCGCATGTGCTAACACATAAGCACCCAAGCACAGCCCTACGATTATTTTTTCCTGACTATAGGCCGCATTCACAATATCGATTAAAGCTTTTGAGGGTCGCTCTTTTGTATCCCAGCTGGGAAAAATCAAGACATCTGCTTTAACAAGTAATTCGATACCATGCTTAACATCTAGCGCCGTACCATTACTGGTTTTAATCTCTGTAGCGCTATAGCTGCAAACTTGTACGTCAAAATCGGTATCGCTGCCTGCAAAAGCATCCTGAAAAATAGCAATAGGTACAGACAGATGGAACATGCTAATACCTTTAAAGGCAAATATGGCTATTTTCAACAATTATCGTCTCAACTCATTTTGGCCAAATAGTAATGTTTACTGACTATATAGCCATATCGTACAAAAATAGCAAGGCGTAACCTTTACTCAAACCTAAAAGGAATATTTATGTCAGTCACCCTAAGCTACCCTCTTGTCGATGAAATATTAGCATTCTACCGCCCGCAAATAGGCGCAGACTTTGAAGGCTATCGTAATCACGTCACCCGCATGTTAAATTTTTGTCATCACTTAGCCCCAAGCTTGAGTGAAGAGCAAAGTAAAAAGCTACAAATTGCCGCAGCCTTTCACGACATAGCACTGTGGACACATGATAGGGTCGATTATTTAGTCCCCTCTTACCAAATATGTCACCAATACTTGCAAGCCAATGATCTACAGCATTGGCAGCAAGAGTTACAAGTCATCATCGACATGCACCATTTACTGCGCGAATATAAAGGCCCGCACGCACAATTGACGGAGTTATTCAGACGAGCTGATTTGGTCGATTTTTCCATGGGTATGGTTAAAAATGGTGTTGATAAAGCCTTCATTAACACCGTCAAACAAGCGCTTCCTAATGCTGGATTCCACGCTTGCCTGATGCGTTTTAGCTTTAAACAACTATTTCGCAACCCCTTTAGACCCATGCCGATGTTAAGGATTAAAAATATCTATAAATGAAATGGATTAATTTAGGTGTGATGTTTATTTTTAATAAGCGTCGCAACTAATCATCCTAGATTCGGCGATTGAGCGCGAAAAAGCAGTGCAAGTAATTGGTGTGCATAGGAAACTAGAAAATTTAGTAGTCAGCAGGGATGAAATCTTGTTTCATCCTTGTTGGTGATAACAATATTTTATCGTTTTCTAGATGCATCAAGAACTTGTGCTTTCTTTCGTGATTCAACCTCCGAATCTAGGATCATCTTAGTTGCACGCTTTGCCTTCTTTATGCCGCCTGCCTAGCACGCTGATATTTCACTAATTGCGCATAGTGTCCATTTCGGGCCAATAGTTGTTGATGGCTGCCCTGCTCAATCACTGCCCCACCATCCATCAGTACTATTTTATCCGCATCTTCGACACTGGCTAAGCGGTGTGCGATCACTAAAGTGGTACGATATTCCATTAACTGTTGCAGCGCTTTGTGTACCGCCGCTTCGCTGATGGAATCTAAGTGTGAGGTTGCCTCATCCAAAATTAAGATAGGTGCATCGCGTAAAAATGCTCTGGCAATTGACAACCGCTGACGCTGGCCACCTGATAGTGCATAGCCGCGCTCTCCTATGAGGGTATCTAACCCTTCACTTTTAGAGGAAACAAAATCAGTTAACTGTGCCATTTCAATAGCCTCAAGCAATTGCGCACGAGTAGCTTCAGGCTTAGCCATCAATAAATTATCACTAATACTGGCGTTAAATAGATAAGTATCTTGCGTCACTATCGCTACATAATTTCTAAAGTGTGCCAGCGGCATATCTTTGATATTGATTCCATCAATACTAATATCACCTTGCTGCGGATCCCAAAAACGCATTAACAAATGTGCAAGAGTGCTTTTACCAGCTCCCGATGCGCCCACCAGCGCTACTTTACTCCCCGCTTCAATCACTAGGTTCACTTTTGACAATACTTGCGGTGTGTCGCTGCCATAGCTGAAGTTTATGTCGTTAAAAACGACACTCATCGCTGCTTTATTGCTCAATGAAGGTGTCGCTTGACCATTATCAAGTACCGCAGGTTCTGCTTCTTCTACTTGCATTAGCCTGCTAGTTGCCGCCAGTGTTTCAGAGAGCTGCCTGCCGACATCAGCCACTTCAATGACCGGTAAAAATGCTGCCACAGAAGCCAGTGCAATCAGAGGTAAATATCCGGCATCAAAGACCCCTGCATTGGCCAGTGGTGTAGCGATGACTAACATCACTAGTGCAGCACACAAGGTAATAAACTCAACGCTCACGCTTTGCAGTGCGCTAATACTAAAAAAGCCACTGCGATGCGTTTTATGTTGCTCTATCAGGCTTTCAAACGATGCTTTACGCTCATCACTTGCCTGATAATTAAGTATTTGTGCCAACCCTTGTAAAGACTCAACAGTGTGCGCCGACAAAGTGGCCAGCACTACCCGCGCTTTACCTGCTGCTTTATCTAAATTTTTGCGAAACAGTACTGGCATCAAAAATACTAACAAGATGAAAGGCAGTAGCGCTGCCGCCAACGTCCACGAGAAGCTTGCCAGTAAAACCAGCACAGCACTAGGCACTAATACAGCGACAAATACCGGCGTGATTGTATGGGCAAAGAAGTACTCGACCATTTCTACATCGTGAGTGGCGAGATTAATCAAATCACCGCTGCGATGCCTGACCATAAAGGCTGGAGCTAATCGCTCTAACTGACTAAATAGTTTGATACGCATCTGCGCCAGCATTCTAAAAGCCATATCATGCGCTAACCAAGACTCAAACCAATGCAACAATGCGGCCAATACAGCACTGGTAATCAACAAACCTATCCAAGTGCCAGATGCCTCACCGCTTTTCACGGCAAATGCTGCCAGAGCCGAAAAGACACTCACCCCGATGTAGCTAAATACTCGGCCCACACCCAATAAAAATGTCAATATTAAGCGCCCTTTCCAACTAGCGGCGTATGACAACAACATGCGTATCACTTGTCCCCAGCTATGCTTATCACCTTGCAATATACTGCTTTGATCGGCATCTGCTGTTGAAGCTTGTGTTATTGAGCCGGCGTCATTACTTATTAAACCTTGTTCATCGTGTTCAGTGTCTGAATCTGAGAAGTGTTGCTGTTGTGAAAGGGGTTGCTGTGAATGATGCTGTGCTGACATCAACTGCGTATACTGGCCATTTGCTGCGAGTAACTCATCATGACTGCCCATTTCTGCCACACGGCCTTTATCCAGTAACATGATTTGATCGCAATCGATAATACTTGAAAGTCTATGTGCCAAAATCAGACAAGTGCGACCTTGCATTAAGGTATTTAGCGCCTGTTGAATCTGTGCTTCATTTTTAGCATCCACGGAAGATAGCGCCTCATCTAAGATAAGAATAGGCGCATCGCGCAGTAGTGCCCTGGCGATAGACAGTCGCTGCTGCTGCCCGCCTGATAAACGTACCCCACGCTCACCGACAACGCTGTCATAACCGCGATCTAATTGCCTAATAAATTCATCGGCATTAGCGGCTTTTGCCGCAGTGATTAATGCTTCATCAGAGACCGATGCGCAACCTAAAGTCAAATTATCTCTGATAGAGCCATGAAATATATAGTTATCTTGAGAGACTACCGAAAACTGAGAGCGTAATTGTTCAAGCGACATTTGTTGTATATCGACACCACCAATACGGATCACCCCCGAGCGCGGATCATAATAGCGCAGTAACAAATTGACAATTGTGGTTTTGCCTCCGCCACTGCTACCTACCACGCCAATACGCTGCCCAGAGTTAATCGAGAAGCTTAATTGATCGTGCACTAATGCCGTGAGCTTTGGCGCATCGTCTGTACTGTTGCTGTGATAACTAAAGCTCACATTTTCAAAGCAAATGGATGGGTCATCACGCGCTATCGCCTGGTAGTTTGTGGCACTATCAATGACATGTGTTTTTGACTCCAATACCGAAAACACTTGTCCTGCTGCCGCTTGTGCCAGCATTCCCGCATGCATCAAAGAGCGCAATTCGCGCAGCGGTTTAAACACCTCCACCCCAAGCAACAACACTAACAGTAACGACTCAAAAGACATTAACCCCGCTTCAACCCTATAAGCAGAAAGCGCCAGAGCGCCGGCTGCCCCTAAAGTAATGCCTATATCAGTAATACCTCGCGCCAGTGAATTGGTCGCCATCACCCACATAGTGCTTTGAAATAAGTGATGGGCTTTTTCGCGCAATGCTGACTCACGCGCTTTCGCTTGGCCAAACGCTTTGAGCGTCACTAATCCCTGCAGCGCATCTAAAAACTCTGAGGCAAACGCTTTATAGGCTCTGGCTCGGTGCATCGATTTTTCACTGTCCAAACGCTGAAAAATACTGGGTGCTAACAAGGTAAAAAGTGCAGCGACTAACAACACTGTTGCCACTGGCAAATCAATTTGCGCGACCACGATAAAGATAAGCAGCGGTGTAATTGCGGCAACAAACAATTGCGGTAAGTAGCGGCCAAAGTAGATTTCTAGCTGCTCAACACCTTCAATCGCAGCATTGCTCATTTCACCACTGCGTTGCTGTGAAAAAAACGAAGGGCCCAGCTTAACCATCTGATCAAACAGTGAAAGACGTAATTGGTGTTGCACTGTGGCTGCTGTGCGATGTGCCAGCATTAGCCGCTGGTATTCCCACAGCGAATACATAAGCAAAGCGGCAAGTGTCGCTAGTATCAGAGAGAGGCTGTCAGATAGACTAGCACCGCCAATCACTTTGGCTATCAGCAAGCCCAGTAGTAACAACCTGCCAATCCCCAACATAGAGCCCACTAGCCCCATCGCAACGGAGACGGTTATATTGCGTCGTACTTTTGTGGTTAATGACCACAGTTTTTTGTTGAAATACATATTAGCTCCTAGCCACCGGTATTGAATAAGATAGTAAAAGGTTAATAAACTACTGGCTGGGAATGATGCCTGACAATATCGACCCCCTGGCTGGGAATAAGTAGTTAAAGTATAACACCTGAATCAGCGATTTCACTGCGCCACTTAGCGCACATTCTTTGAAATCACGGATTCAGGAGAAGCTTTTACAAACATTGTTGCGAAACCTTAAATCCAGCTTATAGTAAAAATTTATGCATGACGCTAAACTATATTTAATAGTTGCTATACATAAATGAACAACCAAAAACGGCCCTATATCGTTTACAATTAGCATAACAAATGACAAATATGAGCATAATATGAAATTTGACTGGGATGATTTGAAAGTCTTTATCGCGATCAGCGAACAGGGCACCCTCTCTGCAGCATCGCGGCGGCTCAGTATCAGTCAGCCTACGGTAGGGCGTCGTTTAAAGTCGTTAGAGCAGAGCCTAGACACACAACTGTTTGACCGTTTACCCGATGGATTAGTCCTAACCACGCATGGCGAAGAACTGCTTCCTCTCGCTCAAAACATGCAGGAGTCAGCCAATGCAATACAGCGTCAGCAAGCGAGTTTCAGCACTCCTATAAAAGGCACGGTACGTATTTCTATGTACGAGCAAATTGCTCAATTTGTCGTACCTCACCTGCCACTATTACAAAAACGCTGCCCCAATATAGAAATTGAGATATCTATCGCTCACAACGCTGCTAACCTCTCTCGGCGTGAGGCGGATATTATGATTCGTAAATGCATTCCGGACCTTCCTGACATCATTGCTAAACCACTTGGGCACTATCACTACGCGATTTACTCAGGTAGTGATTACCTCGAGAAAAACCCAGCGGCAATGACAGCCGACAGATATCAACAGTGTGACTGGGTAGGTTTTGACGACGAGCATGTCTACTTCAGCAGCCAGCGTTGGCTGCGCAATAAACTACAAGATAAGCTGCCCATCATTCGCACCAACAATGGCGTCACTATTTTAGATGCAATGGTACAAAACTGTGGTTTAGGAATACTACCCTGTTTTGTGGGGGACAGAGAACCACGCCTTAATAAAATACACACTATTGAAGATGAGAGTGCCAGCCTATACTTGCTGATCCACAAAGACCTACGCAAGTCAGCGGTCGTCAGAATGATGATGAACGCCTTAATTGATATGTTTCACGATCATAACGAAATATTTCACGGTCATACCCATTAGATACACTGCACTTTAATGCAGCCTTATACGATATCAATTGACCGGGCCTTTTGAGGTTCTCGGCGTATTCATACCTGGTCAGTTTTATTACTTGAGTTTCCCCTGGTTTACTACCTATCAAAAACATATATTGATGCATGGACAACTCCAACCTATTAACGCTGCTTGTTGCTAAAACACCCCTTATCATAAGCATAAACTCAATAATAAAACTGCAACATCATCTCACCTAAAAGCGCTAATTTCACATCTAAATATCCAATAAGCCATTAATTATTAATGGAAAAACATAACTTAAGCGCTATACTCGCACTTTAAAACTTGATGCTTTATTATACAGCGACTTATAGCGTATATAATCACCGGCAACTTCTATGATTATTGAGTGACTAAAAAGCTGCGAACAAGTTCCAGGCACACAGCCCATCATTATTAAACGGAGTCATAGTGACCAATAAAATTAAATTTATGCTGCTGCTGTGCACTGTTGTATCTCTAGGGTTTATCTCCACCAGCATGGTCGGTTATTTTGTGGCCAGAGACTCTTTAACAGCACAAATCTCTAGTGATACTTTACCTTTAATTGGGGACAATATTTACTCTGAAATTCAGCGGGACTTGCTCAAGCCTATTATTATTTCTTCGCTAATGGCCAACGACACTTTTTTAAAAGACTGGGTCACCAACGGGGAGCACTCCACCGACAAAATCATCAACTATCTAGCGAAAATCCAAACCAGCTATGGCACTGTCACCAGTTTTTTTATTTCCGACAGGAGCTTGAAGTACTACCACTCAAGTGGAGTATTAAAAACCATTTCAAAAGATAGGGCTGCAGACCAATGGTATTTTAATGCAAAAAACATGGATGCCAGCCACGAGCTAAATATCGATTTCGATCCCTCTGCCGGTAATTCTCTCACCGTTTTTATCAATTATAAAGTGTTGGATAAGGAAGGAGGGTTTCTCGGTATCACGGGTGTCGGATTGTCCTTAACAAAAGTACAAGCCATTATTGAAGACTATCAAATGCGCTACCAAGGTGAGATATTTTTTGTTGATGAAAACGCCGCTATCACCCTGCGCGGCTCCCCTTTAACAGATGATATTGATTTTAATAAAATCATCGATGGACGCAGTATAGCAGAACGTATAACAGGCCAAAAAAACGCTTCCTTCAGTTACCCCCAAGGCCGGCATAATATTCTGCTAGATAGCCGATATTTAGAGGAGTTTCACTGGAATTTAGTGGTCAGGAAAAATGATCGCAACATTGATGCTGATCTATATAATTCCCTGTTAATCAACCTGCTGATATCTCTTATCATCACAATAGCGGTGCTCAGTATTAGTTGGCTCACCTTAAGCGGCTACCAGAGACGTTTGGAAGTTATGGCCACTACAGACAAACTGACGGGTCTCAATAATAGGCAAATGTTCGACCCTATTTACGAGCAAATGTTTAAATATGCCACACGTAACAACAGCGATTTAAGCGCCGTTATTATAGACATTGATGATTTCAAAGCGGTAAATGACCAACACGGCCATACCTTTGGCGATGAGGTGCTGATTAAAGTTGCAGAACTCATCAAACAGTCCACTAGAAGTTCTGATGTATTATGTCGCTGGGGTGGGGAAGAGTTTGTCATTATTATGCCCAACTGCAATAACACAGAGGCGATGCATTTTGCTCAACAGCTACAGCAAAATTTTGCTCAAAACCCTTTCACTGTTGCCCAGTACTCTATCAAAATTCAACTTAGTATTGGTCTCACTGAAAGATTAGATACGGACCAGAGCAAGCAATTAATTTTCCGAGCCGACCAGGCACTTCTCTCTGCAAAGAGAAATGGCAAAAATCAAATCGTGGCCGGGTAAATACTCTATCTGTTATGTTTGAAACCATTGTGCCAATCGAGCGGATAACCCTCTTGCCGCAGAGTCCGTCGCTTCACTGCTACGTACTAATGCAGACCAATCCAAATCAAGGGGCCTCTCTCCCAGTCTCACCACACTAACGCTTTCGTTTTTAATCGCAGATTGAATCGCCCATTTAGAGAGAATACTAACGCCAAAACCCGCCGTAATTAGTTCTACAATGGCATCTGTCACCTCGACAACAGTGACTATATGCGGCACTACACCACTGGGACGGATAAAGCGTTCATATTCAAACCCAGGCTGGGCTGTCTTACTGTAAGTTAAATACACTTCGCTCTCTAAATCTGAGGCCTCAATATAATTTCTACTCGACAGAGGATGTGTATTAGGCGTGACAAACACCAATTCATCTTTAAACACAGGGATAGAGTCAATACCCGGCACCACTAAATAGCCAGGAGCCAGCACGACATCAACAGTGCCTTCTTGTAAATTTCGCAATGGATTTTGCGTTGCTGAGGCAACTAACTCTAATTGAATATCCGGTTCTTTTTTCAACATACTCTCTAAAAAAGCCGGCAACCAGTGATAGCAACTATAAGCGGCGACACCAAAACGCACGATACTAACAGTACTATCAGCGACTTGCCCAAAGTCATATTCAGCACGAGAAAGAATGGGAATGATTTGATTCGCTGTTTGTGTCATCGCTCGCCCTGCGGAAGTTTCGCGAAGCTTTCTCCCCTCTCTTTCAAACAGTAAATTACCCAGGCGACGCTCTGCTTCAGCCAGGCGATGACTCAGTGCTGATTGAGTAATACCCAACACAAACGCCGCCTGCCTTAACGTTCCAGTCTCGCTGATCGCTTTGAGCATCTCCCAATGCTTAATATCGAGCCTCATGTTAACTCCCTTCACTCATTAATAGATGCATACTATTAATCAGAACAGCGAATTATTCACTATTTTATTCATCAAAAGAACATTATTGTTAGCTCATTATCCTAAATTCGGTAGCTGGGTATCATTTAAGGCGCAGAAAAATCATATTGTAACTAGGCATCATTAGCAGAAGACCTTTGATGATTTAGTACCTAAAACGTCAGTATAACGACATTACGGTGCGATTTAACCAGTCTAAAGTGATGTAGTTCTCTACTGAGTTAATCAAACAAAGAGGATAAAGATATAAACAATAAGTTGATTTGAACATAAAACGGTCAACTGCCAATTTTAGGATTATGAAAAGGAGAGCAATGAAAGTGAAGACGATTGTGAGCAGTGGACAATCCAACAATGGCCAATATTTAGTCTTGTGCTCTGCTTTTTTTTACGGCTTAAATCCGTTTTTTGGAAAACTGCTCTTTGAAGAGGGTCTCGGGGCTGAAATTGTCAGCTTGTACCGTTTTATTATTCCCGCTGTTCTTTTCATGTTTTTCCTGCGCACTAAAAAAGAAAACACAGCAGAAGCGCTGCGCACTTTTATTTTAGGTATAGCCAGCGCAATTGCTATTTATAGTTTTTTCAATGCACTACAAGCACTTCCCGCGGCTACGGCGATTTTGATTTATTACACCTACCCAGTATTTAGTGTTTTAATCGGCTGGGTTATTTATAAAAAAGTGCCTTCGCAAAATGCGTTAATATCAGCCACGCTAATCGTCATAGCAGCTTCTCTCACTGTCAGCCCACAAACGATACCCAGTCACTTATTAATGTATGTTGGCAGCTGTTTTCTCGCACCTATTGTCGTCGCCACACAAGTACAGTATTTATCACAACCTAAACAGAGAATCCCAACCAGTAATCGCATGGCTTGGACTACTTTTGGACATATTGTTGTGCTGCTACCTATCGCTATTTGGAGCAGCCCTGAGCAGACACTCCCCACCTCTCCTATTGGTTTTTGCGCATTAATAGGCATTGCTTTATTTGCTGCCGCTATCCCACAAATACTCTTCATGCTGGGGGCACCAAAATCGAATGTGGATAAAAATGCTTTGATCGGAGCCTTAGAGTTAGTGGTTGCACTGCTAACAGGCACACTCTTATTAGGCGAAAAATTAAGTCAGTTTGAAATAACAGCGATGGTTCTAATTGTACTAGCACTGTTTATTAAACAAGTGCAAAAACAGCCTATCGTCGAAGTGCTTGATCCTAAAATAGGCGGCTAAATTCTTTATTTTCTGATGAATGCGAGCTGTAGAGAACAAACCTGCTTTGATAAATGCCCTAGACTAACTATCAGAGCTATCTCATTCAACCAAAGACTTGCGCAGCCAAATGGTGGCGTCTTCGGTGTTATCAAAACAAGCATAGAGAATATCGTATTGTGCATACATACGACCTAGCTGCTGTTCAACAATAGAGTTTGCACCATCAGCTACGAAGACCACTGCGATAGCACAAAGGCCAAAGTCTTTGCGCATTTTTATATTTTCAGACATATGTTTCTCGCCTTCAGGCGTAAACAAACAGTCTTGATGTAAGATATTCAATTGTGCCCAAGGAGCTGTTGCTCTCTTAAGAATCGAGTGTAATTGAGCGTGATACAGGGTTATTTGTTCGTTGTTAAATGGCCCTCTTGCCTCGACTGTTAATATTCCATCATCGAACCGTACCATGTGTTCGCCGTGAGAGTTGAACATAGCCTTCCTATTAGTATCCCGTTAGGGCATTAAATTTTGATAGCAGAGTTGCTACGAGATCTTCCGTGTTCTTCTTTAATACATTCTGATGCGCTGTGCCACATACAAGACATCAAGCGCTCGTTCTTTATTTTATTGCTATATTACAAAGACTTCAAACCCGTTTTAAAAAGACGATATGTAGCTATTTTATCATTTCTCCTGCCACTTTCTAAAGCGTTAATTACGCGTACCCGGACTTGATGAGAAAAATACCTTTCGAAAGAAAGCTAAACGGTCACAGAGATGAGATCTTGTTTCATTTGTTTTAAGAGATGAAATCTTATTTCATCTGTATTTCCCTTGTCAGAATCCTTATAAAGGACAAGCCATTCGCGTCCATTCCTGCGCGGTAACCGCTTAGACTTACCTAACTAAAAAAAGCACAGGGATCATCTGGGGACTTATTCGCTATTTCCCTAGCGCAGTACCATTGATTTGATAAATTAAGTATGAAAAAATGCGCGCTTTATATCCACCTAAATACCAAAAAAGATTAAAAATGACAAACAAACAGTCAAACTTCGTATTTTACAGTGTTATCTGCTTAACCATTTCAGGGTTCCTAATCGACTTTTTCATACCCACTGCTTTTGATGGGTTCAAAATGAACAAAGAAGAACTGGTACTCAAAGAAGCCCTGCAAAATAAACAGTACAACAAGGCCATAGATAGCTATAAAATCTTAATTGGTAAGCGTGTTTCACTCGGTGATGACAAAAACTTAGAGACAGCTAATTTGTATGAAGAAGTTGCCTATTTATACACACTTTCAGATAATCAAACTCAGGCAAAAACATACTATTTAAGAGCTATTGAGATAAAACAGCAGCTGGATAATATTGATAGTTATTCAATGGCCAATGCTTATTACCAACTAGGTTTACTTGCTGAAAAAGAGCACAATAATGGGCAAGCTTTGCAATTTTTTGAGCAATCTCTCGCTGCAAGATTAGCGGATATCATCGCGCCAGATAAAAACGATGAAGGTATGTTTGATAGCATGCAAGCATCGAGAGAAAGCTACTTAAAACAAAACCACGAAGACACTATTGCCAACTATAAAAAACTGGCAGTTATACATAGTGCTAGAAATGAAGATCGGATTGCCAAAAACTATTACCAAAAAGCACTCGCAGCGAGTCAGAATACCTTTGGTGCTGATGATGCTAAAACATTAGCAATAATAGCTGCGATTAAAGCTTTAAATCACTAGATTAAAGCGCCTTTCATTACATTCGTGAGCCTAAAGCAGGACCATTACTTAAGCTCTTATGCCCCCCCTCTGTGACGAATTATTTATTTAGCTTCACTCCACACAATAACAAACAAAATCCTTACAGTTAAGCAGGTTACCTTGACTTCATTTTACACAAGCAAATTTTGACCAAAATGATTCTCATTTTACGATGGAATATTCATATATCTTGGCCTATGTTTATTTACGGGGCGATAACCCTGTAAATTTCTAAAGAGGGTGTCGTAAGCGACTGGGGTCAACAATACAACGTCAAAAAACTGCTCAATAGAGATGAATAAAGTGTGCTTCACTCATTTAGAGTGCTCATTTATTTCAGTAATACCCATAAGAAAGGGCATATTAACTCCGCTATTTCGCAGATTTTTCCTTGTCTTGTTTTCACTCGCGATTTTTACGACAGCCTCTAAACGTGATTCATTCACTGCTTTAAAAATTAATGCACGCTAGTTGGTACACCCGAAACTCTATAAGGACACTAATAATCCTGAAACTCCTTTATTCATTTAATGCAGAAAATAATTTAAGTATCGTCTCTAACGTTTCTGGTTCAGCAAACGGTTAATTAAAGAAGAGGTACAAAGCAATATTATTTATAGAAGATCATCACTCTACATCGGTAACAACAAGTTAAAGATATTTTGTACTTCACCAGGGCAGGTTTATTGGCATGCCCCATGACTTCAACTTCAACTTCAATTGATTGGTTATTTTATGCTTCAAAAATTGCCGCTATTATTAGTCAAGGCGAATGAATTTAAACGAAAAATATTGATCAGTGTGCTATTAGTTTTCAGCATCTTTATCATGCAATATTGGTTTATATCGCTCATTGAACACCGCTATCAACAAGACGCAAAAGTAGAAACTTTACAGCGGTTAAATGTTGTTCGAGCGTCCCTAGAAACCATTTTGAACAATAACCTCTCTATGATAAAAGGGATGAGTATTGCCATTGCATCTAATCCAAATTTAGATCAGGCCTCATTCAATCGATATTCCAAGGAAATTTTGCGTAGCGAAACGTTACTGCTAAATATTGCAGCCGCTCCCAATATGGTGATCAAATATGTCTATCCATTAGCGGGTAATGAAAAAGTCATCGGCCTAAACTACAACCGCAATGAAAAGCAGCGCGATGAGGCGCAAATTGTAAAAACATCCCGCTCGGTAGTAGTCGCCGGCCCTGTCGATCTAGTACAAGGTGGTCGCGCCTTTATAGGGCGAGCGCCTGTTTTCTATTTTGATGAGAAAAACCAACAGGAAAAGTTTTGGGGCATCGTTTCATCCGTCATGAAACTTGATTTAGTATTAGATGTTGCTGGTTTTATCGCGTTTGAACAACAGCAGGCAATATCTCTGCGCAAAAAAAATACCGCTGAACGCCCATCAAAAATGATCTATGGCCCCAGCGATATTTTCAATGCAGAATCAGTCGTTATAGACTTAACCGTCGTAGGCGAAACATGGGAACTTGCTGCTAAAGTTACACCTTCTGCAATTGTGACTAACACTATAAACGCCATCCGTTTGGCCTTCTTACTCTTTGGGTTACTGATTGCGGTGATTACTGGACTTAGCTGGCGGCGCAGTTCTGAGCGTAAACGATTGATTAAGCAGCTTACTTATCGCGAGGGGATGTTAGAACGCGTGGGTGGGTTAGCCAGTGTCGGAGGCTGGGAGTACCACCTTGTCCACGGCTTTACCTTTTGCTCTAAAGAAATTTACAACTTGTTGGAAATCCCCCTGAATAAAAGCGATATTAGCCCCGCTGATTTATTCACTATGGTCGATGCCAACCATCGTCAAGCACTACAGAGTAAAGTCGATTTGCTACTGAATAACGCGTGCCCAATAGATATTGAAGTCCCGATCACATGCGCTAATCAGCACAGGAAATGGATTCAAATTCAGGCTTTTATTCAAGGCTCTTCAGCTCAAGACAAAATTATTCAAGGTGTGGCGCAAGATATTACCCAGCGCAAGGAAAACACTGAGCTTATCAAGCAACAGGCTAACTATGATTCATTGACGCACTTGTCCAATCGTACCTTGTTTGATGAACAACTAGAATACACCGTCGAAAATTCCAAACGTAGCCAGCAAATATTTGCTCTGCTCTATATAGATTTAGATAGGTTTAAACTTATTAACGACTCTTTAGGACATGAGATAGGCGACAAAGTACTGATCGAAGTTGCATCACGTCTACACGGATCAATCCGCGAATCTGATACTCTATCGCGTCGCAGCGGGGACGAGTTCACTTTAATCATCAATCATTTGCATCACGTTAACGCCGCTGACGTGGTCGCTAGTAATATTTTAAAAGCGCTAAAAGAAGCATTGTATATCGATGAAAATCAAATTTATATCAGCGCCAGTATCGGTATTACCTTATTTCCTGACGATGGTGAAAGTGCTGCTATATTATTAAAAAATGCTGATCAAGCCATGTATTCGGCAAAAAATAAAGGCCGCAATACTTTTTCCTATTTTACCACGCAGATGCAAATCAGCTCTGATCGACAGTTACGCTTGCATAGGGATATGATCGATGCACTAGAGCACAACTTACTTGATGTTCACTACCAACCCATCATCAATTTAGTCAATGGTGACATTGTCGAATGTGAAGCACTGATCCGCTGGAATCATCCAGAGTTAGGTCCTATTTCTCCTGAGGAATTAGTCGCACTTGCTGAAGAGGTTGGCCTCATTGGTCAACTAGGTAACTTTGTAATGCAGCAGGCAATTAACGATATCAAAGAACTCAATTATAAATATGAAACGACCATTGGAATTGCCATCAATAAGTCCTACCGTGAGTTCATCTCCTCTAATGACGTTGCACCTAAGTGGTTAGAGCAAATTCAATTAGAAGCCCAACACTGTCGAATGACGGTTGAAATTACTGAGTCTCTGCTCATTGAAAACGATGATATATTTAAAACACTCGAACAGTTACGTGGGGCTGGTATTAAAATTGCCATCGACGACTTTGGCACTGGCTACTCTTCACTCAGCTATCTAAGGCGCTTTCCTATCGACCAGCTTAAGATTGACCGCTCATTTGTCAAAGATATTGATCGTGATAAGGAAGACCTCGCCTTGGTCGACATTATCTTAGCAATGGCGGAGAACTTAGGCATCAAAGTGGTGGCTGAAGGGGTTGAGAATGCGGCGCAACTGGCGCTACTCAGCCAGCGAAATTGCGATTATTGTCAAGGTTTTCATATTGCTAAACCTATGCCAAAATCCCAGTTAGAACACTGGCTAAATACCAAATTAATGGTGGCTGAAATATCGAGTCAATCCGTATTGGGAGTCTTGGATACCCCCGTCAAAGCGAATGAAAAAGTCGGCGCAACCTAAAGAAGTAGCGAATAAGTCCCCAAATGTTCCCTGTGCTTTTTTTAGTTAGGTAAATCTAAGGGGTTACCGCGGTAGAATGGACGTGAATGGGCAGCCCTTTACAAGCGTTCTGACAAAGGAAATACAGATGAAACAAGATTTCATCTCTTATACCCATCAAACCAACAGTTCCAGCAGCTGCTCTGATTGAACTTTACGGAACAAAAAGTATCAATACTTCACTGAATCCAAAAGCGTTGCCAAGCAATATGTTTAAATCAATACCAAAATTTTTATCTTTGCGATTACTCATTAAAAGGTATTGGAAAGACTTTGTTTTCACCTTCATTATCATTGTCGGCGTGACGACTTGGATGCAGCGCAACATGTTAGACGCTAACAGCAGTGCTACAAACTTTAAACTCACTACATTGACTGGGGAGACTCAAGATTTACTGCATAGCCCGCAAAAAACCTTAATCTACTTTTTTGCCCCATGGTGCGTCGTCTGTAAATTTAGTATGTCGAACTTAAGCTCTGTCAGTGACAGAATCCGCACGGTGGCAGTCGCCTTGGATTATCAGCATCAAAACGAAGTCGGTGAGTTTGTCGATGATATTGAGGTAGCAGTACCAGTCTTACTGGGTAACGCTGAGGTAGCCGCTAGCTATAAGGTTAGTGCATATCCAAGTTATTATGTGATTGATAATAACGGAAAGATTCTCGATCGAAGCATGGGATACAGTTCCCTTGCCGGTCTGTTGTGGCGTACGCGTTAAAAAAATAGCTAACAATCTGTCGGGCTGAAGGCTAATCTACTGCGAAAAATCTGTCTCATTACATTTTCTCGCTATGTTCCGCCAAGCCCGACTGATTTCTAGGCTATTATTCTAAGTCTATCCAAACCGTTTTCACTTCGGTGTATTGATCATGCGCTTGCAGTGAATTGTCGCGACCGCCAAAGCCCGATAGCTTAAAACCACCAAACGGGGTGCTAATATCACCTTCACTAAAGCAATTCACAGATACTGTACCAGCTTGTAGCTGACGCGCATACTTGTGGGCTTTTTTCAGATTCGCTGTATACAGAGAAGCCTGTAGTCCATAGCAAGACTGGTTCGCTAACGCCATCGCATGCTCATCTGATTGCGCTTCAATTAATGAGAATACAGGGCCAAATATTTCTTCGACGGCTATGGTCATATCAGGCGTGACATTGTCAAACAACGTAGGGGCAATAAAGAGGCCATCTCCAATAGTGATAGATTCTCCACCAGCGAGTAAGGTAGCACCTTCTTTTTTGCCAATTTCGATGTAGCTCATGATTTTATCGTACTGAACACGACTCACAATTGAACCAAGCATGTGTTCAGGATTCATTGGATCGCCGGTTTTCCAGTTTTCCATTTCCGCTAGAATCTTCGCGCTAAGCTCAGCTTTAATATCTTTATGGATAATAATACGCGAGTTGGCAGTACAGTTTTGCCCCATGTTCCACAGCGCTGCATTGACAATATTTTCAGCGATGCTCTCCAGATTTTCGGCATCCGCTAACACCACACTTGGACTCTTACCACCACACTCTAAAACGATACGTTTAAGGTTACTGCGCGCAGAGTACTCCAAGAAACGGCGACCCGTTACCGTTGATCCCGTAAACGAAACCACTTGCACATCGTTATGCATACCTAATGGCTCGCCCACATCAGGCCCAAGCCCTGGTAGCACGTTTAACACGCCTGCAGGAATACCGGCCTCAATAGCTAATTCAGCGATCCGCAAGGTTGTCATACTGGTTGTTTCAGCAGGCTTGATGATCACAGAATTACCTGCCGCTAATGCGGGTCCCAACTTCCAGGCGACCATCATCAGCGGGAAATTCCAAGGCAGTACACAGGCAACCACACCTAGCGGTTCACGCACTATCATACCCACAGCGCCACTGCCCGATGGCGAAAGCTGATCATATAATTTATCCGTTGCCTCTGCGTGCCACGCTATACAATGCACTGTTTCAGGCAAATCTGTCTTCACACATTCATGAATTGGCTTGCCTGCTTCTAGTGCTTCCATAACGGCCAGCTCCAAAGCATTCTCTTCAATTAAAGAGGCCAGCTTGGCAATGGCTGCTTTACGCTCACTTGGATGTAATTTAGACCAGTCACCACGCTCAAAAACCTGCTTGGCATTAGCCACTGCAAGCTCAACATCAGCCGCATTACACGCTGCTATATCGGCGATCACTGCGCCTGTCGCGGGGTTCACGCTCTGCATTGTATTACCATCAATAGCATCTACAAACTCGCCATTGATGAAAGCCCGCGTAGGTAATGTAAGCTCCGCGGCTATTTTTTTGTATTCTTGCGTGGTTAGTAATTCTGACATAAAAACTCCAAAATTTGGCTTCAATGCCTTGGCAGCATACATTTGCCAAGGGTAGTGAGGTTGAGCATAGATTCAGCGATTAAACTGTCGAATCTAGGTTGCATTATGCAGACATGATTTTTTCTAGCTTTGCCGCAGCGGTTTCAATTACAGCGGTGACTTGCGCTGCCATTTCTGCGTCTAGCTCCATCATTGGTAAACGTACTGGACCACCCTCTAATCCCTGCACTTTAGCACCCAACTTAACACACTGAACAAATTTACCGCTCTGCTCTAATAACTCCATCACCGGCATCAATGTCGCCATAAACTGCTGACCTTTAACGAAATCTTTCTCGAGCACACAAGCTTCATAAAATGCGACACAAGCTTTAGGGAATATATTAGCGCATGCGCAAACCCAGC